>SDBT01006841.1_pt1 | contig 18851 bp, 18 predicted proteins | sample 2277101 | NCBI WGS metagenome assembly SDBT01 (sample SAMN10404973, study PRJNA504765) | marine sediment metagenome | isolation source: marine sediment core GS10_PC15, 103 cmbsf | place: Arctic Ocean: Southern Knipovich Ridge | collected 2010
CTTCGCCGCCTTGATCACCCTGTTCTTCCCGAGGATGATCACGGCATTCGCACCCGGCTACGTCTTCGGGTTCTTCTGCTTCATGATGATGCTGCAACTCGTCTGGGTAAGAACCATGGTCCCGGAGACGAAGGGCGTGCCGCTGGAAGAAATCGAGAAGAAGTGGGGCACCGCATGAGTACGCGGCCGGTGATTGTCGGCCTGGGAGAAATCCTCTGGACGCAAGTCGTCGACACAGTCGGCGCCGGGTGCCACTGCTGGCTTGTCCAGCAGTGCCGTGTCTGAAACTCGTTGCGTGCTGGCCTCGGTACAATCACGTTGCAGATGACAGAATGCTAAAGATTCGCCCGCATGAGGCACTTTCTCGGCACTGCTGGACAAGTCAGCAGTGGCACCCGATGGCAACGGCCCTCGGCGGACATCCCCGAACCGCCCGGCTTTACCCGCCCTGCCTTGGATGGGATTGCTCGAGGTCACGGCCAGATCCCAACAGCTACTGACGTCATCCTTCCTTGACAGGCGGGCGGAACTCCAATACTATACGGAAAGGCCCGTGAATTCAGGGGTCTTGCCGGCGCGGTATGCTCGGTACTTGGTGGCAATGCCTACTTGCTGGAGAAGCCAAATGCCAATTGACATTGACAAGCTTCATGCACTTCCGCCCGAGGAGAAGCTGTGGCTGGTCGAACTCTTGTGGGATGACTTGGGCGATTCGACCACCGCGATCCCGCTTCCCGATTGGGTGGATCGCGAAGTCGCACGGCGACGTGAGGAAATGCGCGATCCAGACTTCGGTCTGAGCCACGAAGAGACGTGGCGGGAGCGTCAGCAGGACAGTTAGGTCGCACCGTGCGTAAACTAGATGTCGATGACTCATCTGTTCGGCAACAGATCACCGGGCCATGGGAGAGTTCGACCATGCGGAGAACCATCATTGTTACGGATTTGACGCGGTTCAAGAATCCCGACATCGTCTGCGTAGCCGGGACGGACCGCGTCAATGGTGAGTGCATCCGCCTAATGCCGTACTTGAAGACCGCTGCTTGTCAGAAGCTGAACATTCTCCCCGGTGTAATCCTGGACGGCAGGTTTACGCCTTCCCACGATCGGAAAGGCCCGCACCAGGAAGACTATTCGCACACCGGCCTGCGTGTTGAGGGTTCCTGTTCATCCGCAGAATTCAGAACGGCTCTGAAACAAGGTCTCGTTGACAGTGTCGAGGCAGGCTTCGAGATTGCCCTGCAAGACGGGCAAAAATGTATCCCGTTCGGTCATACCACCAATAGATCCATAATCACGATTTCGACGTCACCACAGGCCATCACAATCGTCGAGAATACCTTCCAGCCAGAGAAAGTCAAACTCAATTTCACCGATGAATCGGGCCGTGAATTCAGATTTATCCCAATTACCGATTTAGGATTCCGCGACTACGCAGTCGACCATCACGTACAATACCAGTTGAATGATCTCAATCGATGGATTCGCTCTCAAGATGAAGTGCTACTTCGCTTGGGCCTAGGCAGACGCTTTCAACCTCAAGATGGCCCGGACGGCTATTGGCTTCAGGCAAATGGCATTTACACGTTTCCGGAGTACCACAGAGCCATTCGACGTTACTCGTAGAATCTGTCCCACTTTTCAACTTCGTTACAATCATGAACATTACGAAGACACCGTCCGCACTGTACTCGATCGGCCATTCGAATCACCCGATCGATCACTTTCTCGATCTGCTTCAGCAGCATGGGATTCAAGCCGTGGCCGACGTCAGATCTTCATCGTACAGTCGCCACAACCCCCAGTTCTGCGGACCAGACCTTGAGAGAAGCCTGAAGGATCGGGGTATTGCGTACGTGTTCTTGGGCGACGAACTGGGGGCAAGGCGTCATGAGCCGGAATGCTATGCCGACGGAAAGGTCAATTACGAAAAAGTCCCGGCAGCGAAAGCGTTTCAGCGAGGGATCACCCGGCTTCTCGACGGTGCCTCCAAGACAAGAGTCGCCATGCTATGCGCCGAGAAAGACCCCTTGACTTGTCACCGAACTATTTTGATCGGCCGCCACGTCAAGGGATTGGTGGGCGATGTCCTGCATATTCTGGCCGACGGAGAGATTGAAACACAATCGCAAGCAGAGGAACGGCTGCTAGTTGAATGTAAACTAGCGGAGCGCAACTTCTTCGCCACTCGCGAAGAACGCCTTCTTGAAGCGTATCAGAAACGCGGCACTCACATTGCCTACGAGGAACCAGCGCCCCATGTCTGAAATCGAGCTTTTTACGATCGGGTTTACCCGAAAACCGGCTGAGAAATTTTTTGAACTCCTGCGCTCGTCGGGTGCCAAGCGAATTGTGGACGTGCGGCTTAACAACGTGTCTCAATTGGCCGGATTTGCCAAACGAGACGACCTTAGATTCTTCGCGCGTGAACTCTGCGAAATGGACTACGTTCACGTCCCCGAGTTGGCTCCGACCAAGGACATCCTTGATGCTTTCAAGAAAAACGGGGGAGATTGGAACGTGTTCGAGGATTTGTTTCTGCAACTGATGGAAGAGAGGCAGGTCGAGCATTCGGTTCCGAAGGATCTCGTTGATCGCGGGTGTCTCCTCTGCAGTGAAGACAAGCCGGATCAGTGTCACCGAAGATTAGTGGCGGAGTACTTGCAGCGAAAATGGGATGGGCAGCTTATTATTAAGCACTTATTCTAGGTTGAAGCATTCCGCTCTTTCGACGCAGTCGGGGCGAAGTGATCTGCTAGGTCACCTACCCGGATGACACCATAATCGGCATGCCCATCCATGGCCAAATCCACTGAACGAAAACGGCCAGGACGATCATCAATAGGATACTGGCGGGGATGCCGGCGATAAAGAACTCGCCCGAAGTGAACTGCTTGCTCTCGTAGGCGATCGCGTTGGGAGCCGCGCCGACCAGTAGCAGGAACGGCATGCCCGAGGTGACCAGCGAAGAGAATAGGACGACTTCCGGCGCCACGTTCAGATAAGGGGCAATGACCAGGGCCACGGGCAACGAGATGGCAATGGCCGCGACGTTCATGATCAGGTTGGTCATGACCAGCACAAAGAAAGCGATCCCCATCACGAAGACGAACCCGGGGGCCTCCTTGAAGAGCCCCAGCCAATGGATCGCCATCCACTCGGCGGCCCCCGTCTCCCATAGGCAGTATCCGATACTCATGGCGCCGCCGAACAGGAGGACGATATTCCAGGGGATGCTCTCGAGATCCTTGATCGTTAGGATTCTGAAGACGAAGAACAGAATCGTGGCCACGAGGATAACGGCACTCTTATCCAGACTTTTCATCGCGGGAACGAACGATCGCATGCTCATCACGGCGATGGCCGAAAGGATGATGGCCAATGCAAGGATCTCGGTCCGAGAGATGGGGCCGAGTCGACGGTGAAGCGTTCGGGCGCGTTCCCGCAGCCCGGGGATCGTTTTCTTCTCGGGCTTGAATACGATCATGCAGTAGACCCAGAGCACGGCCACCATGGTGCAGCCGACGGGCAGCATGTACTCCGTCAGTTCGAAGAAGGAGATCTCTCGCCCGACGATCTCTTGGTAGAATCCCAGCGCGACGGCCCCGCGTGCCGCTCCGAGCAGCGTAATGATACTGCCGGCGCCGGCGACGAACGCCATGCCGACGAAGAGTCCCTTGCCGAATTTCGTCGGTTTCTTCTCCTCGGTATAGAGGGAATAGATGGCCATCAGCAGCGGATAGATCGTGGCGGCCACCGCCGTATGGGCCATGATCAGAGTCAGCGCCGCGGTAATGACGAAGCTGCCGAGATAGATCATGCTGGTGCGCTCGCCCACCACGACCAACATGCGATAGGCCATCCGCTTGGTCAGACCCGTCTTCGAGAAGACCATCCCGAAGGTAATCGAGCCGATAATGAACCAGACGGCCGGGTCCATGAAATCGCCGAAGACCACCTTGGCGCGCGAGAGGGTTTCATGCACCGGTGTCGTCACGACCTTCTCGGCACGTATCATGAACAGGATCTGCATCACGCCGACGGTGATGCTGGTCACGCCGATTGGTATCACCTCGAAGACCCACCAGGTAGCCGTCAGCAGGAAGAGCCCCAAGGCGGCTTTGCCCTCGTGAGACAGTTTGAATTTCTCGCCCAGGGGATCGACGGCGTCGGGCAGTGGCGGGCAAAAGTAGACCGCGCAGAACAGCCCGATCCCTACGGCCATCCAAAAGTATTTCCTTCCGTCGACCCACTTGGTCTCATGCGCCGGCTGGATGTCGTCGCGACGGCCTGTCTGTTTCTGGTCGTTCATTACTTCGTAACAGCTCTCTCGGAAGATACTGAAACTTATCGCTTATTGATCCATGATGTCCTGAACGAGTTTGCCTTGAATGGGCTCGTCACTCATATGGTGTCTGCTTCCATTGCATGAGAACCTGTATTCTAGTCGGGGGACGGACCGGCGAGAAGCGGTCATTGTGCTGTTGGGTGGGAATCGCTGGAATCTAGGGCGTCGATCGGCACCAGAGACGGCCCCATCGCCACATATTGCCACACGCCCCCCGAAATGTCCCCCGCCCCGGCGGCACCTCGCGACAATGGCTTTTCTTGATTTCGCTGTTGCAATACAGAGCGAGGCGTGGCCGCAGTTGAGGATGCCCACCCTACAATCTACATCTAAATGTCGACGATCACTTCAGCCAGCCAGCCGTTGCCCGCCGGCTCGAGCTTCAGGCCGTGATAGGTGATCGCCTTGATCTCGGCATCCAACTCGTGCCGCGTCGGGTCGATCGGCTCGCCGCGGGCGGTGGCCGTCAGCCGGGTCCCGTCCAGACGCACGGAGAACTCGGCCAGTAGTAGGCGATCGGCTTGCGACGTATAAAGCAACTCCCCAAGCCAGTCGCGCAGCAGGTCGTCAGGACGGTCCGCCTCGAGCTCGAACGTCACCTCTTGACGCGGACGGATCGTTGCCGGGTCCATGACGATGGTCGAGAACAGCGCCCGCGCGGCCTCCTCGAACAGTCCGGTCAGATCGTCTGCCCGAATGCGAATTCCGAAGTCGGCCGTGTGTTCAAAGATTTCGTACATGTCGTGTAATGGGGTGGCACTGGCGTCTCGCCAGTGGATATCGGGGTGGCTGGTGGCATATCGCAGCGGTGCCCCAGTTGGTAACGCACTGGGGCACCGCTGCGCTATGCCACCAGCCACCCACGTTACGGCTCCTCGATCTCGACGACGACGCGGCCGGTGATCTGGCCGGCCAGGATTTCGTCGATCTTTGGCGGCAAGTCCTTCAGGCCGACGAATTGGGCCATCGACTCGAGGTCCTCGGGCTTCCACGGACCGGCCAGGCGCTGCCACGTCTCATGGCGCAACGGGATCGGGCCCCAGGCCGCGTCGATGCCGCAGAGTGTTACGCCGCGGAGTATGAACGGATAGACGGTCATCGCCAGGCCGTCGCCGGCGGTCAGTCCACACGCGGTCACGCATCCGCCACGCTTGGTTGCCCGTAGTATGGTCGTCAGGATATTTCCGCCGACCGTGTCGATGGCTCCGGCGAATCGACCCGGCAGCATGGGGCTTGGCCCGCGATCGTCGACGTCCTCACGCGTAAGGATCCGCCGCGCGCCGAGCCCACTCAGGAACTCGGCTGCTTGGGGTTTTCCGGTCACGGCGGCCACCTCATAGCCCAACTTGGCCAGGATGGCAACGGCCATGCTCCCCACGCCGCCGGTAGCGCCGGTGACGACGATCTCGCCCGACTCGGGACGGATATCGTGACGCTGCAATGCATCGACGCACAGCCCGGCGGTAAAACCGGCCGTACCGAGGATCATGCTCTCGCGCAGGGTCAGGCCCTGGGGTAGGTGGACGATCCAGTCAAACGGGACTCGGGCATATTCGGCCCAACCGCCGAACCGGTTCGAGCCGAGGTCAAATCCCGTGGCTATGACCGGATCGCCCTCGACCAGTTCGTAGACGCCGCTGGCCGTTACGAAGCCGGCCAGATCGACGCCCGGGATGTGCGGAAAGGTCTTGTTCACGCCCGGGTGTCCGGTCGCCGCCAACGCATCTTTGTAGTTCAACGACGAGTAGGCCACGCGAACCAGCGCCTCGCCCTCGGGCAGATCGTCGAGGGACCGCTCGCCGATCGCCGCGGAGATCGTGCCGTCGGGTTGCTTCTCGATCAGATAACATTGGAAAGTTTCGGCCGACATGCTTCACTCCACTTTCGTTCCCATCTCTTTCATCAGGAATTGCAGATCTTCCCAGGTGGGACGTTTCGCCGCCGGGTTCCTCAATAGATAGGCCGGGTGATACGTGCAGACGACTTTGATACCGCGGTAGTCGTGGACCTGTCCGCGCAGCTTGCCGATCGGCGTGGTCGTGTCCAACAGCTTTTGGGCAGCCACGGCCCCGAGGCAACAGAGAAACTCGGGCCGAATGATATCGAGCTGACGATCGAGGAACTCGCGGCAATTGGCGGCCTCGATCGGCTCGGGGTTGCGGTTGCCCGGCGGACGACAGCGGAGGATGTTGAGGATGTAGATATCCTCGCGGCGGAGCTTCATCCCCTGTTGGACCATATCGGTCAGCAGTTTTCCGGCCCGGCCGACGAACGGCTCACCCTGGCGGTCTTCGTCGGCGCCGGGTGCCTCGCCGAGAAACACGAGTCGGGCATGCGGATTGCCCACGCCAAAGACGGTCTGCGTTCGGGTTTCGGCCAACTCGGCGCATCGCGTACAGGCAGCCACTTCACGAGCCACGCTGGCCAAGGCGGCCGCGCGATCTTCGTCCGCCGACGGTGCATTATCCGAAGTGGCGCATTGGCCCGGCTCGACCTCGGGGGCTTTGCCGATGTGCGTTACGCCGGCCCGACGCAGGCTCTCGAGTCGCTGGGCCGTTGCTTTCTTTTCTCGTGTCATGATACTTCACTCGGGCAGGGTAAACTGGAAGTTGCGGCTCTGGTTGAAAAACTTCAGGGGGTTGTCGAAAACAATCTTGCGGATCATCGACTCGGCGTGGCCGCGGCGGCGCATCTCGAAGATGAATTGCGGAACGGCCATCGGATCCGACGGACCCCAATCGGCCGACGAATTGACCAGGATGCGATCCGTGCCGTAGATCTCGATCATATCGGCGGCTCGCTCGGGCGTTGCCTTGGTCATCGGGTATAGCGTGATGCCGGCCCAATAGCCCTCGTCCAACGCCGCGCGGATCGTGTGCTCCTCGCAATGATCGACGCATACTCGCGTCCGGTCGATCCGACGATCGGCTCGGAGGATGTCGAGGATCATCCGCGTGCCCTGATACTTGTCCGCCAGATGGGGCGTATGAAAGAGCAGTTGCTCGTCGCGCTGCATGGCCAACTCGATCAGCTCCAGCAGCGCCGTGACTTCGTTCTTCGTGTTCTTGTGCAGGCCGATCTCGCCGATCCCCAAGACGCTGGGGCGCTCGAGGAAGTCGGGCAGTAGGCCGATTACCTCTCGAGCGAATCCGATGTCTTCGGCCTCCTTGGCGTTGATCCCCATCCAGCAGTGGTGTTGGATGCCGTGGTTGGCCGCCCGCCGGGGTTCCCACTCGGTCAACTGGCGGAAGTAGTCCTGGAAGCTATTGACGCCGCTCCGGTCGTAGCCCATCCAGAAGGCCGGCTCGCCGAGGACAACGCAGCCCGCCTTGGCCAGCGAGAGCAGGTCATCGGTCGTTCGGGCGGCGACGTGGATATGGGGGTCGAAGAAATACATGGGGGATTCGAGACTCGTGGTGAAGTGTTCGGGGTCCGGTGGGTCCGACGTTTCAGGTGAGGCGGTTACTCCTGCCAGTTTTCCTCGTAGGGCAACGAGAAGACCAATTGGAGTTTCTCGGCCCGATTCGGACCGTCGCCGCCGAGGGCTTCGAGACTCTGACGGATCTTATCGAGCCGTGGATCGTCGGCGACCGCGCCGGCCCGATCGATTCGGTCCAGCGAGGCGGCCACGTCGATCAGCCTGGAGCGGATACCGAGAAACTCACGGTCCAGCACGTCGGCGGCGGTCATCGAATGCGGCATGGGAGGGTCCTTGTGTCACGGCGGTGGAATTCGGCGGGGATGGGCGTTCCGAAGCCCAGCATTAACAATCAAACTGCAAAACGGGGTAAAATGCAAGCCGTCCGATCCCCTGCTTGGCCGTAATATGGGTAGTTTTCGCGGAGTTTGCCGGTTAGCGTCAAGTTTCCACCCGGTTTGGGTCGATCAGAAAGCGGGGTATTGTGACAGTCGAGGTATGCGCGCTGTGAGCAAAGGTCTGGCGACCACCTTCGAAATACTGACCAAGACGGGCAACGAAGCGGCCGTCCGGGTCTTGATCCCCGCGCTCGATTCGGCGATCGAGTCGATTCGGGAAAAGGCGCTCGAGACGATCCTGGGGCGTCGCAGCTTGGCCGGACATCGTGAAGTCTTGCGACGACTCCATGTCCTGCCCGAGAATCATCGCGAAATCGTGGGCAAACATCGCAACCGGCTGAGCCGGGCTATTCGCGACGCCGTCTTGGACCCCGACGGACAGATGTGTGCCAACGGATGTCGAGCGGCTGTCTGGTTCCGCGAATATGACCTGATCCCCAGTCTGCTGACCGTCCTGGAAGATCGCGCCAACGAAAACGCGCCCATGGTCGTCGCGGCGCTCACCGAGTTGATCAACCTACTGTACGAGACCCTCTCCCAACCGCGAGACTACAGCGACCGCCGCGATCCGCAGTTAATTCGGCAGCGGGTGGTCGGCGCACTGGAGGAGTCCGTCAAGCGATTCGACCATCACGGCCGACGCGAGGTGATCGAGGCATTTCTCCTCCTCGTCGAGCGGTCCAACGTTACCCTGCGGCAGGTGCTGAGCAATCTGCATCATTCGGCCTATTTGGCCATGGTGGACGTGCTCTCGACCAGCACGCGGGGTGGCATCATCCGGCTGCTGTTGAACTTCCTGGAAGACTCCAATTTCCCCACTTCGCTGCTCCCGGTCCTATCGAAGCGTGGCGATCTGAAGTTTATCCAGCATCTATTGGCCAAGCTGGGGCGCGAGCCGTCGGCACCCGCGAGGGCCAACCTGAAACGGATCAAGTCGCTCGTCTGGCTCCAGCATGGAGAGCCACTGCTGGAGCAGTTTGACGAGGCGGCCCAATTTGGCGCGGTCCGGCTGGTGATGGCCACGAAAGTTCCCCGGCAAGACGCCTTCGCGGTGATCGAATACCTGGTGATCCACGGCAAGACCGAAGGGCGCCGGGCGGCAGCCAAGGCCCTGGATGAGTTCAACGGGGCCGACGCCAATGCGCTGGTAATGAAGGTCGTCAGCGATCCGGATCCCGAGGTTCAGGCGGCGGCGGTCCGTCAGGTTCGGCGGCGAGGGATGCCCGGCGCGTTGCCTCGCTTGATCGAAATGCTCGACAGCCCCCACGAGATCGTTCGCGGGGCCACCATGGAGAGTCTGGCGGAGTTTACATTCGGGCGATATCTGGGTGCGTTCGACATACTCGACGACGACGTGCGTTACAGCACGGCAATGCTGGTCAAGAAGGTGGATCCCCAAGCCGCGACTCTATTGGAGGAGGAGTTGGCGTCGAAGGTTCGCACGCGTCGACTCCGAGGCCTGGAGGTTGCCGAAGTGATGGGGGAGGTCGAACGCCTCGAGTCGCAGATATCCGAGTTACTTCGCGACGAGGACCATCTGGTTCGTGTCGCCGCTGCGACGACGTTGGCCCGATCGTCGGGTCGGGTCTCGCAACAGGCGCTGCAAGACGCACTAAGCGATCGAAGTGAGGCCGTGCGTCGGGCCGCCAGGGGAAGCCTGGACCAGCGCGCCGCGATGGGAAGACTGCCGGGTATCCTCTTGGATCTGGAGAAATAACCCCGACCGCTGAAACTGCCCATGAACCGAACACTCGAACTCGGAATCCTGCTGGCTCAGCAGACGCGATTGGACAGCCTCTCGCGGGGGCTGCAAGGTCGCCCCTTGCAGACGCGCGATATCGTCATCGGCGGGATCATCATGGCCGCCATCGTGACGATCGCTTGCCTGGCCTCTTTCTTGATGCACTTGCACGAGCGACGCCGATCTTACAACAGCCGCCGGTTCATGTTCCTGAGTCTCTGCTGGGCCCACCGGCTGTGGCTCTCGGAATGTTGGCTCCTGTGGAAGGTGGCCCGCAGCCGCGGATTGGACGATCCGGCCCGACTGTTCCTCGAACCGGAGCATCTCGACCAAGGCAGTGTCGGCAAGCCGCTGAGTGTGCGGACCGCTATGCTCCGACGATTGCGGCGAAAGCTGTTCGCCGAACCCGAGGGCTGGCGAGATGCCGACGACGGTTCCGATGCGAATGCGGATCAGACGGAGAAGCCCTCCAGTCCCATGGCGCCGACTACGCCGATACCGACTCTGGACGTGGGACCATGGACTGAAGCCATCGAGTCCTCAGCAGCCGAGTCCACTGCAACCGAGTCCGCTGCAGCCGATCAATAAGCCCCGCCGGGCCCCGATCGTTTGCGGAAGTCCGAGTGTTCTTCGTCGTAGTATTTGCTTACCCCGCCGGTCGATACGCGGGGAACCGATTTCGGTTTGGTCGAGGTGGACAGGCCGCTATTGCCGCCGCGTCCAAACCGTTCGACCGGCGTCTGGCTCTTGAATCCCATGCCCTTCAATAGCTCTTCGAGCTTGATGACCGTCATGCCGCGCTGTTTGGCTTCGTCCCGCATGGCCGTATTGCCGTCGATGAAGGGCCGGTTACGGGCTCCGGTTTGCGACACGGCCGGCGGTGTCCCCAATACCAGATACTGGGTACTGGGCGTGAATTCTCCCTCTCGTTGGCCGTCCTCGCGGAGCCAGCAGTCGACGATTCCCCCGTTCATGGTGATCACGTTGCGGACGATCTCCAGGTCGCTCTTGTCGTCCCCGTCGATATCCAGCAATCCGGTCAACGCGAACTGTTTCCGCTCGCCCGGGCTCCAGACGACGGTGTGGATCTTATCGCTGGGGAGGATCGGGTCGGTGATGCTGTCGTCGGTGATCCGCGCCTCGGCCGTATGGGCACTGAGGACTTTGGTCACTTCGATCGAGGCCTTCTTGCCCTCGTGGCTCAGGTTCGTCGTATCCGACGGATAAACGGCAAAGGAGACCTGGCGGGCCAACCCATCGGCCCGACCCAGATTGATGAAGACGACCTTCTTGGCCTGATCGACGTAGGTGATCTGTCCGTCGGGTACCTTAAACGTGGTCTTAGTGAGATTCCTGATTTTTCCGGCGTAAACCTCGTTGGTTTTCGCGAGTTCATCGATGCGTCCACGGGCCGTATCAAGATCGCCGACAGCCTCGATCCTTGCGGTTTCGGCCGTGGCGACGGTCTGATCCGTCAGGGTCTCGACCTTCAGGTCATGGTCCACCGTATTCTTTCGCATGACGCTGAAGGCGGCTTTTTGCTTATCCACATCCACCTTGTAATCCGTAAACTTCGTGGTGAACGCGCCAATGGCGTCGCTGTATACCTTTCGGTCCCTTTTGCTGTCTTGCGTCAACTTCGTGATATCGGCCCGCTTCAGCTCGACATCTTCCTGCAGGTCGCTGATCTTCTTGACAAGATGGCCCAGGAAATCGCGATAGTTTCCCTCGCCTTCGACCGTGACATTGGCCACATCGCTGTAGGCCTTCATGTCCTTCTCATACTCCGTCTGGACCTCGTCCATCGACAGGGCTTCCTTGAATCCCATGTATCGCTTGGCGTCGTCGATCTGTGCTAGAAGGTCGTGCTTGACTGCTTCGGCCGCCCCCGCGTTGGTGTTGGCGGTTGCGCGTTCCTGATCCGCTTCCTTGTATTGGCTGAAGCAGAGATAAGTCGTCCCTCCCAAGATGATGGTGAGGATGACGAAGACGATCAGCGCGATTTGCAGACCTTGATTTTCGCGTGCCATGATAGATGTGCTCCTAAAAGGGCCCTCGATGCATCGTGATGATGAATCGGCGCAGCCGGCTCGTGCCCATTGCCTCTCGTGGTCGTTCCTATCGGTCGCCGCGGGAAACCACGGCGGAAACCGGGGGCTTCTGCAAAGAAGACCCAACCCCGATTCTAACCAGATTGGTATATAGAGTCAACGAAAACCTTCCACATACGCACTATTGGGGGGGCTGTCGTAACTACGTTCGCCAGAACGTGGACGTGACCTTGGGACACACCCCACGTTCTGGCGAACGTAGTTGCGGCCGGCGCGGCCGGCGTAGCTACAGCCGCTTGAACCGGGCCCTCAACTGCGGTAAAAATGGGGGGCCGTCTTACGGCCTATTCCGCCTTACCCCTCTCTTCCCATCGGAACATCCATGCCCAAACGTGACCGGCAAGCGTCGCTGCCCGGGTTCGAGCCAGATCCTCCACCTCCCCCCGCTCGACAAGCAACGCCGCCCAATATGCCGCCCGAGAAGGTCGAGGCCATCGAGTTCCGCCCGGCTACCCCGCCGCCGGAGAGTCTCAAGGGCAAGACCGTTTGGGTCGTCGACTCCCATTCGTTGATCTATCAGGTCTTCCACGCCATGTCCGGCATGACCGGGCCGGGCGGCAGGCCGATCGGTGCCGTCCTCGGATTCACTCGCGATCTGCTCGATCTGCTCGAAAAGAAGAAGCCCGACTATCTGTTCTGCGCGTTCGATCTGCCGGGCAAGACTTTCCGCCACGCGATGTACGACCAATACAAGGCCCATCGGAAGCCCATGCCTGAGGACCTGATCCCTCAGATCGGATCGATCCATCGGGTCCTTCGGGCGTTGCACATCCCGGCGATCGGCTGCGAATCGTTCGAGGCCGACGATGTCCTGGCCACGATGGCCCGGCTGACCGAGCAACTCTCCGGCAAGTGCTTCTTGGTCACCAGCGATAAGGATTGCCGACAACTGATCACCGATCGGGTGAAGCTCTACAACATCCGCAAGGACCAGATCCTCGGCCGCGAGGAACTCGAGGACGATTGGGGGATCGCGGCGGAGCAGGTCGTCGACTATCAGGCGTTGGTCGGCGATTCGGTCGACAACGTGCCGGGTGTGCCACTCATTGGCCCAAAAATCGCCCGAGAACTCCTCTCGAAATACATCACGCTCGATGCCGTGCTCGACCATGCCAACGAAGTGTCGGGCAAGAAGCGGAAGGAGAATCTGATCAACTTCCGCGATCAGGCCCTATTGAGCCGCAAGTTGGTACGCCTCGACGCGGACGTGCCCGTGGCGATCGACTGGGAGGCCGGTCGAGTCGAGGGTATCGACGGGACGGCCGCCAGCGCCCTGTTCGAGGAGTTCGACTTCCAGCGATTGAAGACCCGACTGTCGACGATGGCGGATGTCGGGACGCCGCCGCCGTCAACACCCGCCGTCGAGGCCGAGTATCGCCTGGTCGATACGCCCGAGGTGTTCGAGACGTTTCTCGCCCAATTGCAGCAGCAGGAGTGGATCTCGCTGGATACGGAAACGACCAGCGTGATACCGCGACAGGCGAAAATCGTGGGCTATTCCTTTGCCTGGAGGGACGACGAAGGCTGGTATCTGCCGGTTCGAGCACCCGAGGGAGAGCCGTGTCTCGACCCGAAGGACACGTTGGAAGCGTTGCGACCGATCTTGGAGAATCCGGCCGTTAAGAAGGTTGGGCAGAACCTGAAATACGAGATCGTCGTGCTCCGATCGGCCGGCGTCGAGTTGGCCGGCGTCGAGTTCGATACCATGGTGGCCGACTATCTGCTTCGGGCCGGATATCGAGGACACAAGCTGGGCGACCTATCGAGACTCTACCTGGGCCATACCGCATCGGAGATCGAGGAACTGATCGGGACCGGCAAGAACCAGAAGCGGATGGACGAAGTACCGGTCGACGCCGTGACCGACTATGCGGGCGAAGACGCCGTGCTGCCCTGGCGATTGCGACCGATCTTGGCGAAGAAGCTGGCCGATGCCGAGTTGGAGGACCTCTTCTCGGATGTCGAGATGCCGCTGGTCGACGTATTGGCCGAGATGGAGTTCAACGGCATTCGGGTCGACATCGAGCGACTCGGCGAACTGAGCCGCCGATATGGCGAGCGAATGGACTCGCTGACCGACGAGATCTACGAGTTGGCGGGCCGGCCGTTGAACATCGCCTCGCCGAAGCAACTGCAAGAGGTTCTGTTCGACGAGTTGAAGCTGCCCGTCATAAAGCAAACGGCCAAGAGCGGCCCCAGCACCGATGTCGAGGTGCTCGAGGAATTGGCCCAAAAGCATCCCTTGCCGGCAAAGATTATCGAGTATCGCCAGTATGCCAAGCTCAAGGGCACGTACGTCGACGCCCTGCCCGAGTTGGTCCATCCGGAGACGGGCCGAGTCCACGCCTCGTTCAACCAGGGTGTGACGGCGACCGGCCGGCTCAGCTCGAGCGATCCGAACCTACAGAACATCCCGGTCCGCACCGAGGAAGGTCGCGAGATTCGTTCGGCGTTTGTGCCCGGGGACGATGGTTGGGTCTTGATGGCGGCCGACTATTCGCAGATCGAGTTACGCGTATTGGCCCACTATTCGGAGGACGAGCATCTGTGCGAGGCGTTTGCCCGGGATGAGGATATCCACGCGAGAGTTGCCGGTCAGGTAAACGGGGTGTCCCTGGATGAGGTGACCCCCCAGATGAGGAGGGAGGCCAAAGCGGTCAATTTCGGCGTGATCTACGGACAAAGTGCGTTCGGATTGGCAAAATCGCTGGGAATCCCCAAGGAAGAGGCCGGCCAATTCATCGACAACTACTTCGCGGGATATCCGGGCATCGAGAGATTCCTCGATCAAGTGCTGGCGGATTGCCGCCAAAACGGTTATGTTAGTACGATACTGGGGCGGCGTCGGGATATCGAGCGGGAACAGATCCGCGAGATTTCCAGCCGCCAAAGGAACCTTGTCGAGCGGACCGCCGTCAATACGGTTATCCAAGGCTCGGCGGCGGATCTGATCAAGCTGGCTATGATCGCGATTCACCGCCGGCTGCGGCGCGAACGCCTCGAGGCACGGATGTTGCTGCAAATCCACGATGAACTGATCTTCGAAGTCCCCTCCGATCAACTCGATACCCTGACCCAACTCGTCCGAGACGAAATGGTTGGCGTCATCGACCTTTCCGTTCCCCTAAAAGTAGACATCAAGGCGGGCCCCGATTGGGCCAACGCCGAAGGCATTTAGGAGCCTAACTCTCCCATGCGGATCATCGGTATCCTGGGCGGAGTGGCCAGTGGCAAGAGTCTGGTCGCTCGGCAGTTGGCCCGACTCGGTGCGGATACGTTGGATGCCGACCGCGCGGGGCATGAAGTGTTGCGGTTACCTCGAATTCAGGAGGAGGCGAAGAAGCGTTGGGGGCCGACCGTGTTCGGCTCCGATGGCCGGATCGATCGCGGCCGACTGGCGAAAATCGTTTTTGCCGACCCACCCGACGGTCCGAGAGAACGAAAGTACCTAGAACAGTTGACCCACCCGGAAATCGGCCGGCTGTTGAAGCGTCAGGCCGAGACTTTGGCCGCATCGGAAGCGGCGGTTGCCGTGTTGGATGCCCCGTTGCTGTTGGAGGCGGGTTGGGAAGATTTGTGCGACCAATTGATATTTGTTGACGCGCCGCGATCGGTGCGACTTGAGCGGGCGAAAGCCCGAGGTTGGAACGAGGAGGATTTTGCGGCTCGTGAGGGGGCCCAGGAATCGTTGGCCGTCAAGCGACGCCACGCCGATGTGACAATAGACAACTCCGATTCCCCGGAGTTGACGCAAGCTCAGATCGAGCGATATTGGCGGTCGCTTTTCGACTGAATTCCCTCCCCTACTCCTATTTGCGCTGCTCGGCCCGATCGGGCCCCCCGGCGTGAATTCGCGACCCGTGATTGCCGCCTACCAGAAGGACAGGATCCCCCCGCCGGTGCCTTCCGCGCATCAGCACATAGCACGTCAATTCTTCGGAGCATCGTAACCATGGCACTCGAGCCCCCCCCCACACCCGACGACGGGCCTCCTCCCAGTCCGACGGCTTCCTCTTCCGAAGAGGCCGTCCTGCAGGAGACGGAAACACTTTCCCCGCCGGACATCAACCGCTACGACGACCAGGAACCGCTCTCGTTGGCCGAGGAGATCGCCTCGGAAGCGAGGCACTCGAAGGACGATATTCACCAGCGATACGAGAAGATCAAGCAGTCGGGCGATACCCACATCGCCGAGTTGCAGAAGATGTCGATGGGCGAACTGATCGACGAGGCCCGAAAGGAGAACCTCAGCGACTATGCCGGCATCAAGAAACACGATCTGGTCTTCAGGATCCTCAAGGAGCGGGTGAAGCTCAACGGGCTGATGTATGGCGAGGGGACCCTCGAGGTGCTGCCCGACGGGTTCGGCTTTCTTCGGAGCCCCGATTACCATTACCTGTCCTGTCCCGATGATATCTACGTCTCGCCGAGTCAAATCCGACGTTTCGGTTTGAGAACCGGTTCGACCGTCTCGGGCCAAATCCGGCCGCCGAAGGAGAACGAACGCTATTTCGCCCTGCTTCGGGTCGAGGCCATCAACTACGAAGACCCGGATAACCTTTCCCAGAAGGTCGACTTCGACGACCTGACGCCCCTGCATCCCGACCAACGCGTCGTCATGGAGTCGACCGACCGCGATGTGAGCATGCGAGTGGTCGACCTGATCGTACCGATCGGATTCGGGCAACGGGGACTGATCGTCAGCCCACCGCGAGCCGGCAAGACGATCCTGATGCAGAAGATGGCCAAAGCGGCCCTGGCGAACTTCCCCGAACTCTACGTCTTCATGCTCCTGATCGACGAGCGGCCCGAGGAAGTGACCGATATGGAGCGAGAGGTTCGCGGCGAACATTGCGAAGTGATCAGCTCGACGTTCGACGAGGTCTCGGCCCGGCATATCCAGGTCTCCGAGATGGTGTTGGAGAAGGCCAAGCGGATGGTCGAATTCGGGCGCGACGTGCTGATCTTTCTCGACTCGATTACCCGACTGGCTCGCGCTTGGAACGCCGAGTGTCCCAACTCGGGTAAGATCCTCTCGGGCGGCGTCGACGCCAATGCCCTACAACGCCCCAAGCGGTTCTTCGGTGCCGCGAGAAAGGTCGAGGAAGGCGGATCGCTGACCATTATCGCCACCGCGCTGATCGACACGGGCAGCCGCATGGACGAAGTGATCTTCGAGGAGTTTAAGGGCACCGGCAATCAGGAGATCCTCTTGGACCGCAAACTGGTCGACCGGCGCATCTGGCCGGCCATCGACATCAACCGAAGCGGGACTCGCAAGGAAGAGATGTTGATGGACCCCGAGGAGTATCGTCGCGTCTGCATGCTGCGGCGTGTTTTGCACGACATGAACCCTCCCGACGCCATGGAGCGGTTGGTCACTCGGCTCGAGAAGACGCAGAACAACGCCGAGTTCCTGATGAGCATGAACATGAAGTGAGAAGTATCGACGATGCCCAGCGTATATGAAGGAAAGACGACGGCCGCGGGCGGTCGCTATGCGATTGTGGTGGCCCGGTTTAACGAGTCGATTACCACGCGGCTGTTGAACGGTGCGGTGGAGACGCTGACCGCGCACGGCGTGGCCGACGACCAGATCGATGTGGCGTGGGTGCCCGGGGCGTTCGAGATCCCGACCGTCGCCGCTCAGATGGCCGCCAGCGGACGCTATGTGGCCGTGATCTGTCTCGGCGCCGTCATTCGTGGCGAAACGACGCACGATCAGCACATCAATCGGGCCGTGGGAAACTCGTTGGCCGAATTGGGTATGAGGTATCAGCTACCGGTGCTCTTCGGCGTATTGACCTGCAACTCGATCGAACAGGCCAACGCCCGATCGGCCGTTGATAACGCCACGACCGGGAAGGATATCCCGGAGAAGAAGATCGGCAACAAGGGGACCGATTGTGCGCTGGCCGCCCTCGAGATGGTCGATCTGATGGCCAAGCTGCCGTCGTAGGGAACCCGTACGATGGCCCTCCGAGGCCGTCGGAAATGCCAGTTTTTCGACAACGACGGCCTCGGAAGGCCATCGTACAGAATCGTGTAGGGTGGGCACTGCCCACCAAGAACCCGAGATAAACAGTGATTCCATGGTGGGCAGTGCCCGCCCTACAAAGTCTGCCTTGGGGCAGCATGCCCACGCAAGCGTGGAGCATGGCACCCAATCACCGATAGAATCCCAATCCCAATAGAAACCTCCCATGGCCCGCCGCAGCCGAGCACGAGAAGCCGCCTTCCAGGTCCTTTATGAGGGCGATCTGAATCCCTCGGGCAACCCGGCCTTGGGCGACGAACTGATCGAGGAGCGATTGCGGGCCGACGAACTGATCGAGTTTGCCAAGGAACTAGTCGTCGGAGTGCGGCAGAATCGGCCGGCGATTGACGAACTGATCGCCGGCGCCGCGAAGAACTGGAGCCTGCACCGAATGGCCGCGACCGACCGCAACGTCCTGCGGCTGGGCGCCTACGAGATTCTCCACACCGACACGCCGGACCGCGTGGCCGTCGACGAAGCGGTCGAGCTGGCCAAGTCCTTCGGCACGGCCAATTCCGCCTCGTTCGTCAACGGCATCCTCGACCGGCTCATGCACGATAAAGAGGGTGGCGAGTCGTAAACCGCACCATCCGAAATCCATAATCTCCAATCTGGAATCCAAGATCCAACCATGGGCTTATTCGACAAATTCAAGAAGGGCCTGAAAAAGACCCATGCCATCTTCAAGACCGATATTCGCGATCTCTTCAAAGGCGAAGGGCGACTGGTCGACGAGGAGTTTCTCGATGAACTGTTCGAGAAGCTGATCAAGACCGATATGGGCGTCGAGCCGGCTCA
>SDBT01006842.1_pt1 | contig 18851 bp, 18 predicted proteins | sample 2277101 | NCBI WGS metagenome assembly SDBT01 (sample SAMN10404973, study PRJNA504765) | marine sediment metagenome | isolation source: marine sediment core GS10_PC15, 103 cmbsf | place: Arctic Ocean: Southern Knipovich Ridge | collected 2010
GGCGACTCAATGTAGACCACGCCATTGATCACCACGTCGCTGGCGAAGGTCGGATTGGTGCCGGCCTTGATCAGGATGTTCTCGAACACGGCCCCAGGCGTGCCGGTGTTGGTGTTCTGGTCGACGATGTTCGTCGCCAGCGGCCGGAAGATGCTCGTATCCACGTCCGGAAACACCGGAGGCTCGACGTTGAAGTGGACGTGCTCGGCGATCTCCGCCAGGTCCTGCGATCCCGCGATGGTGGGACTGCCGCTAATCACAACGGACGACGCGGCCCCGGACGAGGAGATGTCGCCTTCCACGACAGCGTCGCCGCCCACGCTGACGGCCACTTCCTGGTCGGTCGTGGAGATGACGCTCGCCTCGGTGAACATGTTCATGCCGCGGATCTCGCTGGTGCCGGCGATGGTGATCGGCCCGCGACTGGCCAGACCGTAATTGAAGACGGTATCGGCATGGCCAGGTCCGGGCACGACGTTCATCGAGATCATTCGGCTGACGTTGCCGACCAGCCCCCGGACTTGAAGGGTCAGCGTCTGGTCGGCCTGCTGGACAATGCTGATCTGGAATGACCGGCCGTCCAGGTTGATCGGCGGAACGTAGACCGTGTCGGCCGTGTAGCTTACGGTCTGCCCGGCGAGGTTGCCCGTGCCGTCCAGCCGCTCGCCGAGGGCGATGGCCAGTTCCTCGATCATCATCTCGTCGGCGGTATCATGCGGCGGCGCGAGTCGGCGGATGTGCGGGACAACGAAACTCAGGCCGCTCTCGGCCGCCATTCGCGCATCGGCGGCCAGGCGGACGTTTTCACTCTTGCGCAGGCCCAGGTTCGTCGTCGCGGCGAACGAAACCGCCAGCGTGGTGAGCAGCGCCAGCAGTGCCAGAGCCAGCACGGCTGCGAATCCCCTCCTCCCCCTTTGTTGGATGCGACGTTTTGCGGTGCACATCGTTATTCCCTCTCTGCAACGAGCCAGCCGGTAGCGAGCACTTGCCGGCCTTGACGGGAGATGACGGCCTCCACGAACACGATGTCGCTCGCGCCGGGGGCCACGGAAGTGGTTAGGTCGGTCGGGTCGCGCCAGGTGATGTGAACGGTCTGGGACCATCCGGCCAGGCCGCTAATGACGCTCCCGGCGGCGTTGCGGGGTGGATCGTAGGTGGTGTCTATCAGGTCGTCGAGATCGTCCACGAACGCCTGCGGGTCCGAACCGTCCGGCCCGGGAGGGTTGCCCGCGTCGGCAGCGTCGGTGTCGCTGAACGGCAGCCGCAGCGTCCACTCGCGGACCTCCTGGGCGAGATAGGTCGCCTGGGTGATCTCCTGGGACGAGGCATTCACCTTCGTGCCGGTCTGGACCGAGATCAACAAGGCCACCATGCCGACACCCACCAGTGCTACCGCAATCAAGGCCTCCGCCAACGTGAAACCGTGTTTCGCAGCGGGATACTCAAAGTCCCCGCAACGGACTGTTCGACGCTGCATCGATCAAACCCTCCAGACAGATTCTCAGTTCTACTTCACCAGGGACGACATCTTGAAGATCGGCAAAATAATGCTCATCGCGATAAACCCGACCACCGCACCCATGGCAACGATCATGAGCGGTTCGAGCATGGCCGTCACCGCCTTGATGGTGTTCTTGAGCTCCTTCGCGTAGAAATCCGACACGTCGGCCAGCACCTCGCCGAGCTTGCCGGATTCCTCGCCGGCGGAGATCATCTGCGTGACGCTTCGCGGCAGCAGGTTCTGGCGGGTGAGCGGCTCGGAAATCGTCTTGCCGGCCTTGACCGAGCGAGCCACTTGCATCCACATGGCCCGGTAATGCACGTTGCCGGACACGTCGGCGGTGATCCGCAGCGTGTCCAGCATGGGCACGCCGGCGTTGATCATCTCGCCCATGGTCTGCAGGCCGCGGGTGATGTAAAGCGCCCGGAGCATCCGCTTGAACAGTGGGATCCGCAGCTTGGCCTTGTCCCACCACGTCCGCCCGCCGGGGGTGCGAATCAGGTAGGTGAACCCGCCGGCCAGACCCGTCAGGCCCGCGACCACCAGGTACCAGTAGCCTCGCAGGAACGCGCTGAGACCCAGCAGCATCTTCGTCGGCATGGGCAGCAGCGACTCCTTGCCGGCGAACAAGGCGCTGAATCGCGGCAGCACGAACGTCAGCAGAAAGACCGTGGTCCCTATAGCCATGGTGCCGATGATGATCGGGTAGATCATGGCTCCGCGGACCATCGCCCGCGTTTCGACTTGCTGACGGAGGTAACCGGTGATCCGCTGGAGCATGTACCCGAAGTTGCCGGACATCTCCGAGGCCCGCACCATATTGATGTACAGCGGGCTGAAGACCTTCGGGTGGCGGGCCAGCGCCTCGGAGAAGGCCTTGCCTGACTCGACGTCCTCGCGTATCTGGTCGACGATCTTGCGGAACTTCGGATTGGCGATCTGCTCGGCCACACCCTCGACTGCGCCGCGGATGTTGATGCCCGCCTTGATCATCACCGACAACTGCGAGGTGAAAGTCAGCACGTCCTTGAGGCCCGGGCCGAAGTCGATTCGCAGGTTCCGCAGGCGATCCAGGAAGGTCGCCGCGCCACCCCGACCGGGGTTGATGTCCACCAGCTGCACGCCCTGCTGGCGGAGCAGCCCCGCCGCTTCGGTCATGCTGGCGGCGGCGATCTCGCCTCGGGTCACCGTCCCGCCGGGCTGACGAACCTGATATTGATACTGCGGCATCGTTGGCACCTCTTACGCACTTAGAGCCTGGCTCATCATGTCGCGGAGATTGGCCTTGGCCAGGGCCTTCTCCCGGCTGATGTGGCCGTTCAGGTACAGCGACTTGATGGACTGATCCAGCGTCATCATTCCCTTCCGCCCGCCGGTCTGGATGACGTTGGGGATCTCGAAAATCCGATTATCGCGGATGCAGGACCGCACGGCGTTCGTGCAGATCAGCACCTCCGCGGCCGGCACCATCCCCTCGCAGTCGATCCGCTTGAACAGCGTCTGCGAGATCACCGCCTGGAGCGTGTTGGCCAGCATGACGCGGATTTGGTTCTGCTGCCCGGCCGGGTAAATGTCGATGATCCGCTCGATGGTCTGAGCGGCCGACTGCGTGTGGAGCGTCGAGAGAACCAGGTGGCCCGTCTCGGCGGCGGTGATGGTCGCGCTGGTCGTCTCCAGGTCCCGCATTTCACCCACGAGGATGATGTCCGGGTCCTGCCGAAGCACGTGCCGCAGGCCGGACGCGAAGCTCGGCACGTCCGAGCCCACTTCCCGCTGCTCGATGATGCACTTGTCCGGCTGCAGCTCGTACTCGATGGGGTCTTCGAGCGTGACGATGTGGTGGCTGTACTTGTGGTTGATCGCGTCGATCATCGACGCCAGCGTCGTACTCTTGCCGGCGCCGGTCTCGCCCGTGACCAGTACCAGCCCGCGAGGCAGGTCTGTGAAAGTGCTGACGATCTCGGGGAGGTTGAGGCTGTCCAGCGCCGGGACGCTGTCGGGGATGGCTCGGAAGGCAATGGCCACGGTGTCCCGCTGGTAGTGGGCGTTGACGCGGAATCGCCCCCGCCCTTCCACGACGGCGGAGAAGTCCAGGTCGCGGCGGCGGAGGAACTGCGCGTACCGGCGGGTGCCGACCATCTCCCGCACCAGGTCGGCCGCTGTGTCCGGCGTCACCTCCGGGAAGTCGCTTTCGATCAGCTCCGTGTTGATCCGCAGGATCGGGCGCTGTCCGCAGACGATGTGCACGTCCGAGGCCCCGCGGTCCAGCACTTCCGTCAACAACTCTTCCAGGTTCACCATTCCACTCCTTCCGGGCCGTTACACTTCAGTTACCCGGACAATTTCGTCCACCGTCGTCAGGCCGGCGCCGACCTTCTGGAGTCCGTCCTCGCGCAGCGTCCGCATGCCCCGCTTGCTGCAGGCGCGCCGCAGGTCCATCAGCGACGGACTGGACGTGATCAGGTCTCGCAGGCCGTCGTCCATGACCAGCATTTCGTAGAGTCCCAGCCGGCCGGCGTATCCGGTGTGGCGACACTTGTCGCAGCCGGCCCCGACGTATATCTGCTCGATGCACGCCTTCTGGCTGGCGAGGTACTTGGCCACGCTGTCGCGAATGTCGGTCTCGGGCTTCTTGCAGTTCTCGCAGATCCTCCGCACCAACCGCTGGGCCAGCGCGGCGTTGACGCTGGCGGCGATCAGGTACGGCTCGATGCCGATGTTGATCAGCCGGGTGATCGACGACGCCGAGTCGTTGGTGTGCAGCGTGGACAGCACCAGATGACCCGTCAGGGAGGCCTGCACCGCGATGCGAGCCGTCTCCTCGTCGCGAATCTCGCCGATCATGATCACGTCGGGGTCCTGCCGCAGCAGGCTCCGCAGGGCCGAGGCGAACGTCAGCCCGATGTGCTCCTGCACATGCACCTGGTTGGCGAAGCTCAACTGGTACTCGACCGGGTCCTCGACCGTGGAGATGTTCAGCGTGTTGCCGTCCATCACCCGCAGGGCCGAGTAGAGGGTCGTGGTCTTTCCGCTGCCGGTCGGGCCCGTCACCAGCAGGATGCCATGGGGCTGGCTGGCCTGCTTGCGGAATCCCTCGAGCATGTCGTCCCACATGCCCAGCCGCTCCAGCCCGATGAGGATGGAGCGGTTGTCGAGGATTCGGATGACGCACTTCTCGCCGTGTACGGTGGGCAGCGTGCTGACGCGGAGGTCCACGTGGCGGCCGCGGATCATCGCCCGGATCCGCCCGTCCTGGGGCAGCCGCCGCTCGGCAATGTTGATCTTGGCCATGATCTTCACCCGCGAGATGATGGCCGCGTGCATCCGAAGAGGCGGCGACGTCTGTTCGAACAGGATGCCGTCGATGCGGTAGCGGATTCGCAGGCAGTCCTCGCCCGGCTCGATGTGGATGTCCGAGGCCTCCTCCTGCACGGCGTTGTGGATGAGGTAGTTGACGTAGCGAATCACCGGGCTCTCGCCGGCGATCTTCTCCAGGTCGGTCACTTCGTCCTTGGCGTGCTCGACCACCTCGACGTCATCCTCGGTGATGCCCTGGATGATGTCCTCCATCGCCTCCAGAGCGGAGCTGCCCAGTTCCTCGGACAACGCCAGAATATTGCTGGCGGAACTGACGACCAGGCGGACCGGCATGCGGATGTTCCGTTTGACCTCGTCGATCAGGAAGATGTCCGCCGGGTCGGATACCGCCACGAGGATCTCGCCGTTGTCCTGGCGGACCGGCAGGACGTTCTTTCGCTTGATGAACTCCGGGTTGAGCAGCCCGAAGACCTTCTCGTCGATATCCTCAGCCGACAGCGCCATGTACGACAGGTTGAAGTATGCGGCAGTGGCCTTCAGTGCGGCGGTTTCGTCGATGGCGCCGGCGCGGCGGAGCACCTCCAGGACCGTCAGTTGCGGCGTTTCCTTCTGGCGCTCGACCGCGGCGGCGAGTTGCTCGGCCGTGACCACGCCATGTTTGAGCAGAATGGCCGCTGGGCCCGTGGGCGCGCCGCTGGCCTCGTGGGGACGCCACAGCTCGGCGAACTCCACCGGCTCATCACGGGTCGCCGACGCGACCCGCTGCGACGTGCTCGAACTGGTTGTACGACGGCCTGGGGCCACGTCATTCTCCCGAAGTGGACATCTTCAGAACGAACTGCCTGTCCCGCCAGGTCAGCACCACCGCCTTGGGGTCGATCCGACTGATCGTGAACCCCTCGATCTGCTGGCCTACGGTGAGCAGATTGTTGGAGATAATCGCCACCCCATCGCCGTCGCCGCTGCCCATCATGACCGACTGGAGGCGCAGCTTCTTGAAGCGGACCATGACCTGCTCGAGGGTGAGCTGCTCGGGCGTCTTCTCCGGGCGCTTGCGAAGCGCTGCGGCCTTGACCGACGGCGCATCCGGCTGCGGGGCCGGAGAGATGAAGACAAAGGGATTCTTGGCCAGTTGGTCCATGGGCACCTGCCACCGAACGATCTTCTGGGAGAAATCTCCGAGCAGGTCGCGGGTGACCCGCTGAGCGGCCGGGGCGCGCCCGCCGCCGTGCTTGAGCCGGTCGATGGCGCTGTCAACGTTGGACTCGATGAGTTGCTGCTGGGCCGACGCCGAGGCCGGACCCTTACGAAGGGACAGCCCGTAGACCATCCCCGCCCCGCCGATAAACAGCAGGACCAGAATGATGTTCGTCCGCGTCATCTGGGCCTTGTAGGAGCCGCCGGCCGAACGCCGAGGAACGTCCCGCTCGCCGGTGGGCCCAGGCGATTCGCCGTCCATCCCATCGAGCGGCGAGGCGGTGATCGTATCGATCCTGTCCACGTGGTCGTCTACCATGGGTTACCTCTCCTCCCCGCGCTCGAAGAAGACCGATATCCGGCACTTGGCGGTGATGACGCCCTGTTCGCCCTTGGGTTGCTTGGCCACTTCCATCTCCTGGATGCGGAGTATCCTCGGGCGGCGCTCCAGCGCCAGCAGGAACCCGTAGAAGCCGGTGAACCCGCCCTCCAATTGCATGGATAGCGGCTGCTCGGCGTAGGGCCCGTTCGAATCGACCAGGACGGATTCCCCTCGCGATTCGATCGTGCGGATGCTCTTGGTGGTCAGATGGTTGGCCTCGGCCAGCCGCCAGACCTCCTGGAGGACCTTGTCGATCTCTTTCTCGCTGGGCAGGCGGGCGCGGAAGAACTCGATCGCCTTCTCCAAGGCGGCGATCTCGATCTTCAGGTCGCCGATGGTGGCCGTCGCACGGTTGAGTTCCTGCAACTTCGTCTGTCGCAGTTCGATCTCTTCCATCATTGCCGCGTTATGGACATTCTGTGGGCGGAACACAAACCACCACGCCGCCACCGGAATGGCCGCCGTCAGCACGATGAAGACGATTTCCCGGATGCCGAATCTCATTTGGTCTCTCCGGTCTGATTGGCCAGCAGCGCCAGCTTGCCTGCGTCGCCCGAGCCGGTCTTGGCGATGTTGATGAGCCGGGCGGCGGGCTTGAGCCGCATGACAACCTGGAACTCTCGTACCATGACCTTGTCGATTTCCTTCTCTTCGGTGTACACCATGTCCACTGATTCCATCAGCGGCTCACGTGCCATGGCCGCGATGAACTGGGCGACCTCCACGTCGGTCGCGGCGTACCCTGTCAGCGTGATCACCGTCTCCAGATGAGGCGGCCCATCCGGCTTGGCTCCTCGTTTGGCGGCGGCTCGGCCGTATCGCGTCGAGCCCTGGTCGGCCTTGGCCAACCGCCTGACACGCTTGGCCTCCAGCTTGAACCGCAGCAGCGACCCGCCTTCGGGCAGCGCCTCGGTCACACGCGCCAGCAGATAGCTCCGCAACACCGGTTCCTGAAGCCCCGCCGTCAAAATGGCCTTCTGAAGCATCTTCTGACGCCGCGCCTCGAGGCTCTGGAGCTGCTGGATCATCTTCTCCGCTCCCTGATAGGCCTCGTCAACCCGGTCTCGCACTTGGCGGGTGTGTTGGGAATTCCGCTCTGACGCCAGCGCCGCAGCCAGGACACCGACCACGACCACGCCGAACAGACTGGCGCACAGCAGGCTTGTCCGCTTCTGTTTTCGCCAAGCGACGTAATCTTCCGGCAGCAGGTTTACCAAGCTCATGTCTGCACCTCACGCGGCCTCGGGCATCTCTTCCCCGAGGCACAGTCCCACGGCCACGGCCCAGGCAGGCTGCGCCTGGCGCCGGTCCACGCCAATGTTCGCTCCCGGTCCCTGCGCCCGCCCGATCCGGGCGAAGGGGTCGCCGATCTGCGCGGGCAGGTTCAGCTTCCTTGCCAGCATCTGGCAGAGCCGGCGGTCCAGCGCCTGCCCGCCCAGGAAGACCACCCGTTCGACCGGGCAGGACGGGAAGGTGGACTCGAAGTACCGCAGGCACTGGGTCACCTCGTCGGCCAGGGCTTCGACCGGTCCTGCCTCCGCCGCATAGATCCGCTCGGTCTGCCGGGCGGCCTCGGGCGAGTCCGGGCTGCCGCGGCGAAGTTGCTGAATCTCCTGCAGCGTCATGGCCAGGCCTTCGGCTGCGGCCTGGTCCATCTGGGTGGCCCCGGCCAGCACGTTGCGGGCGAAGACCATCCTCGCGCCGCGTGCGATGACCACCTGCGTGGCCGACTGACCCAAATCCAGAAACAACGTTCCGCGATTCACGTCGTCGGCGCGTTGGAACAGCCGGGCGAAGCACTGCATGATCGCGCACGGCTCGACGCTCAATCCCACCACATCCAGCTTGGCGCGGCGGACCAACTGGAGGTATTCCTCGACCACCTCACGGGCGGCGGCCATGACAATCACCTCCTGGGTGGGCTCCTTCTCACTGCGAAGGTCCCCGGCGACAACGTGGCGGATGACGGCGTCGGCGGGGTCGAACGGCAGCGTGCCCTGGAGTTCCCAGCGGAGTGCTTGGCCAAGTTCGTCGGGGGGGCGTTTGGCTGTGCGGACATGCTGGACGAACGTGGAGTCGGCCGGGAGGGAAATTACGCACTGGGAACCCTTGAACGAGCCGCTGCGGGCAAGGCTGTGCAGGCAGTCAGCCAGGAACTCCATGCGCAGGCGGTGATTATCGCGACAGGCCAGGGGCACGTCGGCGCTGGCGGCGGCCGTCAGCTCCAGTTGCCCCTGCCAGCGGCGCAGTTGGGCCATCTTCACTGATGCACTGCCCAGATCGACCCCGATGGGCAGCACTCGTGTTTTCAGAACCTTCCATGCCATCATGTGTTACCTTTGGCCAAGTGGCTGGGCACAGGAAGGGTCAGGCGAGCACCACGCCAGGTGGGCATCGTTCGCACGCATTGGCTGATTCGGCGCGGGGGGCAGCGTGACAGTCCCAAAGGGACTCGACGCTTTGCGCCCCAACCTCTCGGATGGTTTGCCTTTTTCCACCGCACAACCACTGCCTACATGAAACATACGTTACAACCGATACACATACAATCTGGCTTCGCCGTCACTCCGCATAGCCTTGTGGTCCATTCATCGGCGTTCCCAGGGGGCGGATTAACTAGCAGACAGCGCTCTGAGGAGCCTTTCTGGGGGGCCGGCGCCCTGACGTGATCGCCTCGCAGGAGGGGGTTTTTGCTTGCAGGCCCAAGGTCGTGGACTAGAATAATCCTGCGGCACCTCGGGCTGTGAGCCCGTATCTCGAAGACGCCGGCGGGGCCGGCGCCTGACTCCTGTGCCAGTGAAGTTCTGTGAGAAGGGAAGAATCATGGACGTCAAACTGGTCATGTTCAAGCGCGACGGGCAGCGCAAGGATTTCCCCATCGGAAACGGCACGGCCACGATCGGCCGGGGGCAGGACTGCACCCTTCGCATCCCGCTGCTCAACGTTTCCCGCGAGCACTGCCACATCATCAAGGGCGACGACGAGGTGCGTGTGAAGGATTTGGCCAGTTCCAACGGCACGTACGTCAACAACCGTCGTGTGACCGAATCGTCCCTGAAGGCGGGCGACCGGCTGACGATCGGGCCGATCGTTCTGACGGTGCAGATTGACGGTGTTCCCCAGGAGATCACGCCCGTCAAGTCGCTTGGTCTGGAGGCCGCCGCCGCGCCGCCGACGCTGATGGGCGTGGAAGAAGACGAGATCGTCGAACTCGAGGCCGACCTGGTCGGCGGGGCCGAGGAGGCCGACCCGATCGCCGCCCTGGAAGCCCTCGCGGCCGAGAGCGACGAAGAGAACAAGGCCAAGGAAGACGAGTAGCCCCCGCCACGAAACCCATCACGGGAGCGGACGTCCGGTTCGCTCCCGTGCTCTCTTGCGCCCTAGTTGTCCACGTCCGCCGGTCGCGGGGCCGTGCGGTCCCCCCCGCAATTGAGAAAGTCCTCCAGGAATGCGGCGGCGGCGACGGCGTCCTGGCGGGCGCGTCTCTTCTTGCGAGTCCATTGCCCGCGGAGCTTCCGGTCGGCCTCGAAGCTGCTGAGCGTCTCGTCCCACAGGCGCACGTCCAGGTCCGTCCGATCGGCCAGTTCCGCTGCGAAGCCCCGCGCCAGCCGCCCCTGGGCGCCCTCGGTCCCGTCGGCGTTGAGGGGCCAGCCCACCACCAGCCCAGCCGCGTCGTACTCGCCCGCCAATTGGAGGATCGCCCCGAGCGGATCGGGATGGTCGGCGGCAATGGTCTCCAGAGGGGAGGCAATTCGGGTTTCGGCGTCCCCCGCCGCAATCCCGATTCGCTTGTGCCCGTGATCGATCCCCAGCCAACGCGCCATGGGCGTCTCAGACGTATTGCGATCCGAAGTGCTGGCCGATCCAATCGACCAGCTCCTTGAGCCGCTGGGAATCGTCTTTCTTGCAGACCAGCGTCGCGTCAGCAGTGTGGACGATGATGCAGTCGTCCATGCCCAGCACGGCCAGGAGGTGATCGTCTTCGCAGAAGATGATGTTCCGGTCGCTGTCCAGCACGGCCGCGCGGCTGGCTGCGACGGCGTTGCCGTCGGCGTCAAGCCGAAGGATGTTCTCCATCGCCGGCCAGGAGCCCACGTCCAGCCACTCGCAGGTCAGTTCTACCATCTGCACGTGAGGCGCCTTCTCCATCACGGCGTAATCGATGCTGATCTTCTCGAGATCCGGATACGCCTCGGCCAGGGCGGCTGCGTAATCCTTGCCGGCGGCGGCCAGTTCCCCGATGGGCGCCAGCCGCTTGGCCGTAGCCGGGAGGAACTCGGCCAGCGCCTTGCGGATCGTCTCGACATTCCAGATGAACATGCCGCTGTTCCAGAAGTACTCGCCGGACTCCACGTACCACCGTGCCGTTCGGTGATCGGGCTTCTCCTTGAAGGCCAGCACCTTGCCGACGGCGTCGTTGATCTTCTCGCCGCGGTGAATGTATCCCAGGCCGGTGTGCGGCCAGGTGGGTCGGATGCCCAAGGTCACCAGCGCCCCGCGGTCGTCTTCGGCGGCCCGGCAGGCCCGCTCGATGCATTCGTCGAATTGCTCTTTTGGGCGAATAATGTGATCGGCTGTGAACACAGCCATGGTGGCGTCCGGGTCGCGAGCGGCAATCAGTTCGGCGCCCAGAGCGATGGCGTTGGCCGTGTCGCGGCCCTGCGGCTCGCCGATGACGTTCTCCGCCGGTACGCCGGTCAGGCAGTCCCGCACGCTGTCCACATATGCGGCGTTGGTGACGATCAGCACCTGTTCGGGGCCGAACAGGCCCTCCAGCCGCGACGTGGCGACCTCCAGCAGGTTCTTGCCGTCCACCAGCTTGATCAACTGCTTCGGTTTGGACTCTCGACTTGCCGGCCAGAGACGCTTGCCGGACCCCCCTGCCATGATCATCGCATAGCGCATTGTGATCTCTCGCAAATAATGGCTCGTCAGTGTTGACTCCACGGGAGTATATCCTTTCGGGGATTTCTTGTCAGCCGTTCAACGTGGTTTTTCCGGGATTTCAGCCGACCCCGTCGCTCCCCGCCGACAGGGCCTTTCACGCATCCGCCGGCGGGTCTATAATCCGCCTCGCCCCAGCAGCCGCAGAAATCCGGCTCCACGCCGATTCGCGACTTCTCGGACGGGCAGCGAAAGGCAGACAGCGTTGGCGATTCTCGTAGGCATCGACGAGGCCGGCTACGGACCCATCCTCGGGCCACTGGTCGTCTCGGCAAGCGTCTTTCGCTTGCCGGACGCACTGGCCGAGGCGTGTCTGTGGGAGGCCCTGGCCGGCGCAATCACGCGGAAGCGGTTCCGCCGCTCGCCCGCCGTACCCGTGGCCGACTCCAAGGCGCTCCACGTTCGCCGCGACGGAGTCGTTCACCTCGACCGCGGCGTGCTGGGCATGCTTCACCAAATAGGCCCCGCGCCGGCCACGCTGACGGAGCTGTTGGCGCTGTGCGCCCCCGACACCGTCGGCCGAATGGACCGCTATCCCTGGTACGCGGGCGCTGAGCTGCCTCTGCCCCGCCAGGCGGACAGCCAAGACGTCGCCCTCCGCGCCAACGGCCTGGCTGAAGCCTTGCAACGCAACGGCATGGCCCTGCTGGAAGTCCGCGCCGAGCCGGTCCTCGCCGGCGACTACAACGACCTCGTCGCCGCCACCCGCAACAAGTCCGTGGCCTTGCTGGGCATCACCAGCCGTCTGATCTGGAGGGCCTTCACCACCTACGCCGGCCGCCAGCTCACCCGCATCGTCGCCGACCGTCAAGGCGGGCGGATTCGCTACCGAGCCTCGCTGCAACGGATGTTCGACGGCGCGTCCATTCGAATCCTCACCGAGTCCGACGAAGGCAGCGCGTATCTCGTCCGGGCCGGCCCCCGAGAGGCCGAGATCCGCTTCGTCACCAAGGGCGAGGACAAGTGCATGCCGGTGGCCCTGGCCAGCATGGTCAGCAAATACCTCCGCGAGCTGTTCATGGAACTGCTCAACGCCTGGTGGGTCCGGCGCGTGGCCCAGCTCAAGCCGACAGCCGGCTATTACCAGGACGGACGACGATTCCTGCGCGACATTGACGCCGCCCTGTCAGCCGAAGATGTGGACCGATCGCTCCTGATCCGCAGCCGATAGGCCCGCCGCCGCCCCCCGGGCTTGACCGAGCCGGCCGGGCAACGTATGCTGAAATTATTGCTGACCCTTAGGACACGAAAGCTCATGACGATACAGAAATGGTCTGACGATATCACGGTGGTCGAATTGTCCAACGACCCGCAGTTCACCGACGAGATGATGGCCCTGACGGACACGCTGGCCGATCATCCTTCGGCCGTCGTGTTGAACTTCTCGCCCGTCAGCTTCGTAAACTCGTCGAACATCTCCCTGCTGCTGCGCTTCCGCAAGCGGATGCTCGACGACGATCGCAGGCTGATTCTCTGCGGGGTCAACGACCAGATACGCCAGGTCTGTCACGTGACGGGGCTCGACCGGATCCTCGAGTTCACTGACGACGTAATGACCGCGCTGGCCACGCTGCAGTTGTCGGGCGAGTAGCCTCCCCCGCCGGCCGCAACCCGTTCCTGCCCCGGAGATTCCGTGCGCCGCCCGCGCGGGTGAAATTGTCTTGCACGCCCGCCGGGCAAGGCTATAATCACGTGACTTAGATTCTCAGATGAAGAAAGGAACCGTGATCTCAGTATGATTAAGGTCAAGGCCAGAGGCAGCGAATCGGTCGAGCAGATGCTCCGCCGCTTCAAGAAAATGTGTGAGAAGGAAGGCCTCACCAAGGACATCAAGCGCAACAGCTACTACGAGAAGCCTTCGGAGCGCCGCCGTCGCCGGATGCGCAAGAGTCTCAAGCGTCACGCCATGGACAAGCGGTAGCCGGTCCGGGCGGCGCGGGCGGATCGTGCCGTCTCCGGACATGGACGGATCCCACCATCCTCCCCCCGCCAGCGCCCAGCCCTGCCGGTCCCCAAGCCATGACGCGGTTTCGGGCGATCTTACGTAAGCAAACACCGACAAGGAGCATACCCGTGACAACCAAGACGCAGCGGATGAGCACTTCCTGGCGGGCTGGATTGATGGTCCTGGCCGCAGTGGCGGTGCTGGCGGTGGCGAACGCCGCCCTGGCCGAAGACGGCGGCTCCGACGAGACGACCTTTGACATTCCCCTCGTCTGGTGGATCGCACCGGTCGCGTCGGTGATCGCCCTGATCTTCGCGCTGGTCTTCTACCTGCAGGTCAAGGCGGCCGACGAGGGCGACGAGAAGATGAAGGAAATCGCCGCCCACGTCCGCGAAGGCGCCATGGCCTACCTGCGGCGTCAGTACAAGGTCGTGCTGGTATTCTTCGTGATCGTCTCGGGCATCCTGTTCTTCATGGGCTGGATCGGCGCGCAGCACCAGATTGTCTTCGCGGCGTTCCTGACGGGCGGGTTCTTCTCGGGCCTGTGCGGCTTCCTGGGGATGAAGACAGCCACGCTCGCCTCCAACCGCACCACCCAAGGCGCCAAGGAGAGCCTCAACCGCGGGCTGATCGTCGCCTTCCGCGCCGGGGCCGTCATGGGCCTGGTGGTCGTGGGCTTCGGCCTGCTCGATATCACCATGTGGTTCCTGGCCCTGACCAAGTTCGCCCCCTGGCTGTGGCAGACCATGGGCTGGGGCGAGTTCCACATGAGCCTGGTCGAGGTGACGGTCGTCATGCTGACATTCGGCATGGGGGCCAGTTCCCAGGCATTGTTCGCCCGCGTGGGCGGGGGGATCTTCACGAAGGCGGCTGACGTCGGGGCCGACCTGGTGGGCAAGGTCGAGGCGGGCATTCCCGAGGACGACCCCCGCAACCCCGCCACCATCGCCGATAACGTCGGCGACAACGTCGGGGACGTCGCCGGAATGGGCGCGGACCTGTACGAGAGCTACTGCGGCTCGATCCTGGCGACCGCCGCGCTGGGTGTGGCCGCGGCCGTGGGAATGAAGCTCTCCCTCGACGGTCAGGTGCGACTGCTGGCGGCCCCAATGGCGCTGGCCGGGGTCGGCATCCTCCTGTCGGTGATCGGAATCTACCTCGTGCGCACCAAGGAAGGCGCCTCCATGAAGAAACTCATGGGCGCCCTGGGCCTGGGCGTGAACAGCTCGAGCCTGCTCATCGCCGGCGCGGCCGGCGTGATCTGCTACCTGCTGCTGGGCGGGGTGCACTCGGACGTGAACTGGTGGGGTATCTGGCTGAGCATTCTCAGCGGCCTGTTTGCCGGGATCATCATCGGCAAGAGTACCGAGTACTACACCAGCTACGAATACAAGCCGACCAGGGACATCGCTCGCCAGTCGGAGACCGGCCCGGCGACGGTCATCATCGGCGGCATCGCCGAGGGCATGAAGAGCACCTGGGCGTCGCTGGCGACGATCATTGTGGCGATTCTGTGTGCCTACGCCTTCGCGGGCGGCTTCGACAATCCGTCGATGGGCCTGTACGGCGTGGGCATCGCAGCGGTAGGCATGCTGGCCACGCTGGGCATCACGCTGGCTACGGACGCCTACGGCCCCATCGCCGACAACGCCGGCGGCAACGCCCAGATGACCGGCCAGGATCCGGAGGTTCGCAAGCGAACCGACGCGTTGGACAGCCTGGGCAACACCACGGCCGCCACGGGCAAGGGGTTCGCCATCGGCTCGGCGGCATTGACGGCCCTGGCCCTGCTGGCGGCCTACGTCGAGGAGGTGCGAGTCGGACTGGTCCGCGAGGCCCAGGCCGTCGTCCTCAAGCAGCTTCCCGCCGCCGGGAAGGACGCGGACGCCGGCGTGGGCCAGTTGATCTACACCGGTCACAAGAAGTTCGCCATGAAGGTCAAGCCCGGCACGTCCGAGCAATGCTACGACGCGTTCCTGGCCACCACGAAGGTGCCCGACTACAAGTCCGGCCCGGTCGGATTCGAGCAGTACCTTTCCGCGCAGGCGGCTACGGCGGCCGGAATGCTCGGCCCGCTGGCCAAAGCCGACAGTGACGGCGTCCGCGAGATCATGGGCCTGCGGTACAAGGACAAGCCGGCCGATGTCGCAGTCGTCTCGGCCCGGGGCGCTACGTTGGACCAGTACATGAGCTTCTACCGCGTAACGCTGATGAATCCGAAGGTGCTGGCTGGCATGTTCGCCGGGGTGCTGCTGGTGTTCCTGTTCAGCGCCATGACGATGAAGGCCGTCGGGCGGGCCGCCAACGCGATGGTCAAGGAGGTTCGGCGGCAGTTCAAGGAGATCCCCGGTATCATGGAGGGTACGGGGCAGCCGGATTACGCCCGCTGCGTGGCGATATCAACGGCCGGGGCCCAGAGGGAGATGATCGCCCCGTCCCTGCTGGCACTGGTGATGCCGGTGGCGGTGGGCCTGCTGCTGGACGTAGCCGGCGTGCTGGGGCTGCTGGCCGGCGGCCTGACGTGCGGCTTCGCCATGGCGATCTTCATGGCCAACGCCGGCGGCGCCTGGGATAATGCAAAGAAGTGGATCGAAACCGGCGAACTCGGCGGAAAGGGCTCGGAGAAGCACAAGGCCACCGTCGTCGGCGACACTGTCGGCGACCCGTTCAAGGATACGTCCGGGCCCAGCCTGAACATCCTCATCAAGCTGATGAGCATGGTCTCGGTCGTCTTCGCGGGCCTGATCGTCAAGTTCGCTCCGGTGATTGCCGGATGGCTGCACCTCGAGTAGCGGGTGGGCCGGCGGCGAGGAGACATTCCGCCTTTCGACAATGGCACGCCGTAAGACGCGACAACTCACGCCGCGGCAGATGGCCATAGAGGCCGCCCGGCTGGCCGCCAGCAGGCACTGCGATGATATCAAAGTGCTCGACCTGCGCGGGATCAGCCCGGTGACCGACTACTTCGTCATCGCCACCGGCACGTCCGACCGCCAGATGCGGTCCGTCGCCGACGAGATCGCGGACACGGGCGCCAAGGCCGGACACCCTTTGTACCGCGGCGCCGGACTGGACTCGGCCCAATGGATCCTGCTTGACTTCGTCAACGTCGTCGTGCATCTCTTTGACAGCGAACACCGCAGCTATTACGATCTGGAACTGATCTGGGGCGATGCGGCGAAGGTTCGATGGTAGGGACCCCCGCCGTCGCCTGTAACTGACTGGGGTAGCCATATGAACGTCAGGGAGCAGCTCGAGAAGCGGCTGGCCGAAGCGGTGAAGACCTACGCGAAAGTCCCGATCCTGATCGGCCCGAAGTGGCTACGTGAAATCAGCTCGAACGGCAAGGTGAAATACGAATACACCGGAGGGCCCAAGGTTGCCAAGGCCCTCGCCCGGAATCAGCAGCGCGTGCTGAGTGGCATCCTCACGTCCCTGGACCTGTCCGGCCTGCGCCTCAAGGTGAAACTCAACAAGGACGGCGTGATTGAGTTCCTCCCCAAGCCCGGCTCCTGTGACCAGGCAGCCACCGCTCCGTAACACTGCACAGTGAAGGCATGAACGTTCGCCAGCGTCTCGAAGAAGCACTCTCGGCCGCCCTCTCGTGCGTCTGTGGCCAGAAGGCTCCGGCCATGGTGGCGCCGGCCTCCCGCCCGGAATTCGGCGACTATCAGGCCAACGGCGTCATGCCCGTCGCCAAGGCCGCCCGCACCAATCCCCGCGAACTGGCCGAGAAGGTCATCGCCGCCGCCGATCTGGACGAGATCGCCGAGAGCATGGAGGTGGCCGGGCCCGGGTTCATCAACATCCGCTTGCGGACGGAGTTCCTGGCCGATCGACTCGCCGGGGCCCTTGCCGACGAGCGACTCGGCGTGCAGCCGACGGGCGAGCCGCGAACCGTCGTGGTCGACTACTCCTCGCCGAACCTGGCCAAGGAGATGCACGTCGGCCACCTCCGCAGCACGATCATCGGCGACGCCCTCGCCCGCACGCTCAAACTCCTCGGCCACAAGGTCATCCGCCAGAACCACGTCGGCGACTGGGGCACCCAGTTCGGGATGCTCACGGCCTACTTGGATAACTTGGACCAATCCGACAGGGACCAAACCGACAAGATCTCGCGAATTGCCCGCATCAACGACTTGGAGGAGTTCTACCGACAAGCCAAGAAGGATTTCGACGAGGACCCCGAGTTCGCTCGACAGGCCAGAGAGTACGTCGTCAAGCTCCAAAGCGGCGCCGACGAGCATGTCCGAAGCGAGTGGCAGCGATTCATTGATCTGTCATGGGATCACTGTGCGAACGTCTACAAGCGACTGAATGTAGCCTTGAAGCAATCGGACATTCGCGGCGAATCCGCCTACAACGACGATCTGCCGAATGTCATCGCTGATCTGGCCAAGCTTGGCCTGCTGGAGGAGTCCCAAGGCGCCAAGTGCGTGTTCGTCGAGGGCTTCGAGAATAAGGACGGCGAGCCGCTGCCCATGATCATCCAGAAGTCGGACGGCGGCTACCTGTACGCCACGACCGACCTGGCGGCCATACGGTATCGCGTGGGGACGCTCAAGGCCGATCGGATTCTGTACGTCACGGACTCGCGTCAGGCGCTGCACTTCCGGCAGTTATTCGCCGTAGCCCGCAAGGCGGGCTTCGCCCCGGACGGCGTCTCCCTGGAGCACGTTGCCTTCGGCACGATGCAGGGCGCCGACGGCAAGCCGTTCAAGACGCGTGAGGGCGGGGTGGTCAAGCTGACGGACCTGCTGGACGAGGCCGAGCAGCGGGCCCGGGAGGTGGTGCTGGCCAAGAACCCGCTTCTGCCGGCCGAGCAGGCGGATGAGGTCGCTCGCATCGTCGGCATCGGGGCGGTCAAGTACGCGGACCTGGCCCACAATCGCCTCAGCAACTACGTCTTCTCCTGGAACAAGATGCTCGCCCTCGAAGGCAACACGGCCCCGTACATGCAGTACGCCTACGCCCGCATTCGCAGCATCTTCCGCAAGGGCGAGGTGGCTTCGGCCGAGGGGGCCATCTCCCTCGCCGCCCCGGCCGAACGGGCCCTGGCGGCGAAGCTGACCCAACTGCCCGAAGTGGTTCAGACCGTCGCCGACGAGACCCTGCCCCACTACCTCTGCTCCTACCTCTATGACCTGGCCGGGGCCTTCATGGGCTTCTACGAGAACTGCCCCGTGCTCAAGGCCGACGAACCGATTCGCTCGTCGCGGCTGGCCCTGTGCGACCTGACGGCGCGGACGATCCGCACCGCCTTGGGCCTGCTGGGGATCGAAACCGTCGAGCAGATGTAGTCGCCCCGCCGCCTATTCTCCGCGGACCCCGAACCAGTCCCACCATGCGCGCTTGGGCTTGGGCGGGTGTGCGAAGAGGTCCTTCTTCTCCGCGAGGGCCTTCTGCCATTCGCGAATGTCAGGCCCGGCGTGCTCGCCCGTCAGTTCGCAGAGCGACTCGCACGCCTGAAAGCGGACGCTGAAATCGTCGTCGTCCAGGCATGCCAGCAGCACCTCCAGCACGTCAGCCTGCGGGTAGCGCCTCAGGGCGCGCGCCGCGGC
>SDBT01006843.1_pt1 | contig 18850 bp, 21 predicted proteins | sample 2277101 | NCBI WGS metagenome assembly SDBT01 (sample SAMN10404973, study PRJNA504765) | marine sediment metagenome | isolation source: marine sediment core GS10_PC15, 103 cmbsf | place: Arctic Ocean: Southern Knipovich Ridge | collected 2010
TCACAGTTCCCTCCTAATGACATCCGCTTGATTTGCCCTGATGTTCTTTATGGGGGCTGTTGGCGTCTGGCTCATGATTTTGTCCATGGCAACCATGCCCATGGCCGGCCCCGCAACCCCGGCGCATCATAAAGAAAAACAGTGCGCCAATCGCTATTAGCCAGATCAAATTTCCCATCGCGGCTTCTCCTCAAATCCTCATCAGATCGTTCTTTAACTGCTTATATTCTTCTTTCGAGATCTCACCGGACGCGAAACGCGTTTTCAAAATCTCCATTGGAACTGACACTTCTCGGCGGGATTTGTCTTGAGTGACCAGATATTTGATGAAATATGCCGCCCCGACCAGGATGACGGCCCAGAAGATTATCATCCCGAAACCGCCGAATCCAAAACCCATTCCCATCATCTTAATCACCTGGCCGTTTCCACTGCTGCTGTAGATAATTTCAGAAGCGATAACCTGAGCCTTTTTCTCGCTTCCCCGGCAATATGTTCGAGGTCGGGATTTCCCACCACTTTCATCGCCTCATAAGGATCAATTGCCACCACTTTTGAACTGTTTTCACCGTCTTCATACACTATGACGTTGCAGGGCAGCAATAGGCCGATCTCCTCTTCAATTGAGAGGGCCTTATAAGCGAGGGGCGGGTTACACGCGCCAAGGATGACGTATCTTTTAAAATCCACATTCAACTTATTTTTTAAGGTTTCCTTGATATCAATTTCGGTCAATACGCCAAACCCGTGATCCTTGAGAGCACTCGTCGTCAGCTCCAACGCGTTATCGAAATCCAGAGGCAACCCGATGCTGAAACCGTACTTTGTCTTTTTCATATTCGTCATCAAAATATCCTTTCGTGGAGGGGATGTTTTAGATGTTATCCCCTCCACATTTTTCAATGATGGCGTTAGTGGTTATGCCCGTGATCATCAGGCTTGGAGGAGGCCTCGCCGGATTTCTCACCCATCATTTGGCCGTGCATACCGCCCGATCCCATCATTGACATCATTTTCTGGCACATCCCCTGATGCTCGGACATTTGATTTTGCATCGAGGACATCATCTCGTGATGCTTCTGCATCTCCCTTTTCAACTTGGCAATATTGTCCATCTTCATCATGGTGTCGAAGTGCTCCTCGAGTTCACCGAAGCTGTCTGACATCATCTGACAACGTTTGGACATGTTCTTCATCACGCCCAGTGTGTCCGACTCGCTGTGCGGCGCCTTGGCCTCCTTCTCTGACTTGTCGCCCACCATTTGCATCTTCTGGGCCGGGGCTAAGGCCGCCAACGATAACACCACCAGCGCTGTGAGTGAAGCTAATGCTGTCGAACGATTCATCTTTTCTTCCTCCTTCAAAATTGGTTTTTAAGCACACGCCGTTACGTAAGGCAATATCTATGCCATTGAAACAATGAGACTTTTTTCGACGATATAACACGTTGGTATTAAGGAAGTTAATGGGCGGGAGCTTAGAACATACAATATTTGGAACTGAGAATTGTGGATAATCCCTGGATAATATTCTACAATAATATAGACAATTGTAGAAGGACAAGATTAAGAATACGCCCCCTGGGAAAAAACAGATCGATCCCAAAGAGAAAGTTTAGGCGATCCGCAATTTTAATAAACACCTCCTCCCCAGGATTTGGGAAGGAGGTGTGTTGAGAGAGAGAAAAGATAGAATTCCGTTATACTCTGTTTTGGCGCCTTTTGGTCTCCGCGATATATTTTTCCCGGTTTTTCTCGAACTCCGACTGACATAGTGGGCAGCATGCCAGATACTTTTCTCCTTTGCATGTTATTTGTATGTGGGCTTTATTGCGGTTAACCTTCATTCCGCATGTCACGCATCTATCCATAATATGCCTCCTCATTTTCGTTTTCATAAAGCTTTTTCTCCTTGCTCGCTGGTCCGAATCTTGACCGCCCGTTCGATTGCCGACACAAAGATCATCCCATCGCCTTTGGTCCCGGTGTACGAACCGCCGCTGATTATTTCCACGAACCGGTCGACATCTTTCTCCTCGCAAACCACTTCCAGTTTCGTGATAGCCGGATATGTCTTCACTATATCTGTGGTTTCAGGCAGAAAAAAATTGGGGTCAAATCCGTATCCGACCGGATGTACACAGACTACGGTGATACCGGGCACGCCCGCTTCTGTCAAGGCCTCAACCGTGTTGGCAACGGCGTCGGTCCTGATATAAGCTTTTATCTCTTTCATAATTTCCTCCCGTTAAAACATTCTCAGGAAACCGAATAATCTTCAGAATTAGTCACTGACCAACTTTTTCTCTATGTGATTGCTTAAGCTCCGCAATAGTCGCCGCCAGCGCGCGAAAATCAACTGGTTTCGGAAAGACTTTATCCGGGAAATTTCCCCATGTGCTGTTCCAAAATCCTCCGGCATATGCGGTCAGAAGGACAATTGGTATAGGTGGTTTCTTGTTCTTTGCCGTTCGGGCTATCGTCAAACCCGATACGCGGCCCATTTTGTAGTCTGATATAATTGCTCCAAAATCGTTCGATTCGATGAGATCCAGAGCTTTCTCACCGGAGGAGCAGCAGACAACCTTGTATCCCTCCTTCTGAAATACATATTTAAGGACTGTCAGGAAATTTGGGTCGTCGTCTATTAGCAAAACCTGTTTCATCTTCTTCCTCCTCTTTCATTCCACATTCTGACAACTGCAATTGGCTTGCCAAACATTTTATATTTGCATAACCACAAGTATTTCAAGCGGTTGCTACAAGAAAATACAATTTATGGCATCTTCAGACAGTAGATATCTTGAAGAATATTCTACAATTATGTTGACTGTCCTCAACCATCCAGCTATATTATTCTCAATGAAAATATTGAAAAATAAAACTATGATTCTAATAATTCTAATAACCATTACTTTAATGGTGCATTTCTATGAGTTGTTATGGCAAGGGCTTTTGGGCCATTCTCATTTTATGCATGTTGTCCATGGTCGACTCTGCTATATTCCAATTGTTTTTGGGGCATTCTGGTTCGGCCTTCGCGGCGGTATATTGAGCGCTGCTATCATCTCAGCATTTTCAGTCTTGTACATCATTCTAAAGCAGACAGGTGAACCTCATGATCTTATAGGTGAATATACGGAGATTGTCTTTTATTTTGCCATAGCCGGATTCTCAGGATTCCTGATAGATAGAGAGCGGAAGGAAAGAAAGAAAAAAGAACAAGCCGAGCAAAAACTCCATCAAACCGAAAGACTTTCAATGATGGGTCATATGGCGGCCTCCATCGCTCACGAAATCAAGAATCCGCTGGGGTCGATCAAGGGAGCTGCACAAATATTAAAGGATGGGACAACGTCGGATGAGGACAAAGCTGAGTTCGCCGCTATTATTGAGAAAGAATCTGATCGACTGGACGGCGTTGTACATGACTTTCTTGCCTATTCGCGTCCGGCCCCATCTCATATCTCGGACATAAGTATTTCCGATATCTTAGATACTGCTCAAAAGCATCTGAGGTTTCAAGGCAAGAAACAGGGTATAGAAATAACGTTCAAGACTACCAGGACATCCACGATGAGAGGTGACTCTGATAAACTGCATCGGGCTTTTCTAAACGTTCTTCTCAACGCCATACAGGCGATGCCAGACGGGGGAAAGATTGAAATGAACTGCCAGGAGGTGCACGAAGAATCAGGTGAATTTATTATGATCCAGATAACGGACAATGGCCCGGGGATTTCACCAGATATCCTCCCCAATATATTCGATCCCTTCTTCTCCACAAAGAGCCATGGAACAGGACTCGGATTGGCGACGGCCCAGGCAATAATCACCGAGCATAAAGGCACCATTGAAGTTGATAGTACCGAGGGTAAGGGCACATCTTTCGTCATAATTTTACCAATAGATTTTCCGGAGGATTTGAGTGATCCCTCATACGATACTGATCGCAGATGATGACGATTCATTAAGGCGTGTCATAGAATTCAACCTCAAGAAAAAAGGCTATCGGACGACTGCCGTTGAAACGGCTGAGAAGGCACTTGCCGTCCTGCAAAAATCAGATTTCGACCTTCTGATTTCTGACATGAAAATGCCGGGGATGGATGGTATCGAACTTTTACAAAAATCAAAGGAAATTAGACCCGAGCTGCCCGTAATATTCATTACGGCTTTCGGCACTGTAGAAAAGGCCGTGGAAGCCATAAAATTAGGAGCCTACGATTATATAACGAAGCCGTTCGATACTGACGATTTTCTTCATACTATAAATAAGGCATTGGAACATCATCAGCTACAAGACGAGAACATCCGGTTGCGCAGCGAGTTGGAAAGCCGGTATTCTTTTTCGAATATTATCGGGACTTCCAGGATCATGCAAGAGGTCTTTGCCACTGTCCAGAAAGTCGCAGATAGCGACGCAACGATCTTGATCACTGGCGATTCCGGAACCGGCAAGGAGTTGATTGCCAGGGCAATACATCAACACAGCGAACGCTCCAAACATCCTATGGTGACAATAAACTGCGCCGCAATTCCGAAGGAGCTTCTGGAAAGTGAACTATTCGGGCATGTCGAAGGAGCCTTTACAGGGGCTATCAAGGATAAGACAGGCAAATTCGTTTTGGCCGACAGGGGCACAATATTCTTGGACGAGATAGGAGATATGAATCTGGAATTGCAGGCTAAGCTGCTCCGCGTGCTCGAGGATAGATCGGTGGAGCCGGTCGGCTCGGAGAACTCGATCTCTGTTGATATCAGGGTGCTGGCCGCCACGAATCAGGACCTCCGAACTCTGGTCAGAAACAGCAAATTCAGAGAGGATCTGTTCTACAGGTTGAATGTCATACCTATGACTATGCCCCCGTTGCGGGAGAGGGTTGAGGATATACCTCTGTTAGTCCATCATTTCCTGGATAAGTTTTCTGGGGAAAGTTCTCTATCTATAGACAAAAAAACCCTGGATATCCTGGTTGAGTATGAGTGGCCGGGCAATGTTCGCGAATTAGAAAATGTAATGAAAAGGATCGTGATTCTCATCAAGGGTAAAAGAATAAAAGTCTCGGATCTGCCTGATGAGATTGCGGGCCGCGGGAAACAACGATCAGAACAAAAAAAACAAAGTGGTCCGGAAGGCGAAGCCACGCTGATGGAATCAGAGAAAGAGATGATCATCGATGCACTTGATCGTTCCGGCTGGAACCAGACCAAGGCGGCGAAACGACTTGGAATAGCAAGGCATGTTTTAATTTATCGAATAAAGAAACACCAAATCAAAGAAGGGTGATTTTAGTCGAACCCCTCCAAACCATTGCAAAGCAGCGGGTTATAGCATGCCATAGCCTGATCATGACAGACTAAATCCTGCACCACTTACGGCAAAGAAGGTTGTTCCTTGACCGCATTTTTTTACCTCCAAAATGCCAGTTTTAACGACCAACCGAAGACATTTTGAAACTTCGAATATCGTTTGTATCTCTTGTATGGAGAAAGCGAAAAAAACATCTCGTTGTTTAGCCGCAATCCTGTGAGCTACATCATTCGTAAGTTATAACGGGTCTCTTCCTCCGAATAAAGGCGATTGTGCCTGCGCCAAGAGTAATAATGCCAGGATACCCATCCCCCATTCCGAGAGTGTGGGAATCGAACCCCGCCAGGTCATTACAAGGCAATGGGTTACAGCCTGCCATAGCCTGATCATGACAGACTAAATCCTACACCACTTACGGCGAAGAAGGTTGTCGCTTGACAGCCTTTTTTTAGCTCCAAAATGGCAGTTTTAACGACCAACCGTGGTCATTTTGCGGGCTCGGAAATTGATTGCGAGAGAGTGTACGTCTTCAAATGATTCCGAACAATTTGTATTTTGAATTAAGAGATCTTTTTCGAATTGCAAAACTTTTTCATTGTTCCAGGCATAGTTACTCGTCGGAGTAGGTAAAATAATCGGGATTCAATGTCGATAGGTTTGAACCGGGATCAGTTCAGCAAAACCACTCAACAGTCTTTTTCAACCCCTGTTCGAAGTCCACGCTGGGCTTATATCCGATCAGGTCGTTAGCCTTTTTAATATCAGCCAGCGACTGTTTGATATCGCCAATCTTCTCCGGGCCATAGGTGGGTTTTTTGTCGGTACCCATGATGACGTTCAGTTTTTCAACCAACTCGTTCAGTGTGTAAGCTTTATTGCAGGCGATATTTATTATATTGCCAGCGGCAGCCTTTTTCTCCCAGGCGAGCATGTTGGCAAAGACAACATTATCAATATAGGTGAAATCTCTGGATGTTGTACCATCGCCCCAGATAGTCGGGCTCTGCCCATTATTAAGCATATTGATAAACTTGGGGATAACAGCGGAATACTGGGAAAAGGGATTTTGTCGGGGGCCGAAGACATTAAAATACCTCAAGGCAACCGTCTCCAGGCCATAAAGATGATAAAAACTCATGCAATATTCTTCGCCCGCAAGCTTGGTTATGGCATAAGGCGATTTGGGCAGCGGCTTCATGTCCTCATTTTGGGGCATTTTGAGCGAGTCTCCATAGATTGACGAGGAGGAGGCATAGACGATGCGCTGAACGTTATTGAAGCGCGCGGCCTCAAGGATGTTCAGTGTGCCATTGACATTCACCTCCGTAGTGGTCAACGGGTTATCAATCGAGCGTGGCACAGAGGGTAAAGCCGCTTGATGGAGGATATAATCGACACTTTTGGTGGCCTTGACCACCGTCCAAAAGTCACGAACATCACCCTCGATCAGCTCAACATCCTTAAGGAACGGTTCGATATTAGATCGCTGACCGGTGGCAAAGTTATCCAGAACTCTGACCTGGTATCCATTTTCAACCAGCCCTTTAACTATATTGGAACCGATAAAACCAGCGCCGCCTGTAACCAGAAATCGCAATTTTACCTCCTTCAGCCCATACCTTCGGATATCCCGAAAAAGCTATCAGCAAAGCTTGTCTATTATATAGCCAGGAGCCCGATATACAAAGATGAATATCATAATAGGGCCTTATTCCTAAAAGACTTGTCACCGTCTCCAGTTGGCCCCATAACATCATTAAATTCAACTTATTGCCGAATGATTGGTTGGTGAGGCCGGGTGGGTATCTATTCGCGATTAATAAAACTCCACCAAATGCGGCCCCAAATACTGCATCTTGAATCTCGAATTATTCATTTGATATTCTAAACCCTCAACCATATTTTACGACTACTATTAATAAAGGAGAATTGGGTGAATCTCAACGGCAGCGCAATATCGAATCATATGAGAATGCATAGGTATCCCTATCTATTGCTTGCGGTCATATTGCTTGCCAACATCCCAGTATTCAAGGCCTTGATTGCCGACTGGCTATATGACGACAATTACTCTCACGGCTTTTTAATCATCCCGGTTGCAATTTTCCTGATCTGGCGAAAAAGAAAAGAGCTGGTCTTTCCAGCCAAGCCTAGCGGCTGGGGAATTTTTCTATTTGGATTCGGATGTTTGAGTCTTATTTTGGGCGTCGCGGCCAGTGAATTATTCACTACCAGAATATCAATACTGATAATAATCACGGGGATTTCTTTATATTATTTGGGTGTCGGTAATTTTAAAATTGTCTGGTTTGCGTTTTTCTTTCTTCTTTTTATGATACCGATACCTGCGACAATATACTATTCGGCAACGTTGCCTATGCAACTTTTTGCGAGCAAAATAACGAATAACCTCTTGCATATTATTGGCGTACCATCAGTAAGACAGGGAAACATCATTTTTCTTCCAGAGTATACTCTCGAGGTTGTTGAGGCCTGTAGCGGGTTAAGAAGCCTAGTTTCTCTGATGGCATTAGCGGGACTATATGCCTATTTGACACTTAAAGGAAAAGTGAAACCGATATTTTTATTTTTTGCTGCGATTCCGATAGCAATTGCGGCCAATATCCTCAGGTTGCTGATAACTGCGGTGGGAGCATATGCCATCAGCACCAGATTAGCTGACGATTTTCTGCATGAAATATCGGGTTTGATAGTATTTCTCAGCGCATTAATTGCGATGATAGCTTTGGGAGCGATATTGAAATGTCGAGAAAAACCTTTATCGTAATGCTTTCCATAATAACTGTAACGTTTTCTTTCAATACGATGATAAAATATTATCGTCCTCAGGATCCAGTAAATATAAGCTTCGATAGCTTTCCCTTGCTTAAGGGAGAATGGATTGGGGAGAGGGATAGTCTGGCACCGGCCGTGGTAGAGCTGTTAAATCCCGATCAGATTTTCAGCGCGACATATACTAACAAGGATGAGATAAAGATACAGCTTTTCTTTGATTACTTTTCGTCGAAAAATATCAAGGGTGCTGTTCACTCGCCTCGCAATTGCCTACCCGGCTCGGGCTGGGTAATCACGTCTTCATCCAAAAGGAACATCGAATTTGACAGTAGGGTTATAGCTGCAAACAGGTTTTATTTAAGGCTAAAAGACTCAAAAGAAGTTATGGATTACTGGTATATAACCCGCTACGGTGAAACCGCAAGCGATTATGTCTTAAAAGCTTATACGATGGTCAGTGCTGTGACATTCAGGCCAACTGACGTAGCCTTTATTCGCATTGTCTGCAAACAGGATCCTGAAAGCCTGGAATCATTGGAGCAATTTGAGAAAGCATTTATCAATGAAATTTACGAATTTCTTCCATTTTAACATATTTATATTAAAACTGTACCTAATTTATCTTCGATCCAAATGTTTCCTCGGGCTTAGCAAGAAGTCTAATGTAGGGATTTTTAAGGATATATATGCAAACAACTATGCTGGCGGAATAAAAACGACGGTCAATTAATACTTGAGCGGTAATTGGGTCAACAGGCCAGCAGCAGCAATGGAGATTAATGCCAGCAAAGCAAAGCCGAAATGCTTACCCATAATTATCGGCTTGGTGTAATCAAGCACGTTGCCCTTATTGGATTTTTGTGTCAAAATATCGTTTTCTCCCAAGTCCTAACCTCATCAAATATACTATAATGTAGTCATGAAAGACAATTCTTTATTTCCATCGCCATTTTTGTTCTCAACCGCATAGAACCTTACCGGCTCGTGAGACTTCATAGGCGTGATGGCTCCTAAATGAAGAAGTGACACGATTTTTATGTCTTGAACCTTGGAATCATCATGGACGTCCACCGCAGGATATGGCACTTGTTCAATCGCAATTTCAGCATTCAATTTCTTGCGCATCTTTTTTCAACTCTTCATCTAAAATGGAGAAATTCGATAGCGCCTTCTTTTGCATAAAATCATATATCTTCTTTAAGCTCATTTCTTTTTCCCCAGATTCTCTCAAAACCGTCAATTAAGGCCTTAGGGCTTATCTTATCCAGCCTTATTTGCCATTCCTCATGCCCGATCTCTTTGAACAATGTTTCAACTTTGGGCATATAGGAGATTCCGAAGAAAGGAATATTGTTGTTCAAGGACAAAATAACACCGTGAAATCTCTCTCCCAAGACAACATCGGTACGCCTCATAAGGCCCATATTCTCTTGGGGACTATATTCTCCTTCCAGGAGAAAGACTTTATCATTTCGTTTTAATCGGGACACGATCGACCTGGGCCCTATCCGGTCATCATGACCATTGCCAGTTTGCATTGGTATGAACCATACCTGAGCATCAAGACGACCGGTCGCATATTCGCAAAATTCTACGATACTATCTTTCAAACTCGGAATTTCCAGATGGTGCCCGCATAAACAGATGCCGATTCTAGGACTCTTAGTCTGAGGGATTCTTTCAACACGTATTATCTCCGATATCCTTTCGGGAGCTGCTGCTTCCAGGAGAAATCCGATGTCGGCGGTGGTGTGGATCTCAGGCTTCGTTACACGAAGTTGACGCAACAAATCCCGCGAGTAAATGTCCTTGACGATTATCATCTCAACCTCGTTCAAGACCTTTCTAAGTTTTGACTTCGACCGTTCAAGATGAACTGGTCCTATGCCTACTCCCAGCAGGATGACCTTTTTGGATATTTTTCTGGCCCAACGGATCTTCACCAACAACTCCAGAAGGTATTTGTTTGATCGAGGCATGTCGAAAAAGAGCCCGCCCCCCCCCAACAATCAAAATCTCCGTTTTCCAAAAAGCTTTTAAGCAGCAGAAAAAATTTACCCGGTTTCTCCCAAGGCAACCGATTAGGAAGGCGGTGAATGAGGCAGGTACAATGCTCGGAACGGCGGCGACGCGATGTATCTTGAGCGTATGCTCGGGATTTCCCGAGAAAACCACTACTTTCGCATTTGGGCTTATACGTCGCAGGTGGGTAATTAGGCAGCTTAAGATGGCTTCATCGCCCGTATTACCATGGCCAAAGTAGCCTAGAATTGAGATCGCTTTGTTTTTCATCGTCCCTCACCGCGAAATAGATTTACCATTTTGGTTACAGCGAAGCCGAATCTGGTTTTTATTACAACGTGTAGCCTGCCAAATATCTGACCTAATTTTTCAAGTTCTTCCGGCGTGTAAAATTTTAATAAGTACAAGCTGAAAGGAAAACAAGATGCGATGGCAACTTTTACAATTAAAGACAATATAACATGTGAAGGATTGATGAAGCTTGCCGTCATAAATAGCGCGGCCGCGGCCAAAATCATCTTAAGGAGTCGAGAAAATTGGTAAGGAATTTTATACAACCTTTGAGCAACCAGGTATGTGAAGAAAAATATAAAGCAAAAAGAGATTAGTGTGGCCACAGAAGCTCCCCAAACTTGATATTTGGGAATGAGGATATAATTACCAGCTATGTTTAATACAGCCCCGAATAAAGTAGCAAAAGCTAAGTATTTGGTTTTCTTCTCCAAAATTACACCGAATTGAGTGTAAATGTAAGCACCGTTGAAGATATATGAAAGCAAAATTAGAGGAACGTATTGATAAGCGCCTCGAAATTCTGGAGCAGAGATCAATATCAGTAGATCCTTGATAAGAACCGATATCTCCAGGACTAGGAAAAGCTGGATGAAGCAAAAATAGGTGAATATCGAGGCATAGATGTTCTTAGCGTCCCGCATATTGACCAGATCCAATCGTTTCGGGCCCCAAATCATCATGAATGGACCTGCGATAAGAAAGCTAGGAAGCATACCGAACCTGTAAGCAAGGCCGTAGATGCCTACATCGGAAAGGGAGGCTAAACGCTGAAGCATGAATCTGTCCCCGAAATTTAATATAAACATTCCGAACGTGCTCACCGCTAATGGCAGTCCGTATTTTACCATGCTAAACAAGAACTTGAATGAATAAGAGAGCCGCACTCGGCGAAGGATATAAACCATCAAGAAGATACCCGTAACACAGGTTGATATCAGACCACTAATTAGTATGCCCATAACACCCATGTGTAAATAGACAATAAAAAGAATATTTAGGGACAATGTTAAAAGTAGTTTTGTAAGGCTGATACAAACATAGAGAATCGATTTCTCCTCGATACGGAGCACCGTTAACGGGATCTGGTTGCTTAATCCTATCACAACAGTAACAAAAATGATATTAAACATACGAAAATAATCGGGGCACTCAAATATCAGAATCGATATTCGTTTTGATAGAAAAAAGAGCCCTGGCAGAACGATCAAAGAAACAGCCCATAGCGTAATAATGGCCACGCTTATTACTTTCTTCTTATCCTTTTCGTCGTCATATTCGTAGTAATATCTGAGCACGGCCTGGGCTATCCCCATGCTCGCAAACATTCCTATAGTATAGGAGGTCAAATCTATTAATTCCAAGGCGCCGTAATCCGATGTCGTGAGATAATATGTATATAGAGGAATCATAATGAAACCGGCTGCTTTGCTGAGCAAACCGGCGACAGCATAAATTATAGAATGTCTTGTAAGGTTCTTAATTATCTCAAACATAAATCTTGCCTAGCATGATCGAAAAAGACGCTTTTCCAGGGTGGGGCACTTGGATCATTTTGTCAATAAACATGATACGAGTCCACTATATCATAACGTTGCTTTGAGAAAGGGGTTTTCGAGGCACATACAGGAAGTATTGTTCGTGAAATCCGAGATGATATTCCAACGGATCCCCCCCAAAAAAGGATTAAAAATGGATGAAGGCATTCGGAATCAATCCGTTCTAAGATAACGTCAAGGTTCAACCTCATGCAAGGCGAGCTGAGAAATCTATGCCCTGTATAAGGAAATATCATGGCTTCTTGGAATTTCCCAACCGATACCTTTTTGGGTTCTATACAGATGCTAGCCATCTTTTATCTCAAGTGAATCGGTCATCCTTTCCAATTATTACTCCTCCGGTGGTGAAAAATAGAATCTTTATTATCAGTATCAATAACCGCTCTGCTCCCTAATAGTCTGACCTACGTCCCGTAGCATCACATCCCATTATTGGCTCGTATTTGATTTACGGCGATGGAAACAACTTTCTTTTAACCATTTTTAATTTATGTATAACACTGATAGGCAGGAAGCTCAACAAAAGGTACAAATAATTTTCCCATTTCCAGATGTAGCAACGGATTCCCCTAGCGAACGCTCTTCTTGCTTCTTTATGATTCTGCCCTTCGAAGAAATGGTATCCCATGGCGAACTGAACATTGGAAAGTTTCCGGGGAATCGCATCTTCTATTTTCTCTTTCACGCCCTCGTATCGGTGGCTTAGCAAACGAATGTTAGTCTGGACGTCTTCAAGAAGCTTCCTTTTATCTTTGGTTAAGCTATCTGGATGGAATCTGCATTTTACTAAAGGCTCGTCTATTAGCTCGATTTGATGATTCGCCGCTATCCGGATCCACATATTATCGTCCTCACCGATCCGCAGATCCTCCTCAAACAATCCGATCTTATCAAATATCTCCTTCTGCACCATTACAGTAGGAGTAGCCACGCCACTATGTAAGAAGATATTCCTGGCGATGTTGCCTTTCATGAGCAACTTTCTTTTATCATACTTGGACGGAGAAACGCCATCTGCCCTAAGGATGAGAACCGCTGTAAATATCATTGCTAATTCCGGGCGCTGGCGAAACATCAAAACTTGTTTTTCTAGTTTCGATGGTAACCAGATGTCATCAGCGTCCAGGAAAGCAATGTATTTACTCGAAGATTCCTTAATTCCGCGATTCCTTGCCTTAGCCGGACCGCCATTTTCTTGATAGATGTACTTAATCCGGTTAATGTATAATTTGACTACGCTTTCGGTATCATCCGTGGAACCATCATTTACTACTATTATCTCGTAGTCATCAAAAGTTTGGCTAAAGATGCTTTGAAGCGCCTCACCAAGGAATTGAGCCGAATTATAGGTTGGAATTACTACACTTACTTCCGGCACGAATTAACTCCTGTCTCGAATAATACTGAATTGTACGGCCACGTCTGTGATCGCGGAGCTTGGTGATAACTTTCTTTGGATGATAACTTAGGATTACCCAATAAATTCTTGGATTCAACAATGCCTGCATAGGGTTGCGTGCGAATGGCAATAGCATACATAGATCTGATCACGTGCAATTTTCCTTGCATCTTTGGTTCTCGATCGAAACAGGTTCCCTAATACCTCCGCCAAAATCCAGAGATAGAACGCGGGCCGACAATGAGGTTGAAGTCGTAAGAGGCAATGTCGTGCGGCGCAAGGAATATCGGTCGGAGAGATCGGTATTGTGTCCCGGAAGGGCGGTGCAAGCGTATTCAAATCCATGCCTTTTCAAGATGGGCTCGACTCTATGGTAAGATGCGAGTTCCATTCCATAAGGATAGGCAAAGCCCTTGACCTTTTTGCCAAGACGCTTTTCGATCTCCCTTTTAGATTCCACGATCTCTTTCTCAGCTAACTCCATATCAGCGTGGGTGAGATTCATATGCGAACAGGTATGAGCCCCGAATTCGATACCGCCAGCCGCCATCTCCCTGATCTCTTCCCAGCTTAATGCAGGCACTTCCGCAGGAGCATAGTCAGAATCACCGAACATTATTGCCTTCAGGTTGCGCATTGTTTCCAAAAGTTCGTTATCGTCCTTTTGTCTGAGAACTGCCTCAACCTTTTCTAAAAAGATTCCTTTCGGTTCACGCTTCCCAGCCAAATCCTTGATAATATTCACCAACCCCAACCCAGGAATCTTCTTGTCATCCATAGCTAGCAATTTTTCGAAGTTGCATTTTTTTACCATATGAGTAAGATCTTCCCACCATAGGGACATTTTTCTATTAATCCAATCTGTAACTAAGAAGATGGTAGCAGGGAAGTTGTACTCCCTTAATAAAGGAAAGGCGATATGGTAAACCGACGCGTAGCCGTCATCAAAAGTAATGGCGACCGAATCTCGCCGTAGATTCCCCTCCTCCGTTATTTCGTCAATAGCCTGCTCAATAGAAACGACTCGATAATATTTCTGCAAAACGGACATGTGGGCTGCGAACTGTGACCGATTCAGTTTCCGAATCCGGACGCCTTCGTTAGTTTGAGCTGTCTTATCCTCGATCATGTTATGGTACATAAGTATCAAGAGCCGGTTTCCACCCGATGCGTTAAGATATCTATACAGCCTATAAAAGCCACCATAAAAGAGACCCTTTTTTATTACGTTTTTCAAGCCCTTCATTCTAGGACTACCTTTTTCTAAATAATTTCTTCAGGAAAATGACTCTTGCTCCTAATAGAGTTTTCACTATCTGTTTGAGATAATCATAGGTAAAGCGGTACAAGATAAAAGCAAAGGTGTTCACGTTACGGTTGTAAAACCTTAGCGATAGATTACGCCGAGCGAGGCTTGACCATTCATACTTGTACTCCTCGTCACCTCGCAGTTGATCATACTCTCGACAGCCCCTTTCAATTGTCTCCTTTATGCACAAACCCAGCAGTACCCTGCCGACACTGGCCCTCTTTATAGGACTTTTTTCTACTGCTATTATGTACCCATAAACCGTCCTGTTATACTCAAAGGCGTATGAAGACCCGATATGGTGTCCATCGAGCCATAACGAACAAAGAAACAACATCTTTTTTGCCAACAGTTCTCTTGAGAGAATCTCGTGAAAGTGCTTGAATTCGTCGGTCGCGAAACTTCCCGATCGGCCCCTTTGTCTCCAGGACCTCCGATTCAATTTGATCAGCCTCTGCATCTCATTCTGCAGAGATTCAACGTTGCGGCAGAACTTCAGCTCCAGTTCGCCCATTTCTATTAACAACTTAGTCGATTTTCTAAGGCCCTTTCTCTGATTTCGGCTAAGTGAGGCTTCATATGTATCCCAGCTATCCGGAAGCGAAATATATGGGCAAATTGAAAAATCTACAATTTCTCTTTTGATACAGCGATCATCCTCGTCACCAAGCTTGTAAAAGGCATCCAGCACAGGGGAATTGTTCGGAACATTGTAATATTCAAAAATATCCCATTCACTTCTAAGCGGGCCGTACAAGTAATCCCATATCGCTCTCGCCCGATCGGAAACATTTTTGACCCCCATGATGAGATCAAGATGGTCGGCACAGACCTCGCCAGAACCAAGAAACTTAAGCACCTTTAGCTGCAACACGCCCCAAAAGCGAACCTTTTCCACCCACAAAGGAACTATGGCGACGAGCTCCTCATCCTCGAACACGATTAGAGTCAAGAGATTATTTTGCCTGAGATAAACTTTGATCCAGTTTGACAGCCATTCCCAGGTTAGGAAGATGTTATTATTCTGGCTCCTTTCCAAGAAATTATTCCAATCCTTTGAATAACTCTGCAATTCTTTCAGATTTCGAATGAGCTTTACAGAGGTCAAACTGCACCTTTCTGTCAAATCGAATAGCTCCTGTATACCTGACCTATTAGAATTGCAAAGATTGCCCAATTATTTTCCTGCCGGAATTGCTTTATGTGAACCCTACGACTCATAAAGCAGTCTCTCTTCTCGTCCTCTTTAGATTATCGTCATCTGTCCGATATATATCAAGAAATACCATGATACTTTTCCTTGCAATTGGCCATAAGTTATTGTAATATGACAAAAATGGGAAAAATCGTCAAGCACTCTAATCTGCCAGCCCCCAAAATGTGGTGGCCGCGACCAAACCAGACAGTTTCCTTTCTGCGGATCTTCAAATCCGCCTTGATGTTACCGGTCTGTAGTGTGAGATTGCTGGATTGACATAAGTGGTATCGTAAAATCGGGGTTAATCCATGCGGTGGCTGGTATAAAGTCGAAGACACCCTAACATTTGGATAATGGTAACACGAAGCGTTGGGTTTCTGACGGCAAAGTTTATGAATCAAAAAACATCTCTATTGAACTCGCCATCGCGGATCTTAACATCATTTTCTGGAATCTCGGAACTTTCCGAGAAGGACCGAGATGAGTGGGGCAAGCTGACATCGCATCGGCCAGAGAGCGCACCCTTTGTGGATGAAAAATGGATCGGATCCTGGGTTAATGCCTTCACTCCCCCACATCCTATGCTACTTTGCGCCAGAGAGGAAGGAAAGCTTGTAGGGCTTGCTGCTGTTCAGGCTCTAACCGAATTGTGGACCGGGAGAAAAATCAAGGTCCTTCAGTCTTTGACCAATGTTTGGTCCTATCGTTTTGAATTCCTCTCATCACATGACCGGGCCGATGTCCTTAAGGCCTTATGGAGAGCTCTTTGTGAGGCGGGTCGTTGGGATGTTATTCGCCTCGATATTGTGCCCGAAGGCTCGCCTTCTTTAACCGCAGGCGTCGAAGTAGCTCGAGAGCTTGGATGGAATAATCTGATCTTGCCTCTCTATCAATCGCCCTGGCGCGCTCTCCCCCAACCTCCCACTCCGTGGAATGTCGGACTTAACGGCAAGTTTAAATCCAACCTTCGAAATCGCGAGCGCCGGCTGAATGCCCTGGGCGGGGTGAGCTTTGAGGTGGGTCAAAAGAGAAATGAGCAAAAACGTGCCCTCCAAATTTTCTATGAATTGGAACAGAGCAGCTGGAAAGGGGAAAGAGGTACGGCTATTATTAATCAAAGAGACACAAAGTTCTTTTTTGATAAACTGGTGGAGAGAGCTACTGGGGATATATGGATACCGATCCTTTCCGTATCTGGAAGACCTGTGGCTGCCCAATTGATACGGGTGTGCTGTGGTACAATGTTCTTGCTGAAAACGGCCTATCATCCTGACTTTTCTCCTTATTCGCCTGGACAGCTTATCACCGCCCGCGTCATCAAATACGGCATGGAACGCGGAATAAAAATCCTTGACTTCCTCGGCGAACAAATGACATGGAAGATGGACTGGGTGCCAGACCTTCGCTCTAATTTTCAACTTGTTTTGTGCTCTCAATCCTTTAACGGCCAATACGCTTATTGGATGCGTTACGGTATTAAGAAGCAATTGAAGAAAATCCCCGGGGCCGTCTCTTTTGCTCGGTGGCTCAAGGAGCAGAGGAGGGGCTGATGAAAGACAATCGCTCAGCAATCCCCGTATACCCTACCTTGCCACCATCCGCTCTTCTAATGCCTGGCACCGCTAAGTGGAGAGGGTGGTTTCCATTTTCATCTCCGACAGGTACGTGGACTTTCAGCGGACGTGTCGCACTTTATCATGGCTTGCCTATCCTGAAGCTCCCTCCCGAAAGCACCATCCTCGTCCCCTCCTATTACCAGGGAGTGGAAATTGACACTCTGCTTGCAGCCGGTTATCGCTTACGTTTTTATCGCATCGACGAAAATCTCAACTTGGACCTTGAGGACGTAGAGCGGCGGCTTGACGGTGATGTCTCAGCACTTTATATCATCCATTACTTCGGATTCCCGCAACCGTTGGTTCCTATTTTGGAGTTCTGCCAAGAAAAGGGGCTGAAACTGATCGAAGATTGCGCGCTTTCACTCTTTAGCCGGGGCGGCAGCACCTGGCTCGGATCGGGTAGCGATTTAGCACTTTTTTCTATCTATAAAACGGTTCCTATTCCACATGGGGGTTTTTTAGTGACAAAAGAGGAAAAGCCGAGCATTAGGTTGCGGTCGGCTCCGTTTATGTCAACTCTCGTTCAGACTAAGGACCTCATACACAAAAACCTGAAGGCATCAGGAATAGACTGTCTGGACGAGTGGATAGCCCGCCTAACCAGCCTCATGCGTAAGAGCATTGGCTGGAACCGGAAACAAACCATAGGAGCCGGAGGCGCCAGCTGGGATCCCCGGCTGCTGGAATACAACGCGTCATTCTGGGCCGTCCGGCTAATGCGTTTAATGGATCCTGAAACAATCATAAAGAAGCGTCGCCATAATTTTGAACTGCTTGCCTCTCTCCTCCGTGGCCGCATCAAGGCACCCTTTCTGGAACTTCCTGAGGGGGTTTGCCCGCTATTCTTTCCTATTACCGTAGTAGACAAATTCCAGTTTCAAAAGAACCTCGCAAAATTCGGAATCGAAAGCGTCAATCTCTGGTATGATAGCCATCCAGCCTGTCCGTCCGAACTGGAAAGGGAGGTCTCTAGCTGGCGACGTCACCTCCTCGAACTACCTATCCATCAGGGGCTGACATCAGAGGACGTTAAACGGATAGCAGACGCGGTTATTGGTATACAGGAAACAAGCTAAGATAGGGATTTTGTTGAAATGCCAAATGCCTATTAACCAAAAAACTGCTTGTCTGAATTCAGAGTCACCATTTGGCGAGATTGGATTCATTTTATATTAGTTGCACACAAGGGGGATCTGCTGGATTTATAACGACATGAGAGTAAAAAAAGAAAGATTGGGAAACTCGCCATTGCGCATTGAGTGGTTCAATTCTCTGTCCAGTCGAGATGAACATGCGGTTATTAGAGCCGGGATCGGTCATTTTGAAAAACCCACGGCCCTGGAT
>SDBT01006845.1_pt1 | contig 18846 bp, 18 predicted proteins | sample 2277101 | NCBI WGS metagenome assembly SDBT01 (sample SAMN10404973, study PRJNA504765) | marine sediment metagenome | isolation source: marine sediment core GS10_PC15, 103 cmbsf | place: Arctic Ocean: Southern Knipovich Ridge | collected 2010
CGGCGCCTGGAGGTAAAATCGAGATCTGGCTTTTAAAATCCAGTATCATTAATTATATCGGGGCGTCTCGGCGCAGTATCCTTTGATATCAAGTGGTTGCCGTCCCTATGTCAGGATTTCAGACCTTATCGTCGCTCCGGCCGCCCTCGCCAGGATCCTCAGCGCCTCCACGAGCCTCGAAGCCTTGACAACCTGCGGCCCCGGGTAGCCGGAGAAGTGGTGGGGCGGTTTGCGGAGATCTGGCAATCTCTCGATGACGGCCGGACCCTTGATCAGGAGAGGGTGGGAACGATCCTGCAGGCCATGTCGTCTGGTGAGCGGCTCTGGTACCACTTCGGCGCGCTGGTGTGTCGCGAGATCGAGCGGGCCCGGGGACGCGAGCGGCTCCTGGATTGCATCGACGAGCCGGAGACGTTCTGGGGAACCGCCTGCGAGGTCATGGAGAGGTCATGACAAGCTTGAACGATGGCAGTTGAGAGCGACTTTACGGCTCTTCACGGGAGCCTTCCGAGCCCGATCCACCACCCGAGGCACGACCTTTTTCCGCACAGGTCTCAACACCTTTCCGACCGGTTTTTTTCGGCCCACTTTTTCAACACCTCCCTGTATTCATTGAGCTTTAGTTGTCCCCCTAGGGGGACACATCACGTGTAAAATTTCCATCCCCCTGGAGAGTCGGGGACGGTTATCACAAAGTTACTATTTGACGAAACTCCGCCCACAGGGGCTAACCAGGAGCCGACCCCCGAAATGGCCTTGGCATCAGACGGACATGTTGAGTACAATGACTTGTTCGGCTTCACAGGAGAGGAACCGCGCCGGTTCTCCGGTGCCGACACCCGTGGAGGGGAGACCCATGAAACGCCTCGCAGCCGCCTTACCGGTCGTCCTGACCGCGGCACTCGTGTTTTCGCCGGCAGCCGGCCGGGCCTCGTGGACACCAGAGGCCGGACCGCCAGACGGAGGGCAGGCCGTCAAGGCGGAGAAACCGGCCGAGGAGCCGGTGCGCAAGCCGGAAAAGCCTGCGCCGACCTCCGGTCCCGACGCACCCGTCTCGCCCGAGCCAAAGCAGCCGGCCGAGCTGGGATCGGGCCTGAAGCGGGTCGGACCGGGCAGTTACGAGATCACCCGCGACGAGTTCTCTCGGTTGATGTTCCACAGTCCCTTCATCGCACGCCAGCTCTGGGTGCGAAAGGTCAGGAAGGAAGGAAAGCTCATCGGCTACAAGCTCAAGCACATCAAGAAGGGCTCGCTGCCCCACAAGGCGGGGTTTCGCAACGGCGACGTGGTCATCCGCATCGCCGGCAGGACCCTGCACCACCCTGAACGGTTGCTGCTCGAGATCCCGGGCAAGGACGAGGTGGTGGTGGTGCTCTACCGCGCCGGCAAGAGGAGGAAGTTCACCTATCGCATCGTTCCGCTGTGAACAGCCAGAGGTACTAATGGGAAAATCCGCGCTGCTCGCTCTGGTGCTCCTGAGCGGTCCGGTCGGGGCGACCCAACCCGAGTCCGAACGGCTGGAGTACTCTGTGATCCCCGCCGTGACCTACAACCGGGATGATGGTCTGGGGATGGGGCTGCTCGGCGTCCTGGCCGACTTTGAGGAGCAATACTGGCCCTATCGGTTTCGGCTGGAGGTCCTTACTTTCTACTACCTCCGTGAGGAGGTGAACGGCAACCTGGAACTGCCGACTCATGTTCACTGGGTGCTGGTGGACTTCCCCGGGCTGCTGGGGCCACTGGTGAGGATCCGCTTCCAGGCTGGTTACGCCAGCCTCAACCGATTCTATTACGGGCTGGGCAACGACACGCCGGCTTCCGAGGGGAGCGGCCGGTTCTACCAGTTCGAGCGCGCCGGGCCTCCGATTGAGCTCACCACGAGGGTCACCCTGCCGTATAACTTCTACCTGGTGGGTATTGCGCAGTTCACCTACAACTTCATCGAGGTCTTCGACGGCAGCAAGCTGGAATCCGACATCGACGGCGACGCCGGCACGTTCACCCGCGATGCGCTGTTCGGGGCATCGGAGCACGCGCTGCTGCTGTTCAAGCTGAGCCTCGAGTGGGACACCCGCGACCACGAGACCGTCCCCCGATCGGGCATGTTCCACGAAGTGCAGCTACAAGGGGGCTTCGGGGTTCCCGAGGATTTCGGCTTTGGCGCAGTCAGCTTGACCTCGCGCTTCTACCAGTCCTTGTGGCGCGAGTACCTGGTTGTGGCGGCGCGGGTGCTTGCCGATCTGTACTTCGGCCGGCCCCCGTTCTACCTGATGCCGTACCTCGGCGACCCCTGGAGCGTCCGCGGTGTGCCCGCCGGCCGCTACCGGGGCAAGGTCCGGGTGGTGGGCAACCTGGAGCTGCGCTCTCGCTTCGCGGCAGTGCAGGCCGGTGGCCACCAGTTCCACTTCGGTGTCGCCGCTTTTGTCGATACCGGCCGCGTCTGGACCGACTACGACGCCCACCCCGAGCTCGACGGCAAAGGCCATGGGCTGAAGGTCGGCATCGGAGGCGGCCTGCGCTTTCAGTGGGGTGAAACCGTCATTCTGAGGTTCGACACGGCGTGGTCACCCGACGGGCTGGGCTACTACCTGGACATCAGCCACATCTTCTGAGGGCTGTTCTAAATCCTTGACAAGCAGACCTGAGCTGGATATTCATACAAAAATTTGGAAAGTCGCGGTTTTGGAGGTAGAACGATATGCAGATTGAGGGGTACATCGATTACAAACGCAGGGAGTTCTGCAAGGATGTGAAGTGTGCAGTGCAGTTGGAGCTTGATATTAACGAGGAAGGCTCGGAAGAATACGAAAAAATTCGCGCCACCTGCAAGAACGATTGCAAGTATACCACCTATCATTTTCACCACTGGCTGGTCGACAAAGGTTATCTGCTCATAAGGCCAGAGTAAGAACCTATAAAGAAAGCGAGGAGGTAGGATATGGACTGGGGAATGCAAAACAGGTTGGCCCAACTCTTCCGTCGCGATGGCAAGTGTTTTTTTATGCCTATCGACCACGGATATTTTCTGGGGCCTACAAGGTGCCTCGAGAGACCGGGCGATACGATAAAGCCGCTGCTGCGCTACGTGGACGCGTTCTTCTGCACGCGCGGCGTGCTGCGTTCGGCAATTCCGGCAGAGAGAGCCAAGCCCATAATCCTGCGCGTCTCCGGTGGCACAAGCATTGTCAGCGGAATTCTCGAGAATGAAGTGCTCACCACGTCGATCGAGGAAATAATACGCCTCAACGCCTCGGCGGTGGGAGTATCCGTTTTCATAGGTACCGAGTATGAAAAGCAGACCCTCAAGAACCTGACAGACATTGTCAATTTGTGCGAGGACTACGCAATTCCCGTGATGGCGGTCACGGCCGTCGGCAAAGAGCTTGATAAGCGCGACGCCCGTTACCTTTCGCTCTGCTGCCGTATCTGCGCAGAACTCGGCGCGCGGGTTGTCAAGACCTACTGGTGCAAAGATTTCGAAAAGGTCGTGGAAGGCTGTCCGGTGCCGGTGGTCATGGCTGGCGGGCCGAAGTGCGAAACCGATCGGGAGGTATTCGAGTTTGTTCACGACGGGATTACAAGAGGCGCGGTGGGCATCAACCTCGGTCGGAACGTGTGGCAGAATCCCGAGCCCGTGGCAATGGCGAAGGCCTTGAACGCGATAATCCACAAAGGTGCGAATGTCGACGAGGCGAACGATATTTTCGAAACAGCCAAGAAGGAAAAATAACAAGCGGGGTGCTGCTTGTGCGAGTTGCTACGTATTATAACAACAGGGACGTGCGACTGGAGGAAGTGCCTGTTCCGAAGACTGGCCCCGGCGAGCTCCTCGTCAAAGTAGTCGCGAGCGGCATCTGCGGCAGCGATGTCCTCGAGTGGTACCGTACGAAAAAAGCCCCCATCGTGCTCGGCCATGAGATCGCAGGCGATATTGTTGAAGTAGGCGAAGGGGCTGAAAAGTATAAGATCGGCCAGCGAGTTTTCGTCTCGCACCACATCCCCTGCAACACCTGCCACTACTGCCTTCGAGGAAACCACACCTGCTGCGAGACGCTGCATACCACGAACTTCGACCCCGGCGGTTTCGCTGAATTCCTGCGCGTACCGAGTTTGAACGTCGACCGGGGCGTGTTCCCCCTGCCGGATGAGATGACATACGAGGATGGCGTATTCGTCGAGCCGCTCGCCTGCGTCATACGCGGACAGCGCGAGGTGGATCTCAGGCCGGGCCAGAGCGTGCTTGTGCTGGGCAGCGGCATATCCGGCATTCTCCATGTCATGCTTGCCCGCGTGAGCGGCGCAGGACGCATAGTCGCAACAGATATCAACGAGTACCGGCTCGCCAAAGCCAGAGAATTCGGAGCCGAAGCGGTAATTGACGCGCGAGAAGACGTGCCGGCGAAATTATCGAAGGTAAACGACAATCGGCTTGCCGACCTCGTAATTATCTGCACGGGTGCAAGGTCCGCCTTTGACCAGGCGCTGAAATGCGTTGACCGGGGCGGGACGGTGCTTTTCTTCGCATCCACCGACCCGGGCGTTGAGCTCTCCGTCCCGGTGAACGACTTCTGGCGAAACGGGATAAAGCTCATGCCTTCCTACGGCAACAGTCCGCTTGATGCCGTGGAAGCGATCGAGCTGATCCGCGCGGGACGTGTGCCCGTGAGTGAGATGATCACCCACCGGCTTCCCCTTGCGGAAACCAGCAAAGGCTTCCAGCTCGTGGCGGGCGCGCAGAACTCACTCAAGGTCGTCATCGAACCGCAGAAGTAAAAACTAGTCGTCCTGTTTCTCTCGCGTGTAGATCGTCTTGAAGCGCTCGGGCATCTGCTGCATGCACACCGAGCACTCGGTCTCGTCTTCCGGCTCGAAGGGCTCCAGGCGCACCTCGAAGCCCAGCTCCGCGTACATCTGGACCATCTCGCCCAGGCGCGGCTCGTCGTAGGTGGCCTGCCGCTTCCAGCCCTGTCGCGCCAGTTCTTGCCCGCGGCTCATGTTGCTCCCAACATTTCAGTGATGCCATTTCCTCTCCATTTCGTCAACTTTGTCCTCCTGGGCAGGCGGCGCGCGCGCCTTTTTGCAGCCCCTTCAAGGGGATAGCCAGGCTCAGCCTGCCACCCCCTCGGACCCGCCAAAGTGATCGGCTTGCCCGGAATGATTGCAAATTCTGCCTATTCGCCCTTGACATCTCCTTCGCAACCGGTTATTTTTCCGGCTGAACGTTATCGAACGAACGTTCGAACGGATACAGATGCTACCACTCGAGACCACACTCAAACGGACCCCTACCTTCGACAGCAAGCTGTTTCATCTTCTGGATACGGCGGCACGGGTTTTTTCCGAGGTGGGGTACGACAGGGCCTCCATGAGGCGCATCGCCGCCGAGGCCCAGGTCAGTCTTGCTGGAATCTACCATTATGTAGCGAGCAAAGAAGAGCTCCTGTATTGGATCCAATTCCACACGTTTGACTCGTTGCTCCGGGGCTTGGAGAGTAGCCTCGAAGGTGTTGTCGATCCACGACAGCGTCTCGATGCGGCCGTGCGCAATCACGTCCGTCATTTCGGCGAACACATGCAAGAGCTCAAAGTATGTGCCCGAGAGCTCGAGACCCTCGAAGGTGAAGCATATGACGAGGTCCACGAACGTCGCCGTTCCTATTTCGAGACCTTCCACGATCTTGTCAAAGAGCTTGAAACAGAGCACGGAGCCCCCCTTGAGTCGTGGCTCGCCACTGCAAACCTATTTGGCATGCTCAATTGGTTTTATCAGTGGTACGACGCCGAGCGGAGTCGGGTGAGCCTCGACGATCTTGCCGCACAACAGACCGCTCTCTTTCTTGATGGGTATCTTGCTTCCGCCTCCAGCGATGACACCAGGGGAAACGAATGAGGTACGCAGAGACAGGGTTCAACCTAGAAGTCGATCTGACCAGGGGAAACATCGAGAGGGTGGCAACTGATCCACGACTGACCGAGCTTCATCTGGGGGGTCTGGGCACCAACGCCAAGATGTTGTGGGATAGGGTTCCCCCTGAAGTTGAGCCCTTCTCTCCTGAAAATCTACTCATATTCGGCACCGGTCTTTTAGCCGGCACACCTGCTCCCGGTTGCAATCGAACCATTGTTTCTACCATCTCTCCTCAGACTCGGTTTTCCGCATTTTCTATGATGGGCGGATTCTGGGGACCAGAATTGAAGCACGCCGGCTATGACAAAGTGGTCATTCGCGGCAAGTCCCCAAACCTGGTCTATTTGTGGATCCACGATGACAAAGTAGAAATTCGTGACGCCTCTCATTACCGGGGTTTGGGTACGCTCGAAAGTGCAGAGCTCATTCGCCAGGAGTTGAACCAGCCGACAGCCCCGGTAGCTTCCATTGGCATGGCCGGTGAAAACAGGGTCTATTTTGCTTCCATCGAGCAGGGCAGGTCCAGTGCCAGCCGAATGGGCGTAGGCGCCGTCATGGGAGACAAGAAACTGAAGGCGATCGCCGTTCGCGGGACGAAGGACGTCAACATTGCCCGACCGGCAGAGTTCATGGACCTATGCAACGAAGTGCTGAAGTACATCAAAGTCCGAGAAAAGAACCCGATTCCCGGGGTCATGCCCATTTTGGCCGGGCTCGGGTCACCGCAAGAGATGGTAGTGCATGATGAGAAGTGGCACACCGAGAATTTCGCCTGGGGGAATGCCCGCCACCGCAGAAAAGGCTTCTGGACCGAGGAAATCCGAGAGCAGTGGACGGGCACCATGGAGACGATGCGGACTCGGCTGCTGAGTTGCCACAACTGTCCCATGAAATGCGGCGCAGCCATTTCCGTCGACACGAGACTCTGCTCCTACATGATGAAGTGTTTTTCCAAGCTCACGTATACGATGGGGGCTATGTCCGACCTGGAGTTTGGTTTGAGAATCGCGCAAAAAGCCACGGAACATGGAGTAGACGCATTCTCAGCCCCGCAAACCATGGCTTTTGCCATCGAGCTCTACGAAGCCGGGATTCTGACCGAACAGGACATGCCGGGAATGCCGTCCGATAGCGAGGGGAGGTTCTACTGGCTACTCGACAGGATCGTGCGGCGGGAAGGAATAGGAGATGTCCTGGCCAATGGCACCCACTGGGCGGCCGAAGAGATTGGCAATGGCGCGGAAGAGTATGCTCATAACAACATCAAGAAAACTGAGCAGCTACCGCTCAAGCTGGGAATGCTGAACCCCATCTATTTCCTCATGTATTGCACCGGTGAGAAGGCAAACATTACCCAAATTGAAGGTAACTTCCCCCAGGCGCCTTTTCCAACGAGAGAGGAGCGAGAAGCGTTCGTAAAGGACTGGGAGCACGTTCCAGATGAGAGGTTCAAGCAGTGGTTCTTGGACTGGGAGCTCCGCGGAGAAAAGTCAATTCCCCATTACCCACCCGTTGACGCGACTTGTGAAATCGTAGACTGGCAAGAAATGCTGCACTACATCGATGACAGCACCGGGATGTGCGCCGGGTTGTCGTCATTTCCTCTGAAGCCTCCGTATCACATACACAATCTGCCGTCCTTGATCTCGGCGGGGGCCGGGTTCGATCTGGATGAAGCCAAACTGACGCACCTGACCAGGAGGAACCGAAATCTGGTTAGAGCCAACAACATACGAAGAGGCATGAGGCGAAAGGACGAGAAGCCCCCGGAGGACCATTGGAGGAGAAGGTATCCCGAGCTCGAAGCCAAGCTCCTGGACGAGTACTACAAATTCAAAGGATGGAATCGCGAGGGTATTCCTACTCGCGAGACTTTGCGCGAATTGGATTTGGACTACGTGAGCGAAGACTTCATACAGAGGGGGATCTTGACAGACGATGAAGATAGTCCGTCTCAGGATGCCTCGAGCGAAGGAAGTGCGCCGTGAAGGGTGCGAAAACAAAAACCATCAAGACGATCAAAATCGATGTCGACAAATGCAATGGCTGCCGGGCATGTGAGGTGATCTGCTCCGCCCTTCACGCTGCACCACAATACAGCAGCAACAATCCGGCCAGGGCTCGTATTCGCGTGATTCGTGATCCGCTAGCGAACGTATATGTCCCTGTGTACGCGGGTGAGTATACGGCAGCCGAATGTGCGGGCAGAGACAAATACACGATTGACGGAAAGGAATACGAAGAGTGTGCCTTCTGCCGGGCTTCCTGCCCATCCCGGGGCGTTTTCAAAGAACCAGATTCCGACCTCCCTCTGAAGTGCGACATGTGTGAATCCGATCCGGCAATCCAGGAACCCATGTGTGTTCAGTGGTGTTTGGCGGATGCTCTGACCTACGAAGAAAGGGAAGAGGAAGTAGAAGAAGAGGAAACCGTGGAGGAGGTGGATGTAGGACTGGAGGCATTGGCAAACAAACATGGCTGGCCGAGGGTAATCGACGCCGTAGGCAGAATGTCGAATAAAGCCCAGAGCTCCAGTTGAGATTGGTGACCAACGTGGAGACAGTCGCCCCCATCGCAGAAATCATCCAAGAGATAAAAGAGGCCGGAGGAGAGGCCTTCAAATACTGCTATCAATGCGGCAAGTGTGATGTCGTTTGCCCCTGGAACAGGGTGAGGGCCTTCAGCATCCGCAAGATTATTCGAGAGGCCACCTTCGGGTTGCCCAAGATCGAGCTCGAAGATATCTGGCGTTGCACGACCTGCGGGATCTGCCCGTCGCAGTGTCCGAGGGGCGTAAAGCAGATTGAAGTGGGGGTCTCCATACGCAGGATTGCTTCGAACTATGGGGTGTTCCCTGGCTCTGTGCGTGCGGTGCGCGCCGTTGGCGGAAGCCTCGTCACCGACGGCAATCCCCTGGGCGAAGAAAGAGACAAGCGGGATGCCTGGGCGAGCGGTCTGTCCGTGAGGCCGTTTGCCGAGGGGATGGAGGTTCTGTATTTCGTCGGTTGCTACTACAGCTATGACCCGAGAATGAAAAAGGTGGCGGTTGCCACCGCCGACATCCTCAACAAGGCCGGAGTAGATTTCGGGATATTGGGTACCAGGGAAAATTGCTGCGGCGAAAGCATCCGCAAGACGGGCAATGAGGGAGTATTCAAGACCTTAGCCAAAGAGAACATCAAGGCTTTTATCGATAATGGGGTGAAGAGGATCCTCGTTTCCTCCCCTCATTGCTACCACACCTTCAAGAACGAGTATCCCGAGTTCATGGTGAGCTTCGAGGTCGTTCACATCTCTCAGCTCTTATTGGAGTTGATTGAAAAAGGACGGCTCGAGCTAACCAAGGAGTTCGGGAAGAAAGTCACCTATCACGACCCATGCTACCTGGGGCGACACAATGGCATTTATGACCAACCCAGAGATGTCTTGAAGAAGTTGCCTGGGTTGGAGCTGCTGGAAATGTCCGATTCTCGCCAGGACAGTCTCTGTTGCGGTGGAGGCGGCGGCAGGATCTGGATGGACACGCCAAAGGGCGAGAGATTCGCTGACCTCAGATTGGCACAGGCGACGGAGGTTGGCGCTGACGTGTTGGTCACTTCGTGCCCCTACTGCATCAGCAATTTCGAGGAGAGCAGGCTTTCCCTGGAAGATGATGAAGCCTTGGAGATCAAGGACATCACGGAAATCATCCGGGAATCGCTCTAGCGAAGCGAAGAAACGAGATGAAGGTCACCAAGAGCAGCTTTGGAGATGTCATGGTCGTCGGTGGCGGGATCAGCGGTATTCAGGCCGCGCTCGATCTGGCCACGTCGGGTTACAGGGTCTATCTGATCGAAAAAGCACCGTCCATTGGCGGGAAGATGGCCCAGCTCGACAAGACCTTTCCCACCAATGACTGCTCGATGTGCATCGAATCGCCGAAGTTCATCGAATGTGATCGGAATCCCAACATCGAGATCCTGACCTATACGGAAGTCGACAGTGTCGAAGGCCGGGCGGGAGACTTCGAGGTCGCCCTGACCAGGAAGCCCAGATACATCAGAGAAGGTATCTGTACGGGCTGTACGACCTGTGTAGAGTACTGCCCGGTCCAGGTCCCTGATCCATTCAATCAGGAGTTGTCGGACAACAAAGCAATCCACATCTATTTTTCTCAAGCCGTTCCGCTGGTCCCTTATATCGATGACAGGTGCCTTTTTCTACAGGACGAAAAATGCTCCATCTGCGTAGGCGTCTGTAAGAACAACGCCATCGATCTTCATCAAAAGGCGGAGAAGCAAGTCATAAAGGCAGGGGCGATCGTCCTGTCTCCCGGCTACGAGGTGTTCGACCCCAAGTTGAGGGGCGACTACGGCTACGGGAAGATCGAAAACGTGGTGACCAGTCTAGATTTCGAACGGCTCTTGTGTGCCACCGGGCCGCACGAAGGTGAGATCCTGCGCCCTTCCGACAAAAAGCACCCACACAAGATCGCCTGGATTCACTGCGTCGGCTCCAGACAGGTGCTCGAGGGCGGCAACAGCTATTGCTCATCGGTCTGCTGCTCGTACATCCAGAAGCAGGTGATCCTGGCCAAAGATCACGACGCCGATACCGAGGCTGTCATCTTCCATAACGACATCCGCTCCTATGGCAAGGATTTCGAACGATTCTACCAGAGAGCAGAGAGCCTTCCCGGGGTCAAGTTCATCAGAAGCTACGTCGAGATAGGAAGAGAGATCCCGGAAACTAGGAATGTGACGATCAGATATGCGACCGACACGGATGGCGTGAAGGAGGAAGAGTTCGATCTGGTGGTATTGGGCGTCGGGCTAGCCCCGCCCGCCAACGTGAAGCGCCTGGCCGAGCAGTTCGGCATCGAGCTCAATGCTCACGGATTCTGCAAGACCAATCCGGTCAATCCGATCGAGACCACTCGCCCGGGGATCTTCATCTGCGGCGCCTTCCAGGGGCCGATGGATATACCCGAGGCGGTAGTGACTGCCAGCGGTGCCAGCGCCATGACGAGTGCGCTCCTCAAATCCCGCAGGGGCAAGCTGGCCAAAGAAAGGGTGTATCCCGAGGAACGGGATGTCTCTCAAGAAGACGTCAGGGTGGGTGTCTTCGCGTGTCACTGCGGCGCGAATATCGGCCGAGTGGTCGATGTGTCTTCGTTGGTCGAGTATTCGAAGACCCTGGACCATGTCGCTCACGCGGAAGATGGTCTCTTCATCTGTTCCACGGACGCCGCCGAGCAAATCTCGAAGACGATACGGGAAAAGGGGCTCAATCGCGTGGTGGTCGCAGCCTGCACCCCCCGGACCCACGAGCCGCTGTTTCGCGACACCCTCCGTGAAGGGGGAATCAATCAATACTTCTTCGACATGGCCAACATTCGGGAGCACTGCTCCTGGGTCCACTCCAAACAAAAGGAGGAGGCCACCCAGAAGGCCAAGGACATCGTCCGGATGTCGGTCGCTCGGGCGATCAATCTGGAGCCCCTGCAGGACTTCGAGCTGCCGGTCAACAAGACCGCCTTGGTGGTCGGAGGAGGCCTGGCCGGGATGACCTGTGCGCTTAGCCTGGCCGACCAGGGCTTCGAGGTCCACCTGGTGGAAAAGGACAAAGACCTGGGTGGCATGGCGCGGAGGATTCAAACCACCCTGGAAGGGCTCGATGTCCAAGCGTACCTGAGTGATCTGATTCGCAAGATCTATCAGCACCCCCTCGTCCATGTGTCCCACGAGGCGACCATCACCGAGGTTTCCGGTTATGTGGGCAGTTTCGTCACCACGGTGAAATCCGAAGGACGGGTCAAGACGATTCACCATGGCGCCACCATCCTCGCCACGGGTGCTGAAGAATACAGGCCTACCGAATACCTCTACGGGGAAGATGAGCGGGTGTTGACCCAGCTGGAGCTGGAGGAGCGAATCAACCAGGGAGAAGAGGGGCTGATCAACGCCAAGACCCTGGTGATGATCCAATGTGTCGGCTGCCGGCAGGAAGACCGAAACTACTGCGCCCGGATCTGTTGCAGCCAGGCGATCAAGAATTCTCTCAAGCTCAAAGAGATCAACCCCGAAATGGACGTCTACATTCTGTTTCGGGATATGCGAACCTATGGGTTCAAAGAGGACTACTACCTCGAGGCGGCGGACAAGGGCGTGGGGTTTGTCCGCTGGGAGGCGGATCAAAAGCCCCAGGTGGAAGCTGACGAAGAGGAGGGCGAGCCCGTTCTGCGGGTCACCGTGCCCGACCCGATTCTGGGTCAGAAGCTGGCGATCGATGCCGACCTGGTTGCGCTGTCAGCCGCCATCATTCCCTCGGCAGGCAGTCAGGAGATCGCCCGATTGTTCAAGGTGGCGATGAACCCGGACGGCTTCTTTCAGGAAGCCCATGTGAAGCTGCGGCCGGTCGACTTTGCCGCAGACGGCGTCTTTTTGTGCGGGACCAATCACTATCCCAAGCACATCTCGGAGGCGATCAGCCAGGCGTATGGCGCTGCCGGCCGGGCCGTCAGTCTTCTCTCTCAGGATACGGTCACGGCCTCCGGGGCCGTCTGCGACGTCAACGAGCACGAATGTGTGTCGTGTGGTGCGTGTATCTCGGCTTGCACCTACGGTGCAATCCAGTGGCGTGACACGCCCGAGGGTAAAAAAGCGGCGGTGAATCCAGCGCTTTGCAAAGGGGATGGTCTCTGCTGCGCAAAGTGCCCGACCAATGCCATTGTCCTGAAGCACTTTACCGATGAGGAGATCTGCTGCCAGATCGATGCGGCGTTGTCGGACTAGTGGAACTGGGCGAGTGAAAAGAAACAAGGATGAATAAGGAGTGAGGCGAAATGGCAAGCTTTGAGCATACGCCAAAGATCATCGCGTTCTTGTGCAATTGGTGAGCGTACTCCGCTGCGGACCTGTCTGGAGTTTCCAGACAAAGTTATTCACCGGAGATTCGGATCATCCGACTCATGTGTACCGGCAGGGTGGACCTGGCGTTCATGCTGCGCGCGTTTCAGAAGGGAGCCGACGGGGTGATCATTGGCGGTTGTTGGCCTGGCGAATGCCACTACATGACCGAAGGCAACTACGACGCACTGGGCAACATGTACCTGTGCAAGAAGCTGTTGGAGCACGTCGGGGTGAACCCCGAGAGGCTCCGGCTCGAGTGGATCGCGGCCTCCGAGGGGAGCCGCTTCGCCGAGATCATGAGCGACTTCGCCGCGAAGCTGCGGGAGCTCGGACCGCTCGGCCAGGACGAGGGGATCGACGAGCGCGGCTTGAAGCTCAAGCTCGATGCCTTGAATCGCCTGGTCCCCTACATAAAGCTCGTGGAACGGGAGAAGCTGCGGATCCCGACCAGGTCGGAGGAGGCGTACAAGGCGTTCTACGAAAGTGACGAGGTGAACCGGCTGTTCCTCGACCTGATCGCCGACAAGCTGGCAATCAGCCAGATCCTGATGCTCCTGGAGGAGAGACCTCTCTCCACCGGGGAGATCTCCGATCGGCTGGGCCTGAATCCGTCTGACGTCTCGAGGCACATGAACAGATCATCCCAGCGGGGCGTGGTCAGGTACGACCTCGATCAGAAGTGCTTCGCCCTCGCTTGAATGAGGTAGGCAATGGATCACGATCGCATTGATCAGATCATCAATAAACACCGGGGCGAAGCCAGCTCGCTGATCCAGGTATTGCTGGAGATTCAGGCCGAGAATCATTGGCTGCCCAGGGAATCCCTGGAGAGGGTCGGCGAAAGGCTGGCGGTTCCGCTCTCCCGGATTCGACATATCGCCACCTTCTACAAGGCCTTCAGTCTGGTCCCGAAGGGCCGTCACGAGGTCCACATCTGCATGGGCACCGCCTGTCATGTCCGGGGCGCACTGCGGGTCCTGGACACGCTGCAGAACCTGACCGGCCTTATGCCCGGTGAGACGGATATGGACATGAAGTTCAGCCTGGAGACCGTCAATTGCCTCGGCTGCTGTGCGCTGGGACCGGTGATGGAAATCGATAAAAAGACTTACGGCAAGCTATCGCCGGTCAGAACAGCAGAGATACTAAAGAGCTACGAGTAGAGGCAAACTATGGCGCGGCTGAACTCGCCTGAAGAACTGGAGAAATTCCGACAAGAGATCCTTTCCAAAAGAGATCCGAACTCGCCTTGCGTTTCCGTATGCGCGGGCACCGGTTGTCTCGCTTCCGGCGCGAGCGATGTTGTTGCCGCCTTTAAGAAAGAAATTGCAGCCCAAGGCTTACAGGCCGAAGTCGGCTTTCGAGGGACCGGTTGTCATGGCTTTTGCGAGAAAGGCCCGATTGTCGTTATTGACCCTGAAGAGATATGCTATCTCCAGGTCACACCCGAGGACGTTCCCGAAATTGTCTCCCAGACCTTGAAGAAAAATGAGGTTATCGAACGTCTACTGTATGTAGACCAGAATACGGGCGAAAAGGTAACCCGTGAATCCGATATTCCCTTCTATAAGAATCAAGAGAGGATTGTTTTCGGGCCCAATCGAACAATCGACCCCAAAAACATTGAAGATTATTTTACCATTGGCGGCTATCAGGCATTGGTTAAGGCGCTCTTCGAGATGACGCCCGAGCAGGTCATCGAAGAAGTGAAAGCCGCGAATTTGCGGGGTCGAGGCGGAGCGGGTTTCCCTGCGGGAAAAAAGTGGGAATTCGCCCGTAATGCTCCTGGGGAACCAAAGTATGTCGTCGTTAATTGCGACGAGGGAGACCCCGGGGCATACATGGATAGATCCCTTATGGAGGGAAATCCCTTCGTCGTGCTTGAAGGCCTGCTTATTGGGGCCTATGCCATCGGCGCTCAAGAGGGTTATGTTTACGTTCGGCAGGAGTATCCCCTGGCCTTGGAGAACCTGGGTATTGCCATCAAACAGTCGGAGGACTTTGGTCTTTTAGGGAAAGATATCCTGGGCTCCGGTTTCGAATTCAACGTCAAGGTGCATAAGGGGGCCGGCGCCTTCGTTTGTGGCGAGGAAACGGCTCTTCTTTTGTCGTTGGAAGGTAAGGTAGGCGAACCAAGGCCGCGGCCGCCATATCCGGCGGTGAAGGGGCTATGGAACAAACCGACAAATATCAACAATGTGGAGACATGGGCCAACGTCCCCTTGATTATCCACAAGGGAGCCAAGGCCTTTGCTTCAATCGGCACCGAGGGTAGCAAGGGCACGAAGATATTCTCGCTGGTCGGCAAGATCGTGAACACCGGCCTGGTGGAAGTACCCATGGGCATCACCCTGCGAGATGTCATTTACAAGATTGGCGGCGGAATACCCGGGGGCAAGAAGTTCAAGGCGCTGCAGACCGGGGGACCATCCGGCGGTTGCATCCCCGAGGAGATGCTGGATCTCAAGGTCGGCTTCGACGAGCTCACCAAGGCCGGCTCGATGATGGGCTCCGGTGGCATGATCGTCATGGATGAGGATACCTGTATGGTTGATGTCGCCAGGTACTTTATCCACTTCCTTACCGATGAATCGTGCGGTAAATGCGTCCCCTGCCGCGAAGGACTCAGGCGGATGGACCAGATACTCACGAATATCACCGAAGGAAAGGGAAAAGAGGGCGACATCAAAATCTTGGAAGATCTCGCCGAGACCGCTGTTGATGCCTCACTTTGCGCTTTAGGAAAGACTTCCCCCAACCCGTTTTTAAGCACGTTACGCTACTTCCGGGACGAGTACGAAGCCCACATCAAGGAGAAGCGGTGCCCGGCACTGTCCTGCAAGAAGCTGATCTCATACTATATCGAGCCGGAAAAGTGCTCGGCATGCATGATTTGCCTTCGGAAGTGCCATGATGGGGCGATCGACGGCGGCAAAAAAATGATTCATATCATTGACCAGGAAAAATGCACGAACTGCGGAACCTGTATTGAAGTCTGCCCCTCTCGCTTTGGCGCGGTGAAGAAAATTTCCGGCGAGCCCGTTCCGCCTCCTATCCCGGAAGCGCAAAGGATGATCCCGCCTTCGCAGGCCATAGCCCGCTACGGCGGGCGACGGCCTGAAGAGTAAGGACAATGAGTGAAATCCACATGCAGATCGACGGAAAAGAAGTCAGCGCAACAGAAGGGATGACCGTCTTCGAGGCAGCCCGAAATGCGGGGATATCGATTCCCACCCTCTGCCACCACGAAGATCTGGAGCCTTTCGGGGCTTGCCGACTTTGCATCGTAGAAGCGGATGTTCGTGGCTGGACAAAGCTCGTTGCCTCCTGCGTGTATCCCGCAGAAGATAATCTGATCATCAGAACCAGATCCGAGAAGATAGACAGAATCCGCAAGACCCTCCTGGAGCTGTTGCTGGCTCGTGCCCCGGATTCCCCGCAATTGCAGGACCTGGCCAGGGAGTATGGAGCAGACAAAGACCGGTTCGAGAAGGAGGCCTCGTTCTGCATTCATTGTGGGCTATGTGTGCGATACTGTGCCGAGGTGAAGAAGAAGGACGCTGTTGGATTCATTGATAGAGGAATCAGGAAAGAGATCAATTTCCTTCCGGAAATCGCCTCCAGGGAGTGCAATAGCTGCAAGGAGTGTTTTCCGCTCTGCCCGACATCGTATCTGCAGGCAGCTTTCGTCCTGGCCGAGGCCCTTGCGTTTCCCCGTCCAATCAAATAGCTAGTGTCGGTCAGATCAGCGAACCGGCCTCGAAACCGATCTTGTGCAGGTCTATCCGCGCGGTGTCCGCCACGCCGAGCCCGAATTTCTCTTCGGCGATCCGGACGTGCTTGGGCTCCACGGCGAAGGGTTGTTCTTTGCCGAAGAATTCCCTGCGCTTGGCTTCGAGCAGGCGAACAGCGGTGGCGTCCACGGCGACCGGGTCCTCGCCCAGCAGAAGACCCTTGTAGGGCCAGGTGTAGCGTGCCTGGTAGTGGTGGGGGCCCTTGCCGTGGAACAGGGGGGTCAGCGCGACCTGGATGTTCAGGCGGGTTTTGCCCTTGACGATCGGCATGTCCCACAGGCCGGCCAGGCCGGCGCACGAGTCGGCGTGCCAATCGTACGGCCTGGGGTGGAACATGATGTAGTTCTTGATGCAGGAGCCGATCCCGGACCAGTGGTGGGTGCGCAGGGTGCGCACGTTGATCAGCGCGGTGGCCTTGCCGAACACCGGGTTTTCCAGGACCCCGCGGTCGTCGATCGCGATCCTCTCGGCGGGAACCCCGGCTGCCATCACCCGTTGGCGGATGGCCTGATCGAGCTCTGGCGGGGTGGGTATGAAGCGCCAGGCGTTGGACTTGATGCCGACCGTGTCCTCGGGCCGGATCATCCTCGCCCAGGCCATCTCCGGCTGCGGATTTTCGAACAGGGCTTGCACCCCGTCGTCGAGCATCCGCTCCAGCACCTGCGGGTTGACGTTCCCGGCCGCGTCGAGGACCCGCTCGTCGCGCACCAGCACCACCCGGGCGCGGACGTTCGTGTCGATCTTCTTGGATTTCGGCAGAGGTCGTTCCTCGGGCCGGGATCTGGGCTGGGGCTTCTTGTCGCACGCGACCGACATCCCGGCCGCGCCCGCCAAGGCCACGCCGGCCAGGAAGTCGCGCCGGCTGATCTCTTTCTCTCTTCTCTTTTTCACTTCTTGCCTCCTGGGGTGAGCCGAATCGCCTGGAGCAGTTTCCCGGCCGCGGCCTTTTCGGGAACTTCCAGGACTACCGCAAGCAGACGCCCTTGCAGGCGCGTCTCGATATCACGTTTGGAGACGAGGCGCTTGCGGGCCTGTTCGGCCTCGGCCCCGGTCGGGTAGCGCACCAGCAGCAGGGCGCATGTGGTGCTTTCGTTCTTTCCAATCCGGTAGCGCGCCAGGACGCCCTCGGTCTTCGGGCCCAGGCCCAGGATGTTCTTGTCGCCGAGATCGGTCAGGCGGTCCAGCAGCAGCTGGTCGTGGAAGTAGTGCACCTGGCTGGCGACCAGGCCCTCGGGGGGCAGGCGGTCGACCAGGTCTGGCCTTTCGCCCTGGCGGGGGATGGCCGCGGCGATGGCGCGGGCCAACTCGAGGACCGTCCGTCTCGAGTCCGCGGTCTCTCGCAGGGCCACGATGGAGACGAAGAAGCGGTCCTTCCAGAAGTGCAGGTTGCCGCCCAGGACCTCGGACTCCTGGCCGACCCCTGCCGACGGCCCCTCTCGCATGTCGTGGTGATAGGCGCCGAAGGCGTCGGCCGAACTGCCCATGTCGAACACGTCGGCCATGATGTCGGGCGCCCCGGGCTTTTCGTACCTGCGGCTGAGCACCAGGCGCACGTTGAGCGAGCGGTAGACCTCGGCCCCGCCGTCGATCAGCGAAAAAAGACTATCGCGGTCGAAGGTCTCGTCCGGCCCGGCCGGCTTGAACCCGCCGGCCTCGGCCGGCATCAGGCCCGCCAGCGCCTTCGCGTCCGTGGCTGTCGCCGCCATGCTCGTCGCTCCCAGCAGGACCAGTATCGTCGAGAACGCCATCGCCCGTCACCCTCCGGCACGGTCGGCAAGTCGAAAGAACTCCTGCGCCGGCATGATCCTGAACAGGGGATACAGGGGGTTCTTTCGATACAGGTCCAGCGTCCGTTCGTGGACTTCTTCCGAGAACGCGGCGCAGGCGTCCTCGACGATGATGCAGGAAAAATCAAGGCTCAGGGCATCCATGGCGGTGGCCAGGACGCAGAACTGGGTGGCGATTCCGCACAGCGCGACCGTGTCGACGCCCCAGGTGCGGAGGCTCTGGTCCAGGTCGGTCTTGAAGAAGGCCGAGAAACGTCGCTTGGGCAGGAACACGTCGCCGGGCAGCCGCGTAACCTCGTCGCACACCTCGGCCCCTGGCGTACCCCGCAGCGAGTGGGGCTTCATCCTGCCGTGGAAAATAAAGTCGTCCGGCAGGAACGAATCGCAGGCGAACACCACCGGAAGGTCACCGGCCCTGGCCCAGGCGGTGATCTCGTTTATCCTCGGCACGATGGAGAGCGCCTGGG
>SDBT01006846.1_pt1 | contig 18844 bp, 16 predicted proteins | sample 2277101 | NCBI WGS metagenome assembly SDBT01 (sample SAMN10404973, study PRJNA504765) | marine sediment metagenome | isolation source: marine sediment core GS10_PC15, 103 cmbsf | place: Arctic Ocean: Southern Knipovich Ridge | collected 2010
TTCCACTGACCAGACGGTGCTTTAAATGATACAAAATCAGATTCTAATCCGCTAACTAATACTTCATTACTCATTAGTTATCCAATTCTATAGAACAAAATTGATGATAAATTTTACCACATAGTTGTACAAATTCATTGTGGGATAAATCATTCTTTATTCTATTCATACGCTTGGTAACAAATTGAGCATTGGATGTACAATCTTTACCGCCTTTACATATAGGAATAATATGGTCTAAACTTGCATTCTTACCAGCGATTAATTGTTCTCCAGTATAAATACAACGACCATCTTGATTATTCCAAATTACAACTAATTCTTTATATTCTTCTCTAGTCCATAGAGCATTGCTTCCGTTAGAAGTATAACCACTACGTCTAATCCAGCATACAAAGCATATTTGTATATCTTTTAGTTTATTAGAATCACCACAAGTTACACATAAACCTTTAGCTTTTCTATTATTATGTTTTTTAGTTACCGCTTTACGGATGACTATTCTACATTTCTTACATAACTTAAATCGGCCATCATCTAATATTTTTGGACAACTTTTACATTTATACATGCTAATTATTAACTCCAATTTCAATGCTATCGGTTACGATAACTCCCCGACTGTCCCACGCAGAACAAATCGGCAAATAATTACCCGGTGTATTATATGGAACACCGCTTTGGACTTGTCGTTTCGAAAATAGTCCATGCCCAAATGACCACATATAGGCATCTATTGTAGACCCGGCGACGGGTGATGCAAACGCATTAAAGTCTACAGACAAGAGAACATTCCCAGTATTGGGAACTCCTGATATCTGCAACTGTGGCAATTCAAGAACCACTCCGCTATGAGTGATAACACGAACACTATCAAATGCTACAAATCCATCTGAATCATCAATCCTATATACAACAAGATAGGACCCAGAATTATTAAATGTATAACTTACAGTATCGCCTCCACTGACGGCTACTGCTCCAATGTCGGGGAAAAACCAAGTGTGCTTTACAATATCTTTTGCACCCGAAGCTGTTCCAATGCCAGAGAAAGCTACCGTATAAGGAGGAATTCCACTGGCGTTTACAGTAGCGGGAGTTACAATAAGAGCAGAAGGAGAAACTTTAGTTCCTTCAATTTCTACACATAGTTTTGCATCAAATTCATTATTACCAGAAGTACAAATACCTAATTGAGCATCAAAATTAGCGACGGCTGCTCCTTGGACACTGACAATACCTTGAAATCCACCGCTGGATAACAAAAGCTCATCGGCCTGAATTGCTCCGCCTAAAAGTCCGCTAACATTAGCCATTTATAACCTTACTTTCTCCAGTGTATATATCAATACGTAAATGCTTGCCATTTGGTGTGCCAAAATTTACGAAATTTTTATTTCCAGATTGTATAATTTCAGAACAAATTAGATACTCCATAATACCGTCAATGCTCAAATGCTCCATAATATAACAAGGCCCACCCTTTTTAAGTGAGCCAGCTATTTTGCCCGATACTTCTACGAGTTTACCCCTATGTATTGTGATGGCCGTAGCACTGTCTGTAGTAACTTCAGTTACTTCTCCAGTCCACAGGCCCATATTGTTGGTAAGTGTCCACCAGCGGACAGGAGTGGCTTCTAAAGGCAACTCTAATGTATACCTCTGTTCTTGTTCGCTTACAGATGAGGTGTAATAAAAATCATGCTTAGACATTATCAAAAGTTAATCTAAATCCAAAGCCATCCGGTCCATAAGTAGACGGAATAAGCTCTGTATCGGCATTAAATGCCAGATATATATATTGGGAAACTTCTTGTTCTCCAGATTGTACTGTACCATCAAGTTCATACCCTGATATAGTGGTTCCGAGGTCTGAGCGCAACACAGAAATTGCAGTTTCTAAAGTTTTTCCTAAAATTCCGCTTCCGCTAGGTAGAGTTAAATTGAGCCAATTAGAATTTATATGGGCGGATACGTTCCATCCAGATGTTCCTAATGCAGAGGAATCATCTATCCATAATCTCATATTGCTAATTATTGTTCCTGTTGAAGCATTTCTAAATACAACAGCTTTAGTTCCAGAAGTAGTAGTTTGTAATAACTCACCAAATGATAAGCCTGAAGTTGACCCCAATCCTAGCACTTGTATAAATGCAGGATGGAACCCACTTGTAGCATGACGAATTCCTGATGGATTAGCTAACTCTGTTGGGTCCCAAGCTGTCATAATAATAACAGAACCACTGGTAGATTCTACATCAAGATTATCTTTTAGAGTGTCATTTGTATCACTATTTGATACCATTAGAAATACTCCACCGTTAACCTATATCTAAATGTATTAAGTCCAGGCCCACCTTTAAGTCCTACGGGCTCATCTGTTCCAGTAAAGACACTTAAATATAACCACTCTGTTACTTCGCTATCTCCACTACCGGTGATTAATTCGTTGCCATCCTGCCGTAATATATTTCCGGAAGTAGGAAGTATTGTTGAAACTTGCTCAACAGAATCATTTTGTAATGCTTGATTAGGCTTCCACCCTGATGCTTCAGCATAGTTTGACTTTAAGAAGTTAAACCTACGCGTTCCACCAAAAGATGTCGTAGAAGGCAACCAAAACTTTAAGTTAAATAGCTGAGTGGTCAAATCACCACTGGCATCCATATGGGCTAATACAACTTTGGTGGCAGAGTTAATGCCCGAGTTGCTTATATTATTAATGCCAAAATCTAAATGCTCTCCTACTGATGTTCCTAATGATTTTAAAAATGCAGGATGAACACTAGGGTCTCCGGCTTTAAGATGACGAACGCCACTAGGGTCTGAGCTTATAGTTATATCAAATTCTCTAAATGTAATTGTTGGTGCAGTCATTAGAATGAAACCTCTCCGCTCGGGTCAGGAACATTAGATAAGTTATCTGTGAACGCCCAAGCTACGTTAAATGAAAAACTCTTTTGGTCATCATTCTCTGTTTTATTAAAATCAGTAATCCATAATTGATTATATAAAGCACCATTTGGGCGAAGGTCATTTACTTGGTCTTCGCAGAATTCTTTCACATATTGTAGTTGTGTGTCAATAACTCCTTTGGCAGTTCCATTTAATGTAAAGCTTCCATCTGTTGGCGTTCCAATATCATGGATTATACTTCCAGCAATACGACTAGGAATTTCAAACCCGACTATTTTACGAATGGGTAATTTGATTTGTTTTGAAATATTGAATTCTGAAATACCACTAGGTAACTGTTGTGGATTATCATCATAAGATACTGAATATCCTACTCTACCATTAAAAGTATCTCTAGTTACTGATAGTGAATTAACTTTATTTACATTTAAACTAGAATCACCACTCATTTCCGTATAAACTGCATTAGCAATTCCGCTTAATGCAGGCTGAACATTTACATTCCAACCACTAACAGCATTATCAATAGCGCCATCAAATCTTCCCAATCCTTCAATATTACCATTTAGTGTAACAACAGTAACGCCGTCTGCATTCGTTTGTAATTGTGCAGTCCAACTATGTAGCCAGCCAGAAGATTGCGCCATAACGATATCTTCTTTAGCACTATATGTACCTTCGGTTGTACTAGCTGCTTCTGTTCTATATTTTTCAAATTTTGAATCACCAAGAACGCCACTTTCTGCAAATGTAGGAAATCCAGCAGGAATAGCATTGACGCCCATTCGAGCTATTACCCAAGTTTTAGCATTTGCTAATGCGTCACTTGCCCCACCTGATACAGTTGTATTAATTCCTTTTGCACTAGCACTATGAGAGATACGAATAGCTCTAGTACCTTCGTCTTCTTGGAAGTCCCAACTATCTGAATAAGATGCGATTGGAACTGTACCACTTACAAAGTTAGTTTCATATACTAGGTCGAAAGAATATGGAATCGTATCTACCCAAACGCCGGCATCAAACGATAAACCATCAACTCGAGGATATATTCCACTTATAATTGGTGTGCCAGAAGGTTGTGTGCTACCTATATGATGTTGTAATTGAAATTCATTTCCTTCGCCACTTAAAGCATTAATCATTTCGTCTCGTAATACAATCATTTCTGAAGTATCACCAGATGATAAATTATCAAGATTTAATAATGTTCCCTGGAATGAAAGCGTAACTACGTCAGCCATTCGTAATCCATCACCATTAGTTAATGGCGACTGGCTATACGTCATCGTAGGCGCTGGCTGGAATCTAAAGCTACCCAGGCGCATTGATAGTTTTGAAGAATCTATATGTGGTGCCATAGTTTATGTTCCAATCGCTGAAATCTGTCCAGTCTCTTGTAGTCTTTCAATTACAGTCATGACAACTGATTCTAAAGCTTCCGCTTCTTCGCGTGTATATAGTTCACCAGTTGCATCTAATACTATATCTTGTAATGCAGTTTGTAGTCCAGCTAATCCTTGAATGCTTACTGTACGATTATTATCTATATCAATGTTGAATTGCTGGTTAATACCTTGGCTGCTTAATAATGCGAGGCGTTCATTTATCTGACCTAATAGTACAACTACTTCTCCACTTATAACAGTTCCATTACCATCGATGGCATTGGGTGTTGCTGTGCCGCGGCGTAATCTGTTCATTTGATTACGAGTAAGTACAGTTTCAGATGTATTAAATACTCCCAAATTTGAGCCATGAGGCATTGCTGCTTTTTCTCTTGACGCTGCGCGTAGTAATCCAGCAACTTCTCCTCCGCTTAATGTGCCTCCTGCGGCAGATATACCAAGCTGATTTAGTGAATCAGAGTCACCGGCAGCTACAAAGTTGCGTAGAGCAAGACGATTCATATTAGCATTAATCTGGTCTAATGTTCCAGACATTTGTTCATTTAATACAGCTAACGTTCCAGTATTAGTAGCTGTGGAGTTTATACCATCAGCCAATACATCTACTGCACGTTGGTTATTTTCAAATCCTGTTTGTGTAGCATTTAACTGTAGTTCTGCGAGTTCTTTTTGAGCCTTTGCTTCTAATAGTGCTTCTTTTGCAGATGATAATTGTTCCTGTGCAGCAATTAATCCTTCACGAGAATTAAATAATGCTGACGTCGAGTTCTCTGCAATAATTAATCGTTGTCTGGCAGCTTCTTGTTGTAAGCTTTCAATAGTATCGCCACCGGCTGTTTCACCGCCGAACGCAGTAGCAATTTGATTGATAATTTCTTCACCAGAAAGACCGCCAAAAGTAGTTCCCGGCGGCGCTGTTCCTAATCCTTCGAGTGCATCTCGACGGAATGCTTCAGGAAGTTTAGCAAGTTCTGCAACTAACGCATCTCCAGAAGATGTAGCAGTAATGCCCGCAACTGTTGCTGCAGCACCAGCTTGCCGCTGGACATCTCCAGGCTGTAAGTCTCCGGTGAATAAAGACAAAGCTCTATCTCGGAAACCAGATAATTGTCTTTCAATAATAGAAAGTGTTTCTTGTGCTAACTTAACACGTAAATTTGCAATTTGTTGTTCGGATGCTCCTACTATAGTAAGGGCATCTATTTGACTTCTGAATGCGTCACCTAGGAAAGTAATCTCAGAGCGGAACGTAGCAAATGAGCCAGTGATAGCTATATTTTGTCTACGTGCTAATTCAAGACCAATAGAATAATCGGCCTGAGCAACAGCAACTTTACTTAATGCTTCTCCGATACCACCAAGCGCATCTGCAAAACTAGTTTGAGCGCTAATGAAATCATCTTCTGCTTTAATAAAGGCATCCCGTAAGCCAACAAGACGTTTCTGATAATCTTCAGCAGATTCACCAGTATTCTGTGTTGCAGTATTTACTGCGCGAGTTGCATTAACTAGATTCTTATTCTGAATAGCTGCATTTTCTGCGGCGGCGGCATATTGGTCTTCAGCTTTAGCACGAAGCCTATTGATGTTAATAATTTTTTCTTGGCCAAGAGATAAAGTTTCCTGAACTTCTCTAGCTTGTTTGATAGTTTCATCATCTTGGTCTGCTAATCCTTGCGAACCACGTGCGGCCAAACCTTCAAACGAACGTCTCGCTGCATTCATAGCAGTAACTAATAGATTACTTTGAATCTCACTAATCTTTTTAGTATCATCTAGGATACCTAAGATTCTAGTCTGTAATTCAGTCTGCTTAGACGCATTAGCTTCAAGTGGGCTCTTAAATAAAGCACCAACTACGCTCTCAGCCAATCCTTTAAGGACTGATTCTGCTGATACTCCAGATGAAACTTCGCCACCAACATTCTTTAAGCGCTCAAGTTGTGCAATAACAGCATTACGCATTTCATCATTTGTTTCACGTAAGAAACTAGAAGCTTGTCTTTGGAATGCTGGGGAATCAAGTGACTCGGGTGTTAATTTGCCAAAGAAAGTTTCAACACCTCGAGCAGATTCAATAATTGCTTTCTGTTGTGTATCATTTGCTTTAATAAATTCAATACCTAATGAACGAATAGCACCAGCTTGCTCATTAATAATCTCACGTTCTTTCTGAAGAGAACTTAGGCGAACATTATCAATCTGCTGAACAATAGATAGTCTATTTTGTTCAACTGCAATCTGTCTTTCAATCTCTGTAATCTGAACAGAGTTGAGTTTTTTACGAGCATCACTTGTAAGACGACCAGTAAGCTCTACTAATCTCTTAGAGATAGCATTAATATCTAAGTCGCCTAAGCTACTTGCTTCACGGGTTAATTGTTCAATAGCATTGGCTTCGGCTTCAATAAGTGCAATTTTAGCTTCAAATGTAGTTGCTTCTTCTGCGGCAAATTCTGTCTTTTTTTGCGCAAGAGCAGCTTCAGCTTCTATAAGAGCATTCTGAGATTTAAATACTTCATTCTGTTTATTAGAGAATAAGTCAAGTTGTATGCCTAACTGTCTTAAGAAAGCACCAGTAACGTTACGCTCTGTAACACGGATACCAGCAATTTCTGATTCTGCAGCAGCTTGTTTTTGCCTTGCTTCTTTAAGTTCATTAACAGCTTTAGTATTTTCTTCTTGCCCTCTATTAAATGTATTACCTTCATTAAAGTTTGTAGTTAGTCTAACTAGTTCATTAATTCGTTGATTAATAGGCTTTAGGTCTGCTTCAAGTAAAGCTCTCTGTTTCTTTGTTACAACTCTGATACGTGCAAATTGTCTTTGTAAAATTTCAATATCATCTCCAGAAAAATCAGGTAAGAAAGAACCACGTGATGTCGCTTGAGCTAATTCGGCCAAACGTTTTTCTGTCAATTGAATAGCAGTTCCTAACTGGGCTGCATTTGCATTTGCAAATTCGCCAGCAGCTTGTACGAAACTTGTAAAGAGTGATTTTGAAGCATCAGTAAAACGTTTTACATCTTTAAGTAATGCATTAGATAAAGTTCGTGTAGTAGACTTTGCTCCGGCAGTTGATGCGGCCTGGACAGCTTCTTGGATAGCAGTACCAAAGTTAGCAATAATTTCTGACAAGATAGGGTCAGAGATACTATTTGATTGAATTTTAATACTATCAAAGAGACTACGTAACTGTTGGACAATCTGAGTTTTCTGACTTCCAGAGAATGTAAGGAATTTCTTAATATTATCAACATCTACTCCCGGAATAATAGTCTTGATTGTATTTAAGAATTTTTCAGCACTTTCTCTATCTTTCTTTAAAATTGGTGTACCTTTGCCAGATTGGTCAAGCTTATCTCTAAATGCTACAAGTCCCTGTAGAGCCTGAGCTAATAGCTCCATCTGGCCGCGCTGACGAGTTAAAGTTTCAAGTTCGTCTGTAGCAAAACCAAGTTCCCCTCCGGAAACTTCTTTAATAGCCTTTAGTGTTTCTGCATACTCTTGATTGATTCGTTTGGCACTATCAATACCTCTTAGTGAAGCATCGATTCGCGCATTGTATAAATCAAAGCCATCAACTCCTTCATCTAAAGCTCTACGCATATCATTAGAGATACTAATGGCTGCTTCATTATTAATATCTTCGAAGCGTTCCATTAAAGAAGATAATTTAGTAATAGATAAAGAACCAGTCTCAACACTATCAATTAATGTATTAATACCTGCAATTGGTGCTCTAAAAATCTCTTCAGCAAATACATCTTTTAATAAAGACATATTAGACTCAGTCCCCTTAACTGCGGTACTTAATCTTTGAAGTCCAGCAGTTTGACGCTCGATACGACGAGTTGCGCCCTGTAACCTTTGTTCAAACGCATCAACAATCAAAGAAGCTGAAGCAAATGCTTTAGCAACATCTTCTTGACTTTTGACAACATTAAAACCTGCAGGAATTAACTGACCTGTCAGAGTGGCAGCGAGCGCTTGGCCATGCTTATCTAATACTTGTAAAGTAACACCTGTTTCTGTATTAGTAATAGCCCAATCATCATTTGCATCTTTAACTAATATAATACCACTACGAAGATTTTTAGTATTAGCTAATAATTTTGTAACAGTATCAGTAGATGCACCAGCAGATTCGGCAAGAATTTCAATAAATCTTTGGAATTGTTCTGTATCTGCAAATCCTTCTTTAAATTCAAATCCTACTTCTGCGGCTTGGCCTGCGGCAATACCTAGTTCTCTCATTAATGAAAGAGTTTGGCGAATATCTCCATTGCCTTCTGCAAAAGCATCTTGGAATCTTGCAGTAGCACTTAATTCAGCTTCGTTTTGGCTTAACACTAAAGCATCAAGCGATGCTTTGCGAACAAGCCCTAACTTACGAATATAAATATCCCAAGCACCATTTAATTGTCCTGTAATTCTAAATAAGTCATTGGTTTCTTCGCCTAAGACAGAAAGGTTTTCTGCAAACGATTTGCTCGGGTCTACTAATAGACGGAACTGTTTCAAAGCATTGCGCCCGCCTATTTCTAGCGTTTCGAAAGCTGCTTTATGCTCTAAAGCAGATTTTTCAACTTCAGAGGTAAGTCCGCCCCAAGTTTCACGAATAGCCTCAAGGTTGGCCCTAGAGCCAGCAAAACTATCATTACCAAAAGCATTTTTCGTTCGTTGGTCTGCATTACTAGAAATACCTAATGTGCTTGCACCACCAGTTTGTAAGCCACGTAATCTGTCTTGGAAAGTATCTAATGCAGCGCCAGCTTCATCATATCCCCTGATAGCTTCACTGATGGTGTCAGAATTAAGAATATTTCCCTTTTCGATATTTTTCTGAGAAGCGAATCGTTCTAATGAATCAAGAGTCTCCTTTAAGCCTTGAGCATCACCAGCCTGTGCAGCTTCTTGTATAGCACTCTTGAATCTTAACAGTTCATTTGTGGCTATACCGGTAGCTTTAGATAAGTCAATAAAGACATCATCAATCTTTTCAAAATCTGCTATGTCTAGAGACTTACCTAATTCTGCCTTTTTAACTATCTGAGATAGATTAGAGAGACTTGTACTGAATGTTCTAGTAATATTATTAGCTTTAGTTGCTTCATCCTGAACAGCTTTAAGCGTAGCGACGGCGTCAAACTTTAATTGCTTGAATACTTTACTAATTGTTGTTACTACTTGAACAGTCGCTAGCAAAATACCTAATGGGCCGCCAGCAATAGCAAGTGTTGTTAGCGCACTACCAAAACCCTGTGTGGCTTCTGTGGCTGCTTTCATTCCCTTACTACTTTCGTCACCGAATTCGCGCATCGCTTCAGTGATACCGCCAATTAGTAAGCTAATACCAAAGGCTGCGGCAAATCCGCCTGCTCCACGAGTAAGAGATTTATTTTGATTCTCAATTTGTATATTTAACTTTTGCTGATTAGTCGCTATCTGTTTAGTAACTTGCGCAATTTTAGCTGCGCGTTCGACACCTCGCGTTTGAAGCCTATTGCTAGTAGTCAGTAGGCCGTTCATTCGAACTTGACTAGCAGCGGTGCGGTCTGTTACTGCTGCAATCTCAGTATTAATTTTAAGACGTTCTTTTTCAATATTGGCAGTCTCTCTATTTGACTGAACAGTTAGTCTGCCTATTTCGCCAGAGATTTTTCGCGTCTGCGCTTTTCTCTTTGCTTCTTTATCTGTAAGAGAAATAGCTTGTCCTTTAATACGTAAAATCTCTAACTCTAGATTTACTGCATCTAAAAGACCTTGTTTCTTTAAAGCAGAATTAGCGGTATCAACTATACCCTGCTGTTTGTTAATTCTAACAATTAACTGACTTACCTTTAATCTACGTTTTTCAGCATCTTCAAGGCCTTCTGCTTTGCCACGTTGTTTCTTTAAACTAGTAATCTTAATTTCTGCATCAAAGATAGCATTAGCAATTTTTAATCTTTCTGATGCGCCTTTTTTGCCAAAAGTTTCTCTCTTCTGTTCTAATTGAAAAAGCTTCTCTCCAATTTTAATACGCTGTTGTTCAACGTTACCTTTGGCTTCAGGGCTTACTCTTAGTCTATCTAATGACTTACGAAGTTGTGCTTCCTTAGTCTTTTGATTAAGAAGTATGGCTGCCTGTTTGTTTCCTAACAACTGTTCTGTAGTAATTTGTCGCTGAAGATTTAATTCATCTTGTTTCAAACTAAGTTTTTCGCGCTCTAATTGAGTAGCAATAAAGATTAATTTAATTTGAGCATTTTGTTCTTCTGTTTGTAATGCTGTAGCCTGAGACTGAAAGCGCGAGTTGCGTAACTGTCCTTCTAGTGTTTTATTTCTAGCTTGAGTTGTCTTTAATACTAACTTGCCATCTTTGATGCTAGTTTTAACATTAATAAGACCTTGTTTTTGTGATAATACAATTCTCTTCTCGGCAGCAGTAATACCTATCAAACTTTTAACTCTCGCGCCTGTTGCTGTAGTTAATTTACCTACACCAAGTGCCTGCAAGCCAAGTAAGATAACGCCTTTAGCCAACGCACCAGTTATAAGGTCGAATGTTCCACCGCCAGCGCCAGAGAGAGCACCAATAGCTCCGCCTACTGTACCTATAGCGTTACCAAATAACTTAATAAAGTCTAGAACATCGCCGGAGAAAATCTCACCAATTGTGGCTCCAAATTCTACGAACTGGTTAATAACTCTGCGTAATTGAACTTCTACAGTTTCTTGACGCTTACGAACTAGTTCCATTGCAGTACCCTGGGAGTCCAAAGCTGTGCTAGTGGCATCGATAGCACGGTTCCAGTTGCGCAATAGTGCTAGTAAAGTAGCAATCTGTCTCTGTCCAGAGATAGTTGATGCTACAGCAATCTTTTGTGTATTGCTTAAGTCTGTGAATCGACCTGCTAATTCTCTTAGTAATGCCGAAGCAGAACGGAATTCTCCGGTAGTTTCACGAGTACGAATACCTAACTCTTCAAGTGCTTCAATTGCTGGAGCACGGAAAATACGAGTAAAGATAGTTCTTAAACCAGTACCGATAACTCTACCACCACGACGTGTGGCTTCTTGGGCCGCAGCAATGAATCCGGTTAACTCTTGGAAGTTAACGCCTACTGTTGCTGCTGCCGAACCAGCGCGGTTAATACCTTCAGCTAGGTCAGTTGTAGTTACAGCAAAGTTAATTGAAACAGCTGAGAATACATCAACAATTTCAGAAGCTTTTCCAGCTTCTTCGCCAAACTGACGCATAACTGTAGTTAATGCTTCTGTGGCGGCTGCGGCATCAATAGCTGTTGCTGTTGATAAAGCGAGCGATTGTCTGGTTAGCTCGTTAGCTTCCTTTAGGGCAAGACCCTGTCTAATGAAGACTTCTTGTGCAGCCTGGACTTGACTTACAGTAACACCAAACTCATTACCTAGGTCGAATACTGCTTTACGCAATCTTCCCATATCAGAAGTGAGTGGGTTAAGAATCTGTTCTGCACGGTTAAGGGCGGCATCGAACTCTACGAATGCTCCAACGCCATCTTTAATTGCCGTAGTTAATCTGAAGAAGAATCCAGCGATAACGTTATAAATAATGAATCGACGAGCCGTTAATCCTGCCTGCTTAGACATATCACTAAGCGCACCGGTTGCCCGACCCGCTTGGCGAGAAACACCTGCGATTGATGTTTCGGCAGACTTAAATGCTTTTGTAACGCCTCCTAATTCGCGCCCACCAATTTTATTAAATTCTCGGTCTAATAAACGGGCTTTACGAATAACTTCGCGCGTCTGAGCATTCAGTCTACTCTGATTGATATTAAGTTCAATATCAAGTCTTAGTTTGTCAACCATTATAACAACCTATTATTTCTTAGCTGTGACTTTCTTTTTAGAAGCGCGCTTCTTACGCTTACCTTTTACTTTAGGCTTATTATCAATTTCTTCAGAAGCTTCTTTTAATACTTCGTCTAATTTTTCTTGATTTATATTAAGGTCTTCATCCATTAGACCATGACGCATCCGCCACTGATATTCGGGCCACTCTGTACGAAAGTCTTTTCCTTCATTCGCAATTAAATGAATAATTTTAGTAAGAGATACTCTTGCAACTTCTTCGGTCGCACGCTCTAAGTAATCATCTATATCTTTAAAGACAGGCTTCTCATCTTCACCAAAAGAACATGCTACTGCATAGAACTGTAGTCTATGCTCGTCAGCATATGATTCTGCTGTATTGTCAAGAATATTATTCTTGCGCATATTTATATGCATAATCTTGCCGCGGAGTTGTTCCATTTCAAAAATAAGTTCTGCGGCTTTAGTAAATTTTTCTGTATCCATTAATTTTTCACCCAAAGCATGTAACTCAATAAAAAGTTTCCTTACTTCAGCTTCATCATTAGGGCCAAAAATTTCTCTATCATCAATAATCTTCTGTGCTTCAGCGGCAGTCAATGCGCCATACCTTAATGCTTCAGAATATTTAGTTTTATAAATTAAATCTGCATTGTTCATATCACGCTGATTTGGGATACGAACATAATAATTATTTTCTTCTACTGTGTAATCTAACTTATTCATTTTCATTCTCCATTCTTAATTCAATATGGAAAGGAATATATTGAACATTATAACAGTCAACTTCCTTTTTCATATTCTGAATAATACGATTCCCTACGCGAAATAAGTCTGATTTGAATTCCCTATGTAATTCTGGGTTATCTTCAATCTCATCGCGCAGCATTGTTTCAAACTGATATAAAGCAGTACCAAATAACTTTTTAAACTTACGCTCCAAATTTTTCTTAAGTCTTTCTTTTGACCTCTGGTCGTAAGGGTCTGTACTGCGATTAATATCACTCAACTTTCTATTTGCCATAATAATCCTTATCCGACAAAGCTCCGTGGCGATGCCTGCGTTCTCCGTGCCTCAGCAAATTTGCCTGAATTCTCTAATTGTAGTTGTCTCCTGATATAACCACGACGTAGTTTGTATTCAGATATACTACCTTTTTCTTCAATAATTTTAGCTTCCTTTTGTAGTCTAGCTAAAGTCCACTCGCTATTAAGTTCCCAAATTTCATCAGCTTCTTCATCATTTTTTACCATAATGAATTGTTCTGCATGTCTATCTGTCGCACTTCTTCCAGCAGCTTTTTGCTTCTGGGTCTTTTTCTTTTCATCTTTTTGGTCTTGAAACCATTTATCTAAAGCTTCATCATCTTCAATAATCTTATCGGCTGGCTTTTCCATAGATTCATATACCGAATCATACATCATAGCCCAGTAGCATAGCAACGATTGCTCAGTTGTGTATTCCGTAGAGGACTTCCCGAATAGACTGTCGCCAGTTTTCTTTGAAGCACCCCACATAATTGTCCACTGTGGCGCTCTAGCTATACGTCGCAAGTCAGATTCAGTTGTCTCCTGCTGTGCGCCCATGCTTAACAAGATATTTCTAATAAAAGTCATATCAGACTCATCTAAGAAATCATCATAGGTGGGCCATATCTGTGCGCCCAAATAATTTTGTATCATACGACTAACTAAATAGTTAGAACGTATCTGTGTAGCATAGCCTTCTAGGGAGTTGACAGAATAGGAATTACGTTCTTCTTCAATATCTGAGAGTTTTTTACGACTCTTAAATATATCGTTCCGAAATTTTAACGACTTACCTTTATTGGCAGAAGAAGAATAGAAACTCCTTTGTTTTTCCAACTGTTTGATTTCTGCCTCATATATACTAATGAGACGTTCTTTTTCCTTTGTCCACAACCCCTTTGAAATAGCATCGCTCATAGACTGTTTTTGTGATAAAAGGCCCTGCTTCTTACCTTTGCTTAGGGCTTTTTTATATATATATTCAGCATATAAACGTTCGCTCGGAGTGAGACTTCGGACCATCAAATCTACAGCATTCCCGTTATTATCTATTGCGGATATATAACGCCTATCGGTAATTATCTGGTTCAAAAGCTCGCTTGTACTAACTTGCTCTGACATGCCAATCCTCCGAGAAAATCTCGAACACGCTGATACAATTATCAACTACTTATATTACACTATTTTGACGAAAAAAGGGGAACCGAAGTCCCCCTTTTAATTAACTATTATTCATAGTAACTTTATACGAGATTATCTGCTATCTGCTGTTTTCCGGGCATAGTCAGAGTTATCATGTGAAACACTGAATACGTTGAATGTCTGGTAGGTATATGTAACAGTATCGTTACCACCACCAGCATCACCGCCGCCGAAGTCGATACTGAGAAGTTTATTCTCAGAACCTAAGTCAACAGTTAGGCCAGAATCCGTCTTAACCAGAATGTTCTGGTTAGTCAGGTTGTTATCATTTGCTGATAACGCTTCAACTTGGTCACCTTCAGAGGTGACAGCCTCAAACGTTGCTGATACTTCCACGGGGAAAGTAACAGACTTGAAGAAGGGCTGTTTAGTTCCAAGTTCGAAAACGTCTTCACGTCCGATATCAACTGAAAGAGTGACTGTCTGCATATGTTCCTGAGCGTCGGCTGCGTTTCCTACACCTGCGCCAGTAACACCAGGAATATCCAAAGGATACTCTGTTGCTGTTAAGTCAAAGTTCTCACGTCGCTGTACGCCGGAACCAAATCCAGCATCAGTAGCATTTTCTACTCCATCTGCACCAGCGGGACCGAGTTCGTCCCAATGACCTGAAGGCGCGTTAGCACTTTCAAGCCATGTCTTGTCGTTTCCAACCAGCGTAATGGCTTCTGTGAAGTTACCATCAACTGTGTATGTGTAAGTCGTATTTGAAATAAACATACCTGACATATACATAAACTGGCGAACCGTACCAGATGCACGGTTCTGAGCGTCAGAATAGATATTAAGGCCAATATCGGGACGATAGTTGGCAACAGCTTCGTTAAGAGTAGTTTTAGTCTCGTCAGTCACCATGAACCACATTGGCTTCGTGCCATCAAGCACACGCTCAACCGTAACTTCAAGTTCCGGCTGCGCTTCAATGTTCTCGTAAATCTCAAGCTGACCAAATTCGAACACTTGTTCAAGTGCGAAGTTAGTAGTGACACCTACACTCTGTACTCCATGTACAACTTCCCAACCGATATATTTAAGCGTATCGCCATCTTCGATACCTTGAGGCAAAGTGCCATCAAAGCCACGAATAAGCTCACCTAAAACACCGCCTGAAGTTTCAGAGACCGTTCCTGCGACATAATGAATAACTTCGCCAGAAGGCGTAATTACCTGGCCAACCGTAGGTAGGGCCTGTAAGTCAACAGTAGCAGCAACGACAACTTCAGAAGCACCGGATGCAACAGCACCCGAAGCAGCGAGTTGAAGTCTATCAGAGAGAACACTGTTACGCTCATAAAGACGGTTCTTTACAGAGAGTTGCTTAACAGCGTAGAATGTTCTGGTATTAACCATTTATTATAATCCTCTAGAGTTATGAATGGTTCATAGTAATAATCATACGCCCTGGGTGAGCATAATCTATCATATATATTACACAAATCTGTGTGTTTAATTCGTTAATTATCAAAAGAACCGCCAGCTTTTCTTAAACCTTCTGTAAACAGAGAGGCTTTAACTTTACGGCCCATTTTATCTATATTATCTCCAGCATACTTTAAGACCACATTATGAACATGGTTGTCTGGATATGAAGGAGAAGACACCAAAGTCACTTCTTTTAAATTGTAGAATTCAAGAATACTCAAGATATTCTGTGGAGAATTGGCTTCGTTAACTTCAACGATAATATCATCTTCATTTCGCGGATGTATTTGGTCACTATTGACAATATCAAATACGCTCGCATAAATATAATGCGTATGTGGGCCTTGCCCATCACGGCTTGTTGTTCCTACAAACATACTTTCGGCATCTCTAAAGGCAACAGCATAAGTATGGTCATGCCCAGCAGCGAATGCAGTGCGGCCTTTTAAAACGCCGTCAGATACAGCTATAGCTATTTCTAATTCACCCTTGACATGTTCTTCTCTATAATTCATTATAATACCTCATTAGTCCAAATTTCAGTTTCCATTCTCAAGAGTGCTGTATAAAATCCATTTTCAGCTATATCATCGTTTTCTACTAATGATACACTTGTGATATATAAATTCTTATCTTTAAAATTTCCTTTAAGACCTTCGTAAGTTTCCCAACCAGGAGCAAAATCACCTTCATAAGTAAATTGCTGTGGAGCGCCATCTATATCAACGAGTATTATTGTCTCGTCTTTACGATGTTCTAAGAAATCTACTAGTTCATCTTTATCCCAGCGGTTATTGGCAATTACGTGAAGGAAGACAGTTGGCTTTAGAATTAATCCACCGCCTAATTGTCTACCCTGTGGTTCTGCCGACCGACCCATTTCCATAAGAATCATGGGTACTTGACCAATCATGCCAGATGGCACATCGGTTACTACAATTCTTTTAGTGTTATCTATAGCGGTTATCTGATTAGTAATTAAATCACGAGCAATAGTATCGACCCATACTTCTTTGTACGAGTGAGCTACTTCTACAGTGCTAGTAAAAGCTATGCCAGATTCAGATATAACTCTACCATTACGAAAGTCTATTGCTATACCACTTACACCATCGAATGCAGAAGAGTTATGCTCTACTCCGTTGATAAATACAGAGCGCGGAATAGTGGGAGCAACAAGGCCGCTGGCATGTAGCGATACTCCAGATTCACTAACCCAATTACGACGATAGCCTTGAAATACATGAACTGTACTCCCTGTATCGACAGGATATAGTGGGTCTGTTTGTACGGGTAATACTTGTGAAAGATTATTGCTATGCCAGTCTGTTTCACCTGATGCTATGTTATCATACCAACCTCTGGCTACTAATTTATCATCAAAAAATAGTTTTAGGTTACTATAAACACGATTGCGATAATTTCTACGTCTGCGTATTTCGGGCATTATCTAATTACTCCTCGAGCAAAGAACCTCTCTGCTCTACCGCCGTTCTGAAGAATAAGCCTACGTAATACTTTACCCATTCTAGCAGGAAAAACTCGACTAAAATTAGCATATGTTTTCTGAATTAATCCAGTAGCAACAATACTACTATTCTCATCAGGCCGCCTGCCTTCTAGTTGAATCGCTTGATTAGAACGGCTTCGTTGAGAAATAATATCTAAAAGTTGACTACGAGATTTCTGTTGTTTTTGCGAACCAGTCTTTTTAACAATAAGTTTGCTGATAGTTCTTCGTAAGATAATTAAAGAATTAATTTCTCCTCTATCTCCAAATTCCCACCATCTAAACCAGCTTGCTTTTGGCCCAGACCTGACTACGCCTTTATCTATAGAACTAAATGTATGAACTAACTTTTCTTCTAACTCATCAAGAGATGGAAATGTAATTCTAAATTGGCGACTAGCTCTAGATAATTTAGTACGCTTCTTAAATTTACGCAATAGTGTAATCAAATGTTCCGCATCCGTATCGCCACCAGATTTACGCGAAGCAATTGCTAGACCTAGTTTGCCACGTAATTCAGAATCTCTAGATAGTCTTTGATATTCAGTCGAAGCAGCTACGTTATCTGGCAAGCCACTTAGAAACTTCTCTGCTTCTTTTTTAACTAATTTAAAAGTAGCCTTAGATAAATTTTCTACACCACCGCTAAGGCGAGCTTCAAATTGACGTAAATTAGTAATCTTTAATGTGGGCATTAGTCAATATTAATTCTATCATCAGGCATAGGTTCTGCGTTTTGGTCATTATCACTTCTATTATCGCCATCAGAAATTATACGAGGTCCTTCAGGAGAATCGCTATTGTCTCTATTAAAACCAAAGTTATTATCATCTCTCTCAAATCCTGTAACATCACCATTATCTTTTGTTGTACGAGCCATTATGTATTCTTTCTCTTCCAGTAGGAAGTAACGAAAGCTAAATCACGTAAACCACTTTTACGTGGAATAGTAATTTTTTCACATTCAAAACCATCAATATTTGCATACTGAGACTTATCTAAATCTTCAAATATAGCCAAGGCATTTTTAAGCCTAATAACTTGTGTTGGCTCAAGACCGTAGAATTTATAATCGAATTCTTCTGGCGCTGGGCCAAAACCAATTAGACATTTATACACGGCACTTCTCTGAAATTCTAATCTTCCTCTACCTTGACAGACGGGACATCTTTGTCCTGTTGGGAAAGTTTTATTAAAGTTTACACCAGAAGAGTTAGAAGTATAAATATTATTAGAACGATTTTGTGAATAATCCCATCCGCAGTTAGGACAATCTATTTGATGTGGAATTAATGTAAAAGTAACATTACGACCCAAATCAGCAATCAATTGTTTTATTCTATTTTGATATAAATTTACCAACGGGTCTCCAACAAATCGACCTTCGGGCGGCAATCCTTGGTCAGGCATTATACTCCTCCACTCATAACAATACCATATTTAATTCCAATATATTCTTGAATATGTCTCCGGTCTTGTGAACCAATAGGATTATCAAACAAGATACATTCTGCAA
>SDBT01006847.1_pt1 | contig 18843 bp, 26 predicted proteins | sample 2277101 | NCBI WGS metagenome assembly SDBT01 (sample SAMN10404973, study PRJNA504765) | marine sediment metagenome | isolation source: marine sediment core GS10_PC15, 103 cmbsf | place: Arctic Ocean: Southern Knipovich Ridge | collected 2010
GTTAGGCATAGTGTGTAGGATTAACATACAATCATATCACACAGAAACAGGGGGGGGGTGGGCTATAAAAGGGGTACCGGGGTACGCAAAGGGACACATACTTTCTCATTTCGCTATATAGAATTTACTACCTGAAAAAAAGGAATCATGGGCAGATACAAGGAATGCTCAAAGAGAAAGTCGTTCTACTGGATAGTAGCTCGTATTCCGGATGTGACAAATACCTACCGGAGCAGTTATATTTCCGAATGGAAGCTGAAATTTATAGAGTTCATCAGGCTAAAAAGATGTAGGCTTCCTTTGGATGGTTTTACTACTGTTACCTCGATCTACGATGACAAATGCAATAATTATATCGGCTTTAAGATGTATGTCCGCTCTGGGAATCCAAGAATAGGCAAGGTTTTCTTGTTTGATGGAGACAATGTAGAGGAACGAAACATAAAGATTCTATAGAATTTACTACCTAAGAAAATGAGCATAGAAGGCGACATACGGGATTTAATCTATGAAGAAACACATCGTGAGGGGCTATGTGAAGCTACCCGTGCTGGGGTAAAGAAACAGAAAATACGCATGGTGTTGCCCCCAATGGAAAAAAAGAATACAATACTAATGCGACTTAGGACACCTAAAATTTCCCAAAAAGGTCTGAAATATTTTACCAAGCCAGGCAAGAAAAGTCTACTATGAGCACGGGTGGGATACTTTTAGAGAAAACAGGCGTAAGTTTAATGACTGGCTACCCAACATTGGTTGATAGATGCCCTTGCTGTACCTATAAGGGGGAATTTGATATGTGGGGAGACTATGCAAAGCGAGAATGGAACTTTCGCTGTCCATGTTGCGGCCATCATTTTAAAGAAGATGCAATTGGGGCTGGCTCAGTCTGGCTATTCGGAATTCATTGTAGAAATAAAAGAGGTAAGTGATGGCAACCTTTGAAAATTTAAGAAAAATCGACCCTGAGCTTGTAGTAGGAGCCCGAAAAGTTTTTGAAAAAGCGATGAGTAGTGCCCCGATGAAGGATAATGGCGTTGATTTAGGCGCTTTGCAATTAATAGTGACCATGTGTATTAATCGAATCAGGGATCATGGAAACCCTGGGCAGCCTGACACAAAAGAACTGGCATTGGCTTTAGAAAAACTCCAAGAAGCTCGATTTTGGATGTATGAACATATTCACAAGGCAGGTCCTTGGGAAATTGAGAGAAACATGAATGATCGTATTCTTTTGAATTTACCTGGAGATTGAGGATGAGTGATTTATTTTGGTCGATGCACGAAGAACTGAAACAAACAATGGTGTTCAAACGGTCAAAAACACTTGGGCTTCTTACGTGGGCTTTCTTTCCCTTCATGATAGGATACTATATTGGATTGGTAGTAGGGGATACTATCGCAAGAAGAGTTGATTGGTAAATAATGCGTGATTTTCCAATAGTAGAGCTCACAGAAAAGGAATATTTTAGTTTTTCACCTGAGCAGATAAGGCTCTTTTTTTACGATATCGAGATTGCCTTGGTTTTTGACGATTTCAGTCATAGTATTGCCTGCCTTGGTCAATGTTCGAGTCATCAAGGTAAACGGTGTGACTGTCATGGCCTTGATTGTGCAGGCACAAACAAGTTAATTCCATGAGTCAGATCTTCCGCTGTTCAAAATGCGGCCGCCTAACAATGTGGGTTTACAGCCATTGGATGAAGTGCAAGCCGAAGGAGAAGGAAAAAGAATGAATAATTTCATGATAGCCTCAGAAGAAAAGATTGAGACGCTTGCCGATTATGCTCATAATGCCTGGGCTAGGTGGCTGAGGCATTTGTTCCGGAAATCAATTAACAACGGAGATGGTTCTGTGACTGTCCCCCCTGAATTGGTAAAACGCTGGTGGCGTCTGACGAATACTCCATATTTGGATTTACCGGAAAAAGAAAAAGAGAAAGATCGCGAAGAAGCCAGAAAAATTCTGCTTCTATCTGGTAAGAACGGTTCTAGGCATCAAAGGTTGAACGAATATTACCACGCTATGGACAAAGAACTCGGGCTTGCCCAGAGAAAACAGCTTCGGCTGGCTTTTCTTGCTGGGTACAAGGCTAGGACAAACGAAGTAAGTGAGTTTCCAAGCGCCACCTTTTCCCACTTTAATCTACCCAATCGTATTTGGTGGCGCCATTTATCAAAACGGTTTAAGGAATGGTATGGTGAAAATGGAAATTGACCACGACAAAGAAGTGGAAAAGATGGCTGAATTTCTCAAAACGCAGAAACTTGTGATATTTGCTGGCTGCGGTGTCGTAGAAAAAGATTTCGAAAATTCAATCAATGTTTTGTTCGATGTATCGTCCGATCATTTTTCAATTGACTTTCTGTTCAATGTAAGATATGAACTTGTCGTCCGCGGGCTCATCAAGAAGATTCTCCGTATGAATGTGAGTTTAATGCAACAAAGGCAATTACAGCAAAGTAAGGATGGCCTAATTGTATCAGCACTTTCTTGTTCTGGGGGCAATTTTTTTTCAATAGCTGGATTTAATATTCACTATGAGGTCCCGGCATTTAATCTACTCAGCCAAAAGATAGCTTTAATACCTGAAATCAACTGCAGTCTTGTAACTTTTTCACCTTAGGAGGCATAAATGAAAACCTACATAGGCACAAAAATCATTCAGGCTGAGCCAATGGATGAAAGTTCATATCACAAATTCATGGGTAATCCGGTACTTGGGCATCCACAAAACGAATCACGACCCGGATACAAAGTTGTTTACCCGGACGGCTACATCAGTTGGTCTCCAGAAGAGACGTTTGAACTTGCATATCGTGAGATTACGCCGGGTGAGGTCGCTCTTTTTGTTGCCATGTCTGCACATCCGCAGAGCGTGCGCACCCCGTCAGAATAGAAACTTCTTGACATCGCACAGTTTATTTCTTACTTTCAGCCAAGTTTATGGTAACTATAACACGGAACGAGCTTCAAGCCTTGAATGATCTTATTAAAAGGTTACATCCGGAAACAAAGAATGGATATTACGGTCGCGCCACTATTGAACTTGATTTTCAAGATTCAGTCGTAGGTAACCAACCATACATAGAGATACGCTGTTCGCACCTGGTGAGGGTAGAGAATAAAAAATAGCGCTCTCTGACATAGCCTTACACTCAAATCGTGAAGGCCAGTATCGATAAGGAGAAGTCTTAATAAGTTTGAGATCGAGCTCCTTTGAGATGCTGGCCTTTTCTAATTTAACTCAGGAGGCGATCAAATGGATTTCCAAGATTTCCTACAACTACCGATGTTGATTGGTCTTATTCTCGGGTTCATTATACCACTGCTGTTTGCAACTTTTCTGCCAAACGATAAAGTCTACAATTTCGGCTTTAAGATTGGCCAGAAGCTAAGTAGCAAAGGTAAAAGCGTGCTTGGGAGTACATGGGAAGATGCAGTTGAAAACAACCTGACAGGCACAATAGTCGCCGCCGCAAACGGACTGAAGGACGGCGCTGATTCAGACGACGTATGATCGACCTCAAACAAATAGAGTCCACCTCTTCACCCGAGCACATTGAGAAAATCAGGCAGAACCTGGTTCAGGTTGCCTATTCTCAACAGCAGAACCCGCTCGAATGGTTTATCCCCACCGGCGCTCAATACGAGTGGATCAAGATGATTGGCACGCACGACGAGACGAAGCCGCGTTCTAAGTTCTTCTCTGGCGCCAACAAGGTACTAAAGACCGGCGCTACCGTGGCATGCCTTGGCAATATCATCTGGGGACCGCAGAACGAATGGTTTGATTTCCCTCTATTCCAGGACTGGCCATACCCGAGAACTGTCTGGATCGATAGCGAGGACTCCACACTCAAAGAAATTCTCCTCCCAGAGATGCACAAATGGTTTCCCAAAGGTAAATTTGATACTCAAGCTAAGGGAAAAACCTTTGATTATCATTGGAAATGTCAGGGTAAGGACAATCTTGAATGGAATATCTTCGTCAAGACCTTTGACACGCCGGCGAAGAAGCTTGAATCTTCCCTAATCGGACTCATGATTTTTAGCGAACCACCTCCGAGAGACCATTACTACGCTATCCCTGCCCGTATGCCGGCCGGGGGTATGATATGGAACGAGTTCACGCCATTGGTTGACGCTGCCTGGTTCCACGATGACCTGATGGGCGATGTTGAAATAGTTGAAAGTAAGATGAGTGAACCTGATTGGTGGGAGCGCGGCATTGGCAGTAACATTGAAACTCTACGTGCTGATGCTGAGAGTGCCTGCAAAGAACATGGTACTCGAGGTATTTGGGATCACAAGACGATTCAGCTTAATATCGCTGCTTATGACCCGGAAGAACGCGATGCCCGGGCTCACGGTGAGTTTGTGCATCTCAAGGGACGTGTTTTTAAGACATTTGACCGGGATATCCATACGGTTGCTCCACATAAACTTTCGGCGTTAACACAATACTGGTTTGTCATTGACCCGCACGAGAGGCGCTATCCTCTGGTTAAATGGTACGCGATTTTTCACAATGACGAATATGGCCATAAGTACGAAATTGTCTACGAGCGGCCAATGTATGAGCCCGGGCGGGGCTTTGAGACTATAACCGAGTGTGGTGAAACAATCGCAGAACTATGTGCCGGGTATTTGCGCTTCGAAGAAGAAATGGGTATTGCAGGAAAAATAACAAATCGGATTATGGATAAGCAGTTCGGCAGTCATGAATATTCAGAGACCCGGCGCAGCGTCCGGGACACCTATGCAAAACATGGCATAAGCTGTGTCTTTCCGCAGGCATTTTACATCGATGTCGGCCATGACGCAATTAAAGCGGCCTTGAGATGTAAAGCAACTCTTGCTCGAGAAAATCAGGAAATGATTATGGAGCATACCGACCTTTCGAATGTTAGAGACGATCCGGATTTGCGAATCAGAACAACGTGTGGAAACTCTGTTCGGGCATACATGAACTACAAATTTGCCAGGCAGCCCAAGGGAACGGGTAAGGGCCTTGGCATACAAGTTGAGGAAAAATTCAAAGATCCAATTGATATCGACCGGTATTTTCTTACCGAGAATCCTACCTACAGATGGGGCTGGAATCCGGAGCAAAAGGGATGGCGCGGCAGGCTGGCAAGAAGCAGGGAAACAGAATTTCAATCAAGCGGCAGTTACTTCTAAAACTGGTGTTCTATGAGACTCTTACCTTTCTACCCCTGGAAAAGGCAAAAAAGGGAAACTGAAATTCCTTCTGGTGGCGCGGTAAACGAAGTTGAGGAAAGTGTGCCTCCGGTTATACCTGAAATACCCGAGGTAATCCTGCCAGCGCCGCCTCAAGTAAAAAAATCGAAACCACGGCCTCGTCATAGTAAAGTATTCCGGCTACCTACACCATTTGAAATGCTAAAACGTGCGGGTACCGGCGAAGAGAGTTGGGAGTTGTTCGACGAAGCTCAGTTCAGGGGTCGATACGGCCGTTACACTATTATAAAACTCAGAAATAAGCTAACACAGGAGATTCATGTTGAACTTTTTAAGGAATAGTCTGCTTTTTCTGCTGTTGATTGCTACGCCTGCCTTATCACAGTGGGGCGAAAGTGGTGGTACTCTTGACTCTACTGGTGCCGTAACAAGCTTCGGCGAGACCGGAGATACTGCTCAGACTGGAACTATAAAGGTTGCGCAAGGATCGAACGTTACGATAACGCGAAGTGGGAAGGTTTTTACGTTTGCCGCATCATTGAGCGGTTCGGGTGTCTGGACAAACTTTACCGGTTTCGTGAGACCAGACGATGACGGAGATGGGATTCACCTGCTTGATGTTGCTGCCAACGATAGTGTCATTATCGCTATTGATGGCTCGGGCAATGTCACTTTCACCACGACAACCGGGAATATAATCTGGGTCACCGGGAATACTGGTGACGCGGCCTTCCAAGTTCCTTCCGGCTCAATTTCTACTGCAGAGATTCTAAACGCTACAATCCTCACCGAAGATATCGACGCCAACGCCGCCATTGCGCAGACTCAAATGGCAAACATGACCGATGAGCGAATGCTCGGTAACGACTCGGGCGGCGCTACCACTCCGCAAGAAATGACCGCGGCCAACGTGTTGACCTTTCTGGGAGTTGAGACAGGCGCAACAGCCGACCAAACAGACGAAGAAATTCAAGATGCGGCGTTTACAAGTACACTGGCAGGGACCGAAACCCGGATCACAGTAACTTATAACGACGGCGGCAATGTGATTGATTTTGTCGTGGACGATATGCTCGATGGTGATTTGGCGTGGTCAGACACAACAGCAATTGGGGATGTGGGCATTTTCACTCTATTTGATGCGATCACTGGTTACCAGCCCCTTGATGCTGAATTGACTTCATTGGCTGGCTTAAGCGTGGCGACGGGGGATCTTGTTCAGGCGAGTGCTGCGAATACTTACGCAAGATTGGCGGCGGTAGCGACCGGCAACGCGCTTATTTCCGGTGGTGTGGGAGTTGTGTCGAGTTGGGGTAAAATTGGATTGACGACTCATATCAGCGGTATTCTTCCAGGCGCCAACGGTGGTACAAACAATGGGTTCATGGATTTCACGGGGCCGGCCTCTACGCTCAAGACATTCACGTTGCCAAACTCAAGCGAGACGCTTGCTTATGCCGGCGGTGCTTTCCACGACGGATTCTCTGATTTTGTAGCTGCAGAGCATGTTGCACCAGGAGCAGGCATATCAGCTACGGGCGATTTGGACTGGTCGGGTACAGAACTTACTGAAGGAACCACTTGGGACGCGAGTGATAGGCTCGCATTCTTCGACAATACCGCTTCTGGAATGCGTTACATTACTCATGCCAATTGGCTTACTCAGATGGCAGCCGAAACGCAGACATGGACAAATAAGACTTTTGATGCCAACGGCACAGGCAACTCTATCAGTAATCTTGAGGATGCAGATCACGCTAATGACGCTCTTGATCCTGATAAGTTGGTTGGAGATGACGCAGACAACAATCTTATTGACTATGAGATAGGCGGACTTGAGGCTGACGTGAGTGCATTCGCAGGTTTTCCGGCAATCAATGCGGGTGCGACGGTGGCAAGAAGCATTGTTGGTTCAGGTAGGATTTCGGTTTCGAACGGAAATGGCGCAAGTGGTAATCCGACGATTTCAATGGCCGATACAGGTGAAGTGCAACTACCAGCAGCCCTATGGGATACTACTTCAACGACAAACGGCACGCTTGATTTCCTTGAGACTGGCGCATATAGAATCAAGTATTGGGAGTATGCTGCATCGACTCAAGACACACTGTTAATGACTTGCGATGTTAACTTTACCATACCGCAAGATTTCGGCTCGTGGATAGATGTCAAATTTGAATACGAGAACGAATCAACCGGTGCGGACACTCTGATTATGCGCATGGAGGGTATAGCTCACGACGAGGCGCATGCGGCGGATTTAGTCATTGGAAGTGCTGCGGATACTCTTGTGTCGGCCACAGGCCCGGCAGCTAACGATTTAAGGCAAGGTACCGCTCAGACAAGTATTACCGGTACATTTGCACCGGAAGACCACGTTCACTTGATTCTATACCGCCCGGCCACCGATGCGGGTGTGATGCGTTTCTTGAAACTTACATTCAGGTATTTGAAGTCATGAGGAAGCTATTTTTAGTTATTCCGTTTCTGTTTGCGTGTTCGCAACCACCACCAATTAGTGACTTAGCAATCACAGAGATCGCAAATGTTGACTCTGTTTTTGTTGTTTTGGACAGCTTGAACGTAGTGCGTAAGGCATTGCCAGACCCCACTACAAACGCAGCAAAGAGGGTTTATGCCCAGGAACTATTCAAGTATCAAATGATTGATACGCTTGCTTTGAATTTCCCTATCCTTAATAATCAATCAGCGGCAGTTATCAGCGCCAGGATTGATTCGATTATTTTAAGGCACGGCCATCCCGATTCTACAACAGATAGAGGAAAGCTCATAGGCAGTAGGATTGATGCTTTTCTCGCCTTGTCTTTAGCGGAACGAAAGAGTAGGATAAAAGCACAGAAATTTATTGGTACGATAATATACGCTTCCAGAGATGAACTGATAATGGTGAAGGAGCAGTACGAATACCAGATAAATACTGCAACCAAATTGCAAGCTATTAAAAAATTGGTGATCGGGAGATTACATGCAGTGCAAGGCACTTCGAGTCAGGCGTTTAGTTTCTCGGATGTGACTTCATTTGACAATCGACTTACAGCTTTGCGGGCTGGTTACTTTGAGAGTGAAATTAGATGAAACGAGTTTTACTGACAGTTTTATTGTTCTGGGTGACGCTGGGGTATGGACAAGATGTAAGGTTCATTTCTGACAATACCGGCAATGATTCAAACTCAGGTGTAGATTTCGCTAATGCTTGGCTCACTCTTGGTATGGCCGTTTCAGATGGACAAGCAGCCGGTGACACGGTTGTTTGTGTGGGAACTTTCACAGAAGAACTTCAACCAACGGCTGATGGTACAGATGGAAATCCCATCGTTTGGATTGATTCTTTACGTTACGTAGATGGATTTAACGCTACTCAGCCAGATACATTTTGGACTGCCATTATTGACGGTGAAACATATTGCGTTCAAACTAACGATGACGACTGGTATGATTTTATCGGCTTCAACATGACTTCAGCATCATCACGATTGGTATTTACGTCTACTATTTCAAACGGTAATAAATTTTACCAAGTTAAATTCAGTGGACACGATGGTTCTTCGTGGCACATATTATTGACTTCAACTGACAACGATCTATACAGTTGTTTGATACTTGACGATGGGTCAAGTAATTTTGGATTATCTCTTGAGTCTAATTATTCTGGCAATATCTATAACAATACTTTTAGAGGAAGTTTTTCAACAACTATAATTCAATTCACGGATGGTATTGGAACTGACGATTGTAATTTTAAAAACAATATTATTGATGCAACTTCAGGTGGAGACATAGATTTAAGAGCAAACTTCAGGGACAACATAAATAGCTTTGACAACAATATCTATAATGGCACAGCGACCAACTTGTGGGATTTTAATAGTACGGCGTTTAATTTAATTGCAACGTGGGAAGATAGCGTGAACAACCATGACGTTGATGGCGCAGCCAGTTCGTTAGGAACAGACCCCGTACTCCAAGCAACAGCTACAACAGCCTACATTCTAAACACCAGCCCAGCAGCAGAGGCAGGCGAGGATTTAGGTCGTGGGAATGATATTGGATATTACCAGACAGATCCAGTATCAAGCGCAACTCCAGCAACAAAACCAAAAGGAAAGCCCTTTATATTTGGGGAAAACTACATTAGCAATGATGGTCTTTACGTGAGCTTGGATTATTAGAGAAACCAAAAGCATGACAAATATAACTAAAATACCATTACTTGCTGTAGTAATTTCAGGCTACGTGTTCTGGGTCATGATCTGGCTAAATGCCATGGATTTTAAATGGATAGGGAAATTGTGGTAAAGCAGCAACAGACCAGGATGGCAGAAATAACAACGAGAGGACAGAATGCCAAATGGAAACGGAACAGTTAGCTACAAGGCAATAGTGATGTTGCTGACAGGAGCTCTAATTGGAATTATTGGAATTTTGTATAACAACATGGCAAGTGATATTAAGCAATTGCAGGCTGGGCAAACAGAGATTCGTCTTCTTATTGCTGCAAAGGGTAATGTTAGTGAGCAAGTTCCTATGACAAAAACACTTGACGATATCCTGAGTCGTGTTAACTCATTGCAATCGAGCCCAACTCAACCGACATTTGGAATACAGAACACCAAAGAACAATGATTGAAGCATCTAAAATAATTCACTTGTTGCCAATACCCGACTTATTCTGTGGCGGGGAGTGTTTCTTAGCAATTGGATATTCTTTCGAGGCGCTTGGGTTTTTGGTACATGGTGTTTGGCATGCGGTCCTTGTCTCTGCGATGTGGTTTTTCATACTGTACGGAATCAAGTTAAAGTTGGGCGGTTCTGATGCCAGCGCAAGATTTTGGTGTTCGGTCATTCCGTCTGTTGCCTGGGGACAAGCAGTTGAATTTAGCCAGGGCGTCCGTCACTTTCAGCATCCAAGCAATTTCTACGGCCTTATAGATAGCGCTGAGGCCATTGTCGTGGCCGTGCTTACCGCTCTGCTGTTAGAATTTTTCTATCGGAGATGAATCTGTTCATGGGAAAAGAAAGTGCCTTAAAATTGATTTATGGAAATTATAGACGATGAGCGCTGTTAAAATTTTTACCTTCAAGGATCGTGAAATAGAACGTGCCGAAGAAGAATTGAGGCGTTGGAACGAAGAAAAAACTTCTTGGTGCTCTATATTTCATAAAATTACAAGAAAAATGGATGGAGTGATGTGTATAGGATTTGATCCATGTGGTTCTGGAATAATGAGTGGTAATTGTGGTGCATGTTGTCATTGGGAAAACCCTAAACAGGAGTAGAACTAATGCGTAAACTGATGATTGTTTTGTTTCTGACTTTTTTCTCTGTTTCATTTTCATTTGCTCAAGGTGACCTGGGGCAGGAAACCAGTCAGGTGATTTCCATTACCGGTGATGAGACCAACGTTTTTCGAGTTGAAATGCCGAAGAACAGCGGTTTTTTTGAACTTATGCTTTTCTCTGACACACTGAGCACGGCCTTAGGGTTTGCTCCTGATGCGATTGACATAAAGTATGTTGGCGTTGAGGAGATAAGCATAGGCGGCGTTCGTACTTTTCATGCGTCATTGAATGATACTGTCACAATTGCTACCGATACGACGCTTACTGCTGGTCTTATGAATTTCGAGGTCAATGGTCTTGAGGAATTTGACGCCGTGGACATTATTATTGATGCTGACTCCGGGGATACCTTGTCGCTGATAATCAAATTCAAGTACTCGAGGAATTAGCTATGGACATCCAATACGTAGGCGAAGGGCGGCCGGCGGACAAGAAGATCACTTTTCACAATGAACAGACGCACATGGATCAAACCATCGTTTTGAAGTTCAAAAGTGTGAAATTCAAGAACGCTGACAACGTCTGGCTGGTAATCGATATTCCCAATGAGGCGGGGGAACGTCTTCTTGTTTCACCAAATTTCCAGGAATTCAAGGGAGAAAACCCAAAAAAGGTGGCAAACCATGAGAAAAGTTGAAATTGGGATGGATCGTTTTACAGAAGTTATGTGTTTGGACGAACCGGGAGCCGGCGGAGCCTGTCACGAATATGCTGTTAAGCCAAAAGAGTTTGGCGATGACCAACCCGAAAATTTCGCCATAGTTGACTTCCAAAACGGCGCCATTGAAGAAGCCGGCGTCAACGGCTGTCATAACGAAGATCTGATTGCCATTGTTATGGACAGGCTTCAGCATTTCCAAAAAGGAGATTTTTGTTGCCGGGAAAACGCAACAGCACTGACTCATCTGGAAGAAGCTCTTTTTTGGCTAAACAAACGAACCAATGAGCGTATCGAACGCGGCGTCGAAGGAACATTGGTCAAATAATCATGCCCCACTCAGGCGAAGAAGTTAGAATAGTCAGTCACGTTGTTGATATTTATCGTGCTCTTTTGCGCGTTTGGTCAACAAAGCGTCAGGCAACAGAACGCACGTTCAAGTTTCTTAAGGGTGGCGATGATAGTTGGGACGCGGATATACTCGAAGCCCTTAATGAGGCCAAGATGCCGCATTTGAACTTGAATATAATGCTGCCGATCATGATGCGTATCTACGGCGAAGAGCAGCAACGCCGTGGCAAACTGAAGGCTGTTCCGCTTAATGACGAGTCAGTGCAGACCGCGCAAACCTGGACGGGCATATTCGATGCTATTGAAAGTCACTACAAGACGGGGGAACAATTCGGCCAGGCTTTCAAGCAGAGTATAACCGGAGACCTCCCGAGCGCTGTGCGATTGAAGTGGAGTTTCACTAAAGACCCGCTCGGCATGCCTGAGCCGGAGTTCCTGAACTGTTTCTACCTGCTTCTCGGTGAATGTTCTAAAAAAGACTTGAGTGATTGCCGGGAAGTAGTGATCTCTTGGTTTATAACCAAAGAAGAAGTTATTGATGCTTTCCCGGAACAGGCTGAAGAAATCAATAAATACTACAAGGAGGATAAAAAAACTAGCGTCGTTCAGCGTATGCGAGACAGCGTTGCCCAATTATTCGGTTCTTCCAAACACATAGCATCGGAGCAAATGTATGATCGGTCTGGCAATATCAGAGTGATTGAACTCTATGAGCGAAACACCAAGACCGAGATGTTCATGGTGCGCAGCCAAGACCCGACAAACACCGAAGACGATTTGAAAAAAATACCAGAAGACAGAATTGATGAATTTAAGCGCGATCAGCCTGGCGCAACGTTCATTAAGCGCAATCGAGACATCATGACGGTGACAACCGTACTCGGCGACCAGATTCTCTTGCAAGAAAAGACGCCGTTGCCAATTCAAAACAACAAATTCCCATTCTTTGTAGTTTGGGGTTTCAATGTTGACGGTGAGAATCAGGGCTTGGGTCGGCAACTTGAAGGCCCCTTGGAAGAATACCAGAAGTCGCGGTCGGCTGAACTACAAATTATTGGAACGGCAGCTAATAGCGGGTGGCAAATTGAAAGGGGTTCTTTATTACCAGACGAAGAGAGGAAGGTGGAAACTGCGGGTGGAGGAATGGGTTTGATTTTGACTCATGAACAAGGAAGATCTGCACCGGTAAAAATCCAACCGGCAACTCCACCATTGGCAATGCAGAATCGGAGTATCCAGGCCAAGCAGGATTTGCAATTCATTTCGGCCGTTTCCGATAATACACTTGCACGAAGTGAAACTTCGAACGAATCAGGTAAATTGTTTGATAGCAGAGTAGAACAATTCGTTGCAACACTGAGCGAATATTTCAATAATCTTCGAAACGCCCAGGAGTGGTGCGGGGACTACATGATCGATATGGTTCGATTTTATGTCGGTGAGAGCGAACGCGAGTTTACCAACTCAGAGAGTGGTGAGACTTTTACCGTCAATGAGCAAATTTCTCCGTTGTTACCTAATATCAGGATAAGAGATTTGACCAAAGGGCGCCTGGCAGCTAAGTCAGAAGTGGCGCCGACGACATTAACGGCCCGCAGAGAAATTGCAAACATTTTGATTCAGACATTGCAGTACACACAATCAGAACAGTTGCAACCAGTAATTCTGAAGTTGATTTTCGAGAAACTTGAATTGCCAGACGAAGAACGTCAGGAATTGGTCGAGGCGGCACAAAGACTGATATCGCCATCGGCAATTGATCAGTTAGAAGCGGCGGCACAAGTAGAAGATTTTGCCGGACAATCCGGGGAACCGGTGGCGCCGGTGCAACCTTAAGGAGGCATTAAGTGATGGCGGACAACATAGTACCACAAGGCGGAGAAGCAGGCGGTATGACAACCGAAGAACTCGAGGCGGCAGCAGAAGCGAGCGATCCTTTCATTGAAGACGTTGACGATGACGACCCGATAGCAGATCCGGCGCCAGTCGAGCCGGCCAAGCCCGCGGAACCCGCGGAACCGGCGGAACCTGCAGCGGCAGCCGCCGAGCCAGATGATGACGGCCAGGAGGAACCCGGCGAACCAGCAGAAGAAAGGACAATTGAAGAACGCACCCAGGCTTTGCGCGATCAATTTAAAGATGATCCTGTTCAACTGGCACAGTCGTTGGCCTATCTGCGGCAGATGCAGACGAGTCAGGGACTCGAACTCGGGGAATCCAGAAAAGAGAACACTGAGTTTGCTTCGTTAATTGAACAACAGAACAAGTTGATCGAGGCGCTCAAGCAGGGCAAGTCGGTTGAACCGGAAGTTGATGACGGAGGAATTGAGAAAGACGATCCTGTTGCCAGCGCAGACGATATTCAGCAACTTTTGCTTGATGGCGATGTCGAGAAGGCCACTCAGAAGCTCACAGAGCGCGTTGAGAGCAAAGTTATAAAAACCTTGGAGAAAAGGGACAGTGCGCAGGCATTAGAGTCTGCACAGTCGTTTAACAACGATTTGGCGGATACTAGAGCCCGGGAACTTTTGCTTAAATTGGCGACGGACGCAGAGGATAAACAGGCAATCATTCGGTTTTCAGAGACAGGATACAAACCAACAACAGAGGAACAAGCAATCATTCTGCCAAGTCTAAACAAAGAGATAGCCTGGATACAGGAAAATCTTTTGCCAAACACCAAAACGATGAAGTATTCAGGAAAAGCGTTTACACTGGCACAGCAGGACTTGTACGGCAACGTCATGCTGCAGGCGGCAAAGAAGAACGGAGCACAAGGCGTTATTGACCAATTGAGCAAACCGGAAGCAACGGCAGTCACTCTAACACCAAAAGGCGGATCATTGTCTGAGAGCACCATCGACCTGAGCAAGGTCAAGACTGCTGGTCAGGTAAGAAAGGTGGCACCAAAAATGACAACTGAAGAATTGAAGGCGGCAGTAGACGCAAGCGAACCAAAGTATTAGGCGGCACCTATACGGCGGCATTTTAGATTCAGGCGGCATAATTTAATTCACTGAATTATGTCAATTGTAACGAGGAATCTAAAATGGCACAGACAGTAATAGCACGGAGTCATGAGGCTCACATTACCTATCTTGAGCAACTCATGGAACGCCAGTATTACGCCAAGATGTTTTGGGCGCGTTTTGCTGGCTTCTCCACTCAAGACGATCAAGGCGTCGATATGCCACCCAGCACTCCTTTGAACATCAAAAAGGAATTGGCTGCGCTTGGCGGCGACAATTTGAAACTTACCATGCTTCGGAATTTGACCGAGGCCGCAATTTACGGTGATATCGATGCCGTACCGCAGGCAGAGGCGCAGGTCGTTTACTTCGTTGATGTCTACTTGAATCAAAGACGTAAGCCGGTTGGACCTCCCCCGAGGATGCAGAACCAGCGTGTCAAACGGTTGAATTTGCCGAAAATGGCGCGTCCCCAGATCGAAGACTTCTTCGCGGCAGACACCGAGATTCAGATTGCGAATGCCTTTTACACAAAGCATTCCCGCAACGTTAGTGCAGCCCAAATTTCTGGTGGCTATGCACTTACCGACGTACCGCATCCGAATTTCTTCACCGCCGATGCTGGGCAGGTGGCGTACAATGCCACCATCGCGACGTATGAAGCCTCACTGATAACTGCTATCGAAAATCTTACCGATACTGATAGCGATTACATGAGCATGGACGCACTCGAGTCTTTACGAACTGAGATGCTGAAACTGAAGATAAAGCAGTTTCAGAATCATTGGATTGGTTTGCTGTCATACGAGCAGGCGCAGCAACTCAGAAAGAGTGCCGACTTCAAACAAGCCAACAGAGAAGCCCGGGAAAGAGCATCGACCAATCCTATCTGGACTGGAGCGCTTGCATCGGTTGCCGGTTTTATGCTTTTCGAGCGTGACCTTGGCGTGTTTGGTGTGGATACAAGTGGTGGGGCTGGTAGCATTGTGTGGGGTGCAACAAACCCGCATACCGGTACCGACAGTAACAATCACAAGGTCGCAATCTTCTTCGGTGAAAGTGCCATGTGTCAGGCGTGGGCTGAGGGTCCATTCTTCGAGGAAGAACTGGAAGATGCTAAGAACCGTCGGATAGTTGTTGGTGGCATAATCGATGGGTTCGGACGTCCGGATTATGAGGATGTAACCGCTACGCCGACCGCAGTTACCAATCAGTCAAGTGCGCTTCTGGCTACCTTTTCACCGGCCACATGGACTTAAACCCCGGTGACAATTGAAACAATCATTCATTGGAGATTAAAGCGATGGCAGCAATAATTCAAATCATCAAAGAATTTGATCCGGAAGTGGATGCTGGATATGCTTTTCCAGCCACTACGGATTGGGTTCGGTTCAGTGGGCCTAGTGGTGGAGGTAAGTTATTTTTGATGACTGTCGGCGACCCGGGATCACTGCATAACAATGCACCTCTTGGTTCTGTGGCACTCGATTACACGAACTATACTCTTTACATCATGACCGCTGCTGCCACCTGGACAGTGGTTGGTGCGCAGAGTTAACTAAAGTGCGTCTCTTTCGGGGGACGCACAAACTTTTGAATTTCAATTGAGGAAATAACGATGGCTAACCAAGCTAATCAGGCTACTACAATCATTGCTGACAATAATGATTTTATCGTGTTTCAAGCCACTTTGATTCATACCCTTGGCGCTGAGGACAATGTTCATTCAAGGGCAATCGAGATGCGCGGGTTAACTCCTGTCGGGGGTTCTATCGCGGTGAATGGGCTTACCGTTGAATCCGCCCGGGATGTCAACCTCTTCCTTCAAGGCGCAAATGATGCCGTAGGGACAAATTTCGCATCCTTTTACACTCGACCCGGATGGGATGATTTTTCTGCTGGTACTGCAGGCACCAAAGCCATCTTCGCAACTGAGATTTTTCAGGATGCTGCTGATCTGGCTCCCGTAACAGTCGATGTGAATGCGGCGATTGTGCTTACTGATCCTGCATTTAATTGTCGGTATATCAGGTTTCAGAGTGATGGACAGAGCAGTAATCCGGTAACGGCCTCGACGATAATTCAGTTGAAGTTGAACAAAATCGTCTCCGGCTTCAGATACAAACCGAGTTACATTGTTAGCACCAGTTAAACAACTTCAAGAAAAGGAGGCATTAAATGGAGATGGTAGACATTCTTTATGTCGGAGAAACAAAATTCAAGCAATCTGTTTTTGGACAGAAGGTAGTCAAAGGCAAAAAGATGACAACTGTCACCGAGCATACTGTTCTTAAGGGTCCTGCAAAGAAGAGGATTAGACAGTGGGATTCGGACGAACAACGGTATCGCATTTTTGAAATCAATTACCTTCAGGAAGGCGATAAGTTTTACGCCCGGAATGTTCAAGGGCATCTTGCAAAGCGGATTTGTGATTCTTCGCCAAATTTCAAGGTCGTGCAACGGAATGGTCACGCCGCGCCTGCCAAAATTAGTCCTGAATCCGTAATACTGGAGGATCGGCTATTTGTGAAGCTGACGCAAAAGCTCAAAATTGGCAAAAAGGAGTTCGATGTCGGAGAAAAAAAGAACTTCGTTCGGAGTTTTGCGGAAAGACTCATTGCGAATGGTAAAGCCGTTCTTGAATCGCAGGAACAGTAATGACCACTTCTGAAATGCTCAGACGCATCCGCTCGGCCTGGGACGAAATAAAAGGCGGGTTCTACCTGGCGGGCACCACGACTTCCAACGGTAATGCCGGTGGTACGACTATGATTGCCACCGGCCTGACCGCGCTTGATGATTTCTATAATCAAAAGGAAGTTTTGCTTACCTCTGGCACTGCCAGCGGCCAGCGCCGGTTGATTTCTGACTTTGTTGCCTCTTCTGATACCATCACTCTCGAAGAAACTGTTGGCTTTTTGATTGCAAGCGGTGTTACCTTTGAACTTGGCGAGGCTGGCTTTTGGAGTGACCGGGAGATACTGGATTGGGTGAACGATGGTCAGGCCGATATGGTGCAGAAATTGACCGATGACTATTTGGCGCCGTATCTTGGCAAGGTTGATACCACGGTCGGCACTGCTGGAGTGGCATCATTTCCAACAGATTATATCAGAACTATCCCTAAACACACTTTAGTCGGTGGTGTAGTAGCGCCTTTTGTACCTTCTACTCAATATCGTAGATTTATAAGCGACACCTACACTCCTGGAGACTCCAACAGACCGATTGGAATCATAAGAAATTCGGAATTACACTATCGGCCGGCCACAAATTTAACTATTACCTGGGATTACATACGTCGGCCGCTAGCAATTACTATTTCACAGACCAGCGAACTACCAGAAGATATTCACGCAGCCTTGTGTGACTATGCGATTCACAGAGGTTGGCTGAAAGCTCAGACACAAGAATCTCAAGCACTGGCGAACAGATACTTTGGTCAGTTCATGGACAAAATAGGAACGGTGACTCAGCAATGGCAAAGAAGATTAAGAGTTCAATCCTGACAGCAATAGTATTTTTGCTGTTCTTGTCGAACTTATTCTCTCAGGGAGTTGATCTCCATACGGTTTCACGTAGCGATACCGCTGACTTCAAAAATAAGGCAGATAATGCGGTATTGATGAGACTTACTACTAGTTTTCTTTCTAGGCCAGAAGAACAAAGTCATGATGTGATAGCTTGGTATCCGCCGATTGCCGACGGTGCAATACTAGTGGTTCTATCAGGTAGAAAGGAAGGTTATCTGTTTGGAGCATCTGATGATAGCGTTCTGGTGAATTCATGGTATGCTCCGCTGTGGTTTTCTTCGCTTGACACTTTCGAAGTTTATGTTGAGGCTCCCAACACAGCCGGGGATTCCGTCTGCTACAGAATAAAAACAATTGGACTTGCAGAGGGCGAAGTCGGGGGCACGGCTTACGCTCAAACCATTCAGGATACCATTGACCTCGGAACCACAAACAGAGCGATAAGAAAGCTGGTTTTCACTGGTTTTACCGGCATATCTAAACTTGACGAAGTTATGCTGGAGCTTAGCCGGAACAACACAATTGCTAATAATGTGGCAGATTCAGTTTTAGTGAGACGAACAAGGATAAAATTCAAATGATTCGTATCGCAAAGTTTTCTGTTTTTTATCTTTCCCTCCTGGCCAGTTCATGTTTTAGCCAGTCACTTTGGCATGGTCACGCAACTTTAGGTAATGACGCGAACGATGGGACCTCCTGGGCGCAGGCAGAACTTACTCTGGCTGCCGCTGGAGCCCATTTAACTCCAAATGATACATTGCTTTT
>SDBT01006848.1_pt1 | contig 18842 bp, 23 predicted proteins | sample 2277101 | NCBI WGS metagenome assembly SDBT01 (sample SAMN10404973, study PRJNA504765) | marine sediment metagenome | isolation source: marine sediment core GS10_PC15, 103 cmbsf | place: Arctic Ocean: Southern Knipovich Ridge | collected 2010
ACGTTCCCTAGTTCCCCTAGTTTTGCCTAATTTTGCGATGCCCATAGTTGCCCGCAGGGCAGGGGAGGAAATTATTTGGCGGGAGCTGCCAAATAACTGTCTGTGTGTGTCTGCGTGGGTCTGTGGCTAACACACAATCTCTGCGTACTTTGCCTGCCCCGTAGCTCCGGCAGATGGTACTGGGGCGCCTCTGCGGTGAGATACGATCTGTTCGCTGGAAGGGACGAATGTCCGAATGTCATGGACGTCCCCTAGTTTTGCTGGTGTTTTGGTCAATCCCCTTGCTTTTCTCGGTAGTTGTGCTAAATAATAAATAATAACTTAATGCAGGGGGGGTTCGCGTGGAACAATACGAGCAAATATTAACGCAAACCATAGATCACTTAGTATGCCCCCAAGCCTTCAAGTGCTGTACAGAGGGACTTGAGAATCTCTGCAAAGTACAAGATATTGGAATGCAAACATTTGTACGGTGTCTGGAAGCAAGTCCCGATGAGTGCCCATTCTCAAAGCTTCTTGATGTTTGGTATGTTTGTACGTGCTCCCTTCGCATCTATATCTCTAAGAAATTGAAGAAATAGTACCAATTGACGGATAGGGCCTGTTGTAAGTCTACTGTCTGTAGCCCCTGAGTCCCGGTTTCCCGAAAACCCTACTGCTCAGGGGCTTCTTTTTTGGCTGGTTCGAACAACTCACCAAGGTTTGTACCCCCCACAATACCTGGTTGCCCGTAGGTGGCCCGCTCGATTGCCACATCTCGGTGCCCTCTGTGACTCTGTGGTGAGACACAGTTCTTTTTCCTTTTCCTACTCGAAACCGAATAATGTGGCATGACTCCTGCATTATGAGACCCTATATTACAATTCTGATGAGGGGTTTGCTCATGCCGAATACGAAAGTGCCAGTTGAGCGAAGGAAGCTTAGGCGGTTCCGGGTTCTGAACGACACTTTTGTTTTGCTGAAATCCAATCGTACCAGCATGGGTCCGCTTAAGGAAATAACCATGCAAGGACTCTCGTTTCATTATGTTGGTTCAACGCAGGTGTTAACCAAACACGCTACATTAAGCATAATTTCACCCGACAGTAGTTTCTATGTGTATGTGGTTCCGTGCAAAACCATTTCGGATTTGAAACTCAACTCACAACATCCCGGCCCTATAGGCACGAGGCGATGCGGTGTGCAGTTTGGTGAGTTGACGCCTGATCAGATATGTCTGCTGGGATATTTTATCCAGAAACTCACCACAAGCGGAATAAGTTGAAGAACTGAATCCATATTCGATTGTCAAAGAACTGACACTCTAATATCCTTCCTCTTTCCTCCTTTCTTCTTTAATCTTAACTACTTGAAGTCGACCGACTACAAAACTACCGAATTTTCCTACGTATTTTGCCCGCGATAAAGAAGTATTGTGTTTTAAACAGGTTGTGGTATTAGAGACGGAGTTCGAGAATCATCTGTCAACCTCTTACTAAGAGGTGCTATGAGCTATATACACAAACCCCGCTTTTCGTGAAGAGAGGTGGGGTTTTGTGGTCTTAGAGAAATCCGACATGATATCAGAAAACACAGTCTTTATCCTAGGCGCTGGTGCAAGCAAACCATATGGCTACCCAACTGGTAGAGAATTGAGAGCGGACATTATAGCGCATTTCGTGCCAAGACTCGAAGCCCTTCTCCGCGACGAAGGATCTCTAGAAAGCCACGGGGGAAGGACTCTCTTGAGAGACGCACGAAAATTCACCAAAACATTTGATGAGTCGAGTATATCGTCAATTGATAAATTCTTAGTCCTCAATCCAATCCATGTTTATTGCGGCAGACTAGCAATAGTGATAAGCATTCTTAAATCGGAAAGAGAAAGTGGTTTTCGTGAGAGTGTAGACCAGGCAACAGACTGGTACAGTTTTTTGTATGAGAGAATGATTAGCGATCTTAGTTCTCCAGGTTCCTACAAGAGATTCGGAAATAATAAGGTTGCATTCATTACTTTCAACTATGATAGGTCCCTTGAAGTTTTTCTTTTTGAGAGCTTTATCAATTCGTTTTCTCAGGAACGAATTGAAGAGTATATGTTCCATTCTGAGAAAGACCGTCGAGAATTAATACCTTTTGATTTTATTCATGTATATGGTCAAGTTGATAAAATCCCGTGGGAAGGCGGATCCTATTATAGAGACGGACATTCCTGTGCAACGACAGAAAAATTATCCGAAAACATAACACTAATAGAAGACGCAAAGCCAAAGCAGTATCGTCTTATTGAAAGTAAGATTTCTAATGCCCAAAGAATTTTTTTCTTGGGCTTCGGATATGCTGATGAAAATTTGAAAGCCATAGGCATCCCTTCTTCCGCAATTACTAAGGGCATCAATGTATACGGAACAGCAAAAGGTCTTACTGAGAAGGAAATAGGAGAGATAAAGACTATGTTAGAATGGAAGTATGACAATAGGGGAGTCCCATGGACAAATCCAGTTATTGAGAATACAGATTGTTATAAACTGTTGAGACAATATCTATGAATACTGGTTATTATTTCACCGCCCTTAAGCATATACCATGAACTGAAAACCAAGACCCCGTTTCTCGCTGAGGGGTAGAGTTCTTGTGTTTGTTGGGGAACTACAGGGCTGTTGCAGAGGAGAAAAAGCATGGCTCTCAGGAAATGTAAGGAGTGTGGCAAAGAAGTCAGTTCGAAAGCCAAAGAATGCCCCAATTGTGGAGCACCTGTAAGGAAGAAGGTAGGAGGATGTGGAGGTTGCCTAACTATTATTGTCGTGGGAATTGTTGCAGCCATTGCCATTCCCAATTTCTTGTCCTACAGAGAAAGATCACAATCGGTGACAGTTCCCAAGCCCCCTGGGCAACAGAGGCCAAAGCCGGAAGTTGCCCGCCCACCTGTAGCTGCGCAAAAAGGGGTTGACCTGCCAAAATACACAATCTTGGACGAGGAAATAAGCGACATTCCTCTTAAGACACAGGTGAGCTTGAAAGTATTGGTTTCAGGTACGATTTCAGACGGAAGCCTTAGAGCCCTACTCCAGAACCTGTATTCTACGTACAGCACAAAAACGGGCTTCAAGTATCATAATTCTCCCACCAATATCTACATATACTTGTTTACCTCAAAGGAAAGAGCCGATTCGGATATGCAGTGGATAGGAATGTTGGCGAAAAGTCCCATGTACGATGTACCCGACATTAGAATCAACGAGCGCCAAATCGCCCAACTCGGTAAAAAGCCAGAAGTGAAGTTTGGTTTGACTGAAGACAAGCGAAAGCAGATTTGGAAAGAAATGGTGAAGGCTGAAGACAGAGCATGGGCAGAAGCCGACAAGAGGTACCCGCCAAAAGTGGAACACTCTAAAGCTGTTTTTATGGAACAACTCGGTAAACACTCAGACTTAAACGATAAACTAACAGACAAATATTATGATGAGATAGCAAGAAAGTATGGGTTGACGAGAGAGCAGCTTAATGACATTGCCGTAGAAGGCGGCACCAAAGATTGGCCGTTGCCCAAGTGACAATATCATTTTCTTATGAGATTGATTAGGAAATCATAAGGAGGCGTGTGGGGCCATGAAAATCCTAAACTTCTTATGTACACTCTTTTGGCTGTTTGTTGTAGTGCCGTGTGTCGCTTCGAACGTTTATGCTGGCGATGTGAAGCAGGGAGATGAGGTAACCATTGTTACGCCTGGAACTGTAGCAAGGCTTTGCCCACATCCTAACTGTGGACAAGACCAGCATATCACGCGCATACCTGAGGGAACTGTTTTGAAAGTGGACGGCATTATGGATGTTAAGAGTGGTATGTTAAGCGCGAAGTGGTTTGAGGTGACATATCAAGGGAAAAGAGGATGGATCAGCATGTTTGATACAAACAAAGCTCAATGACAAAGGTGGTATACAATGAAAAAGCTCATAGTTGGCGTTTGTGTGGTAGCCCTGACTGTAGCCAGCGCTATTGCTCAGTCCGTTCCCTATTCCGTGGAGCAGAGAATCAAAAAAATCTACTCGGAGAAATATCCGGATAACTTCACAATGCAGAAGGTCCTGATTGAAGATCAGCTGGAATCGTATCGTTTTCTTCAGCGTTGGTCATCGGAGTCAGGAGTGCCACAGAATGTATTCAGCAAGATCAAGGCAGTATATGCTCAGAAGTATCCCAACAACTACACAATGCAAAAGACCCTGATTGAGGATCAATGCGCGTCATATCGCTTTCTTCAATCCTATACTCCACCTGCTGGAGTCCCGTATGACGTCTTCAATAACCTCAAACGGAAATACGCAGCAAAATACCCGTACAATTTCACTATCCAAAAAACTCTCGTACAAGATCAGGTGCAATCGTATTTGGAACTTCATAGATGAACGATGACTTATGGAATATGCCCTGAAATAAATACCAAGACCCCCTTTTCTCAAAATGAGAGTGGGGTTTTGTGGTTATTGTGGGAAGCTCGGCTGTGGTTTCGATAAGGTGTTAAGGATGCAACGTTTTCACAACTCATGTGGGAAAAATAAGATGAGAACTATTAAATGCCTGCTCTTACTAATCAACATGTTTTGTTTGAGTGCTTGTGGAACTACGAACATGCGAGTTGAGAACCTAAAGAACTATTCCCTTAACTCGGTTAAACAGGTAAACATTGGCTCTTCTCTGATACTAAATAAAAAGGCTGTAGTACAGGAGGGAAAAAGATGGGTGGGTCTTTTGTATTCTAAGGACGGATGGAAACACTTTAAGGAATATACGGACGAATCTTTTATGGAGGAATTGATTTATACGGGTCGTAGCGGTACGACTGTCTATGTATCGTATAGAGAGTATAAGAAAGATTTCGTGAGACCAGCATTTTTTCAAGAATTGCGTTACGACATTGGTCAATCAGATACCATAGTTTTTAAACAATATAAGCTAAAAGTCATTGAAGCGACAAATGAATACATTAGATTTATCGTATTGGCAGACTAAATTGTCTGCTGACGATTAGTAGTTTACACAAGCATTGCCTATCCAAGAGGATGCCATGAACTGAATACCAAGACTCCGTTTCTCATAGACAGGTGAGGTTTGGGGGTTCTGCTATGATAGATAAAACCGATTTCATCCGACAACGAAGAAACCTAATTGTCATCAGCCTTATTCTATTGGGTGTAGAGGCGTTCGGCCTAGAGATAAAGAGAATTAATGCATTGGGTAATGAAATCCTAATACAGAATCCTGGCATGGTTAATGTCGCGCTGTGGTTAGCTTGGGCATATTGGTTCATAAGGTACTACCAGTATTTCCACGACCTGCAGGACAGGGGTTTCAAAACCGCTTATGCTGCAAAGATGAGCGAATTGATGATAAAGGCAGCTTTCAGACAAGGAGTGCAACACGACAAAATCCATGCGGACCGCCCCACTTTAGAGGGAAAGGAACTTCTCCTTAGTAGCAAAACAAAGGTGCAGATATCGACTAAGAAGCTGTGGGTCATAGATCTGGTTGTGGATTATGAAGACACCGTCTCTATTAAACATTCCTTTGGACTAGGCAAAGTGAATATTCCCCCGAGGCGGATTACTGAAATTCGAGCATGGACACATGTAATTTTGCGCACAAGATTGTTTACGGAATATGTGCTGCCGTACGTCATCTTTTCGGCACCCATAGTCCACAAGATATATGAGTTGTATGTCGCCAACCCTTAGGATTAAGGCCTGTTAGTCGTTCAGACTGAGTGAAATCTTTTTGCCATTCAACATCTTGGCGGATGCTTCAGCGAGACTATAATGCCATGAACTGAACACCAAGACCCCGTTTCTCATAAAGAGGGGTGGGGTTTTGTGGTTTTGACTGCGTGTAGAAAAGGGGGTGTAATCATGGCCGAGATCAAGGTGCTGGCTGGCGACATAGAAAAAGGCTCCTGGACTTTTGTTAGCCTTTTCGGACAAGCCCTGATGAAAAAAGGCAGCCCTGAGATCAACTTAAAGGAAGAGACGGAGAGTATTGAGCTTTTGGATGAAGAGAAATATAATAAGTTGGCGAGAAAAGCAGGGTGGGCTATTGCGGGCGGAATAGCTACTGGCGGGGTGGGTCTAGTGGCAGGGGCACTCTTCGGAGGAAGGAAGAAAACGATGACTTTTGCTTGTGAGTTGAAAGACGGAAGGAAATTCATGGCTGTGACGGACAGAAAAAGCTGGACAAAAATTCAAGCTGCCACATTCTCGTAACTACAACCCTTTCCTCCCGATCCCGTTTCTCGTTAGGAGAGGGGTGGGGTTTTGTGGTTTTGGTGTCATCAAAAAACCGTTTCCTGTTTCAAGAAAATGAACCCCAAAAATGAGGTGCTGTGATGGATAAAAAACCTATGAGGGATAACGAACAAAAATGGCGCGGGTCATTTTCTAAAGTTTTGTGTTTGGCTGGAGTCATCGGCATCATCCCCCTTTTTGTTTTTTTAGGGACAAGACAAGAGTTAAGTTCCAGTGACGTTATCTCAATTAATCTTTTAATCCTGATCATTTCGGCCGGGATTTCCTTCTATTTAGGCAGATATTTTTCGTACGACGAGGCCCTCGGAAGAATCCATGGAGAGGCTGTAAAAGCTTTAAGAAGAATTGTTGGCATAAAGGCCTCACTGTCGGGTTTAAAACGAAATTGTGACAGAATAACGGGTGCCATTATGTCGGATTACAAAGATAAGGATGACCAGAAAGTGCTCCTTGAGTATTTACACGGCATTAACAGTCAAGTGTTGGACACTTTGGTCAATGTAAATTCCTCTATTGACGATTGGCGGGACGTAATTCCGAAAGAGGTGGACGGACTGAGAAAGGCGCAAGGGGATCGGTTGAAACTTCTGGAGGAGAAACAAAAGGGTTATGATAAGCTATCTGAGGAATACAAAATCAAGATCAAAGAAGCTGGAGAAGAGCAAAAGGTGCAGATCCAAGAAGAATTCGGAAGAAAAATCGAAGCGTTGAAAACTGACTTCAACACCAGAATCGCTGCAATTAGAAGTGAAGTTTCGCCGTCTGTCTCACCGTTTGATTATTCAGCCTCCCCAAGTGTTTATGGCGAAACAGCGACTATAGTTTCCCGATTTGGAGACAAGGGTATTTTTCATGTTGACGGCTTGGATGCTGACTTTTTGCGCCAAGTTACTCTCATAAAAGATTCCGAGGTAGCCCTTGCAGCTGAAGAAGTGGACCTCGAGACAATTGATCAAACGGTGCCCGAAGAACCTAAGCAGGAGACAGAGCCGGGCGAAGACGAGCAAACATAAAACATGATTTATCCCCTCTTCCGGTAAGGGATTAGAACAGCGCCCGTAGGAGTATTAACATTGTCAAAGAGCAACGGCTTATAGTGAAGCCCCCAAGAAGCACGAAAAGAAGGCCAAGAAATAACCTCTTTTAGGAAAGCTAATGGAGAATGATCGAAAAAAGAAGCTCCGTAATATTGTAAATGCCTCCGGGTTTCTGTTTCAACTTCGTGTTGAACACGCAATCAGGAAGAGCTCCAACCAACATGGCTGGAAAGTGGTTTCACGTGAGCATCCCTGGGAAGACCCAGAATCAGGAGGGGAGGGCTTCATCGATCTTGTTCTAATGCATAAAGCCAAGTGCATGATTGTCGAATGCAAGCGACCTCGTGATGCAAGTTGGGTTTTCCTTGTTCCCGATGATTCCCACCCGGAAGTCCAACAAGTTCGTTGCCAAGTGGCCGATTACAAGACAAGTCAGACACCGCTTGGTTACTGGGAAGACCTCAATATGGAACCGAGCTCGCCAGAGGCCGAGTTCTGTGTGATTCGAGGGAAAGACAAGGACTCTTCCCCTATACTGGAAAGGTGGTCCGGTGGTCTTCTAAAGGCACTCGAATGCTTTGCACAGGAAGAGCTTAAGCTCGCCCAGCAAAATAACGATTTGCCATTAGTGAGGGTCTATTTCCCAGTTGTCATCACAACGGCTCAACTCGAAGTGTGCCGTTTCAAGCTGGGTGATGTGAAACTTGAGAACGGGACCCTCAAAGAGAGTCAATTTGAAACGGTCCCGTTTATCCGCTTCAGAAAGAGCCTAACCACACGGTTGACTAATGGCGAAACGCCAAAGAATATTGAAGAGACGAATCAGAACAGGGAGCGTACTGTTCTTGTGATTAACGCCTCTCGGCTTTCTAATATTCTCCAAGAATTCCGACTGAGCAGGTCACAATACTTGACATTGTCTGGGTCGCTTTTGGCCATGGCGGCAAGAGATTGAAATAGCCATTTTCCGCTTAGGCTTGCTGTCTGCCGTAGCAGGACACGGTGTTGCATCAACGTTTTCTTCCGTGAGTTACAACCGACTTCGGGCTGGTTGTTATCTCAGCGCCTCGTGGTATTGAGAAGAGGCCGAAAGGAGTTCTTGATATGACTAACGAACTAACTGAACACGAAGATTCGATACGGGTTAGCCGATTCTCTTTTTGTGATAGGTTTGAAGCTACCGAAGACTTGGTTTTTGCTTACCCAAGTGGTGAATTTGACGCTGGGCCTCAAGCTGTAGCTAACACACTTCAACAAGGTATGGATTACCTCAAAGACCTGACAGACTTGAATCCAAAGCAAGTGCTTGGCTCGCGAGTTGTCGTTGGCTACAGGCATCCTAGCCAACCAGGTGGCACCGGGCGTCAATCCACGTGGAGTGGAAGAGATGGGAATCGAGTTTTTCTTTCGTGGCAGTACTTGGATGACGAAAACGAACCTATGCACATATGTGGACACGAATTAGTCCATCCATTTTATCGTGTTTCGCCGCTCCATGATAGAAATGAGGGGTGGGGCGAGGGTTTCTGCGATTTTCTGCGTGCACCTGTCATAAATTTCATGGGATTAGAAGAAGAGAGTGACATATGGTGGGCAAAAATGATTCAGGCTGCACCTGAAAGAGAGAACAAACCCGGTACTCATCAGAATCCAGCTGGACAATTCGTTTTGATGTTAGCAGCAGACCACGGGAGCGCCAACGAAGCTGATCAGATTGCTTCCATGTTGATCAACCGTCAAGACTATATCAAAGAGTTTGTCATGCGTCTATTTCGGGATTTTGCTGATCGTCCCTTGAGGGAAGTCTTAACCCCTACAGATGACATGATAAGGGAATATGGTTATGATAAATTGTGAGAGAGCAAGGTGAAAAACCGCCTATCTTTCTTGTGTTGCCATTTTCCGGTTAGAGTTCCTACTTGAAACAATGAAACCCTGAGGACAACACACATGGCCAAAAAACTTGACCCAAAAGAAATAGTTGAAGACGAGAATAAAAATGGGGTCAGGTCTCAACATTTGACAAACAGGGGGGAAAAGGGGGACGTTCTTAAATAAGTAAACAACTTGGATTCAGAACAGAGATACTTATTTACTTAAGGACGTCCCCATAGCTGTATATGAGCACATTATTCGATGGAGATATTCATGCAGGCTTATCGGGCCTAGAACTCGAAGATGAGTTCTTTGATCTTGGTGACGGTATCACACTTAGAAAAACTTACGCTCATTTGATGGCACCGTTCATGGTGGCATTCAAACCCGCACCGCCAGGAGGGCACCATCCGGCACCGTGGAAGGCTGCATCCGGAGGGTTTAGCTTCGATGTCAATGCAGAGCTTTTAATTCCATCTCATATCGAAGAGGAATATGGTTCGAAAATTGGTATTGCAAGAACACTAGTCTTTCTCCTCCGCCTCGGTGTTAATCCAGCAACCACGTTGCCGGTTTTCTCAAACTATCCGTTCGCATCACTCCCGGAAATTCCTGATAGCCAATCTACCCTGTTTCCATTTGAGGTTCAGTCACGTCATTTTCCACTCGGTGTCGTAGGCGGTAAGGCAAATGCCGATGCTCTCGCATGGGTAACAGATCGTTGGCAAACGGTTCACAGACTGACTTCCGAGAGCACCGAGTTCTCTCTTGCAGTCGAGGCAATTGATATGGGGCAGTTTGTGCAAAATACAGCACTAACGATGGTTTCGCTTTGGGGAGCTTTGGAAGCTCTATTCTCGCCGGCGACCTCTGAACTTAAATTTCGTGTTTCTTCGCTGATCGCAGCCTACCTTGAAGCCCCTGGTGTGGAGCGGGCGAAGTGTCAGAGAGAAGTTGCGAAATTGTATGACAAACGTTCCGCAGCGGCACATGGGAAGCCAAAGCACAAGTCAGAAGACCTGTTGGGCACTTTCAATCTGCTTCGTAGAGTGCTAATGCAAATTATTGATCGCAAAAAAGTGCCGTCCAAAGATGACCTTGAGGGCATGCTTTTTGGGTCGGTGTTACATGAAGACAGCTAACCAAATCATCAAGCCGACGCCAAAAATCGGCGCGGCTTATGCTTGGCGTTAGGTGTTTCATAAATACCCAGGGTCGAATATCATGGAGGATGCCGCTATGAAAACATACATCTTTTGCGTGCTCAGTATTTTTGTCGCAACAGCTGCGCAAGGCCAAGATTTCACAACGAGCGAGGCCAAGAGAGCTACATTCCTCAACAACGCGGTCTCACAGCTCTCAATCAAAGCAGATCCAGAGCAACTCCAAAACATAAAGACGCAAGTGGCTAAGTGGAAAATTACGAACACTGAAGACGACTGGATCAAGGTGACGGACGCGGTTTACATGGCCAGCAAGATGTCTGACTCGAAGTCGAAAGTTACTATTTCTACCTCTGGTGGGAACGGAGCAACCGTAAAATACCAGACACTTGGGCAGCGAAAGCGCAACGAGACACCCACCACCGCGAAGGAACCTACCGTGACGGTGGAACAGATGTACATAGGGATGTACCACATCTGGTCCGAACGCGAAGGGGGTCCAACCTCCAGCAAGAATGACCAGTTTGATATTGCAGGGCTAAAAGAACAGGTGACTCTAAAGGAGACCAATTGAAGGTGGATGCGGAATCACTGAAAACTGGAGGACAGTGGCTCGGGGCAGCTTCAGGTGTTGGCGTTCCCGCGTTTACGTTCTTTTCCTCCTTCCCGCCGCCGCTTTTTCCAAGCGTAAGCCTTATCAGTGCCGCGCTGTCGGGTGCTATTTTGCTCATTGCACTCGCGTGGAACCCGAAGGCCGACGGACCAGATCAGACACTGCCCCGCATTGTGAGGCAGGGTAAGCGGTTCCTATTCTGGTCGGTTCCGCTGCTAATCGTCTACATTCTTCTTCTGCAATTTACAACCGTACCTATACCCACTGAACCGAGCACCCGCCTCCAAATTGGGTTCGGCACGTTCGATTGGACGCTCACGGAGGCTGCGAGGGACTGGAAGAGTTCCAACCCCTCGTTGACTGTCACTCAGATGATCAAGAAAGAGGCAGCATTTACTCAGGACCGCATAGCAATTCTTTGGCAGACGTGGTCGGTCTATCTTGCGGGATTTCTGCTCATTGTGCTTTACTTCTCCGGGTTCGTTACCTGGACTAGCGGCTTTGCGCTGCTTGCAAAACAGCGGTCAAGGGAAAAATAGGGGGACGTTCTTTACTTTTGTAGTTTCATGCCGATATGAATGAGCTTGGGGACGGGCAAATAATGGGGGACGTTGGTGCAGAAAGTGCGTAGCGGTCAAATGAGGGCGTTCTGGCCGATCCTAAAAGGTTATAATGTGTATTTGTTATCGGGACATTTCCAAGAGTTACGTACAGTGGGAGGTTATCTATAATCCAGCCAATTTAACCAAATTTATGCTTTCATCCAAAAAGAAGGGTCTGCTCAATATATAATGTTAGAGGGCAGGAGGTTTACGTATGATAGCCTGCTTGGGATGGGGGTCCTTAATTTGGGATCCTCGTACTCTCAGTATTAAAAGTAATTGGTTTGATGATGGCCCCCACATCTTAGTCGAGTTTGTCCGAGTATCATCTGATGGAAGGCTTACATTGGTGATTGATCCATCGATGCTGAAAGTAAGATGTCTTTGGGTGCTGATGAATACCGCAACTCTAAACGACGCTATAGATAATTTAAGAGCGCGGGAGCGTATTCCGCGAAACAATGGTCACCTCATAGGCCGATGGACCACGGGACAGAATACTCCAGCAGGAATATCTGATCTGCAGGTATGGGCTCAAGATAAAGGAATACAATCCGTTATATGGACAGCATTGGGTCCTAGGTTCCAGGGACAAAATGGACGAGTTCCTACTGAGGATGAAGCAGTAGCATATCTGCAAGGCCTGCACGGTAACCAAAGAAATGCAGCAGAAGAGTACATTAGGAGAACACCACATCAGATTGATACTGCTTATCGCAAGCGGTTTGAGGCAGATTTAGGATGGACACCGATATGATTATTTATGGGGAAAATAGGGGGAATAATGGGGGACATTGGTGCAGAAAGTGCGTAGCTTTTAAATGAAGGGAAAAAGGGGAAAAAAGGGGGGACGTACATAAGTTCATAAGTTCCCCCTCATCCTCATACTATGGAGTTATCGATGTTCGGCAGAAAGAAGAAGCTCATAAAGAAAATGTCAGGGGCAATTGACCTGGTAAAAATGGGCATTTACATGAGACTTGAGTCAAACTTCTTGCGAAAATATGCTGAAGATTTCTCTGGGCTTCTTTCCGCAGCCATCGTCAACGTATTATTTGACCAATCACCATCAAATCTGAAAGCATCAGAATTCTCGGCCTCCAATAAAGACTTGATAAATCAAGAGCTACGCAATCTTAAGGATGACGAAGATATTCGGAAGGTCGTTACTGAAGCTGTTCGCGCAAAATCCGTCCTTTTGATTGCTCAAGATCAGAATGCTGCTGTGTCCTGTGCAGAACACCTTGAGAAATTAAGAGATTTAGGAATTCTGATCCCAGGTGGCGAAGCACCTTCACTAGATTTCTTGTCGATTGCTGAAGAGTTCTATCAATTAAGTGTTAGCGACTCAAAAACCTAATGAACATTGGGAACGCCTTTGACTAAGTTGACTTCTGGCGAGCAGAATGGTCAGCCTGCAAGGGATACAGAAACTTGTTATTGAAAAGCCAACTCCTTTGAAGGCATTGTGGCCGATCCGAAAATGTTACGATATGGTTTTGACATCTTCACAGTCTTTGGATACCAAAGATAATGGGAAGGAATCTCGAAAACGCTTGGCTTCAAATATCTAAATGTTTGGCAAGTTATCTCGAAGACCAGTTGCCGCTCTCTCACGGGGTTGGGGTCTTTGTCCAAAAAGAAGAGTCTGCTTAGTATTTAACGTTATGTTACATCAAATTACCAAGGAGTACAAATGAGAGAAAGGTCTGTTGGAGTAAAGCGAATTGTAGTGATATTATCCGTACTATCTACCGTTGTTTGGGTTACATTTGTCCTTGTGGTATCTGAGGGATTCACGGAGATGGCGGGGGGTGGGTGGATATTTCTGCTTGTTGGGATAATCGTAGCATATTTTGTCCCTCAATTGATTTGTAAAGCGGTGTATTGGGTGTTGGATGGTTTCGAAAAGGATAAAAAAACATAACAAATCGTTCCAGTGGACGACTAAGGAAGGATTGGCACGGTGAAGAGTTTTATTGAAGAACATTTGTCGAGCATTGTCTTTGGTGTCATCGTGTTGCTTATCGCAGGATACTTCGGATGGCGGTTTATTTCTAAGCACCAGCGGGAGAAATTTGAGGCTATTCAGGCGCAGCAGAAGACTTCAACTCTTGCAGAGCGTTACAATGCAGTCACAGACTGGCAGAGCAGATTTGACGAAGATGGGATTAAGATTGGCAAGGGACACAGAGCAGTGTACACGATGGACATTGAGGGCGCATTGATGCCAAAAGACGGTCGGCCAGTACTCATCGTGGGCTACGTTTTCGACGTTACGAAGATTGGTGACAGTTACCACTTGGGAATCAAGGCCTTTGGCTATCCCGATGTGAACTTCTTACTTGAATGTCAATCAAAACACGCCGAATTGGTCCTCGCTCAACCAACAGATGAAGGGGGATCCTTTGCTGTTGTCGCCAGTGTGGTCTCTATCTCCCGACCAGGCTTTGAAACAGATGCTTTGATTGAGGATACAGATAATGATGTATACGCGGAGGTCATAGTGGAACCAGGCGATCAATACGTTCTCCAAGGAACATGCCTCGATATTTCGTACGTGGGCTACTATGAATAGAATAGAGCAAAACAGCAAACACAGCAATGCCCCTTTGATTGTGAGAATCCTTTGCATTGTATTACTTATGTGGGCCTTGCTTCCTATAAATCCTTACGGTTACTACATCCTATTGAGATGGGTATGCTGTCCCTGTTTTGCATATCTCGCATTTGTTTCGCACGAGAATGGACAGATGCCATGGGTCTGGATTTTCGGTGTCTCGGCAGGAATATATAATCCCATTTTCCGGGTTCATCTGGGTCGCGAGATATGGTCTCTTGTTAACGTAGTCTCAGTCCTTTTTCTCATTGTGCATGCTATTATGTCGAAGAAAGGAGACGGTAGGAGCCTACAAACGGGCCGGGCGGACGACTAATAGTGGCGCCGCCTGCTTCAAATATCCAATTGAGATGCAGAGATTGCTGAGTCGTAGAGACTATGTCCATGTGGGGCTGACAACTTGTTGGGGTTGTATGAAAAAGAAGAGTCTGCTTAATATATAATATTGGGTGTATGCTCCAACTCCAAGGAGGATAATATGAGGTCCATTATCGGTGGTATTTTCAAGGTAATCGCCGTCATTGTGTACGTGGGTTTCGGACTCTGGGGCCTTATCATAACGCTTGCCATCGTCAACCAGGCCGCTGGCTTTTGGGGTGTGGTTATTGGCTTTTTCATCTTCCCTGTGACTTTGGCGGCAGCTCCTTGGTATGCTCTTGTCGCCTGGGGGACTTGGTTTCCTCTCGTTGTGGTATACGGCGGAGGCATAAGTGCAACAATTCTGTTTGTTCTTGCTTCTGTCATTTCCGGCGATTGAATATGTACCACCTATATGATGAATAACTGCAATTAATCGCAAATCCAGCCAAATTTACGATAATGCCATAGTATCCAGGAAATCGGGGTCTTTGGATCTCTTTCGATTTGCACAACCTATCTTGATCCAGGCCTGTGAAAGGGCCTCAAGTTTGACACTTCTTGGGGAAAGGAGTAGGGGACGTCCATGACATTCGGACATTCTTGCTGAGCTTGGGGCCGGAATGATAATGGGGGACGTTGGTGCAGAAAGTGCGTAGCGGTCAAATGAAGACGTTCTGGCCGATCCGAAAATGTTACGATATGGTTTTGACATCTTCAGTCTTTGGATACCAAAGATAATGGGAAGGAAGCTCTAGAAATCATCGCCATCCAATATCTACGATTATGTAAAGTAACCAAACATTTCACCTTGCCCCCGATCCGGTTTTCGTTGAACTCCCTATTCCCTTCTGATAAGGGTTCTATATCGTAAGATTTCGCTAATTTACGATTGTGGGAAGAAAGCTTTTGAAATCCTCGGCCTCAAAGATCCGAAGATATGGCTGGTTACCTTTAGCCTCCTGCAACGGGAGTGGACTACCGTATCTTGTATTCGCTTTTTTCTTGGAATGAGCACCATTCAGTTGAACGATGGGATGTTCGTCTGGTGTTTAATGCCGATCATTATGACAAGCAGTGTCCTGATTTTGGCGGAAATACGGGATAGGAGGGTCGATTATGAAGTTTTTTCGTCTTTTCGTTTTATTGCTCATTACGATCTTGGTATCGGATGTTTCAAACTCAGCGCACGCGGACAGCTATTCGGATACGATTGAAGTCTTTAGAAAATCTCCAGCGGTACAACCATTTTTTAAGAATGCCTATGGTTATGTGGTTTTTCCGACTGTTGGAAAAGGTGGCATAGGTATCGGGGGTGCCTACGGTGCAGGGCAAGTATATCGAGGAGGAAAGGTCACCGGAACAGCCAGACTATATAAGGTGACTATAGGTTTTCAGCTCGGCGGCCAGGCATTCAGCGAGATTATTTTTTTACATGACAAACGCGCTTACGATGATTTCACCAGCGGTAACTTCGAGTTTGATGCAACCGCATCCGCTGTTGCTATTACCGCCGGTGTCCAGGCAAAAGTGGGTACAGAGGGAAGTACTGCTGGGGCGAGTGCTGGGCCTGATACCGGGGTACAGGCAGAGACGAATTATAGAAAAGGAATGGCTATATTTGTGTATATAAAAGGTGGCTTAATGTACGAAGCAGCAATTGGTGGCCAAAAGTTTAGCTTCAAACCCAGGTAAGATAATGCCATAGAATCCTGAAAATCGAACCTCTGGGAAAAACATAGGGGTCAGGTCTCAACATTTGACATTTCGAGTAAAGATAACGTTGTTGACTGTGTTGAATAACTCAATTGCGGTTGCAGACAGAATGGAGCCAACTATTCAGGAGGATAATAGGGGACGTTGGTGCAGAAAGTGCGTAGCGGTCAAATGAAGGCATTGTGGCCGATCCGAAAATGTTACGATATGGTTTTGACATCTTCAGTCTTTGGATACCAAAGATAATGGCAAGCGATATGGTTTTGACATCTTCAGTCTTTGGAAATACAAGCGGGGTCAGGTCTCAACATTTGACAAACAGTGGGGCCGAGATGGTTATGGAATGAAAAACAGAAGGGTCAGGTCTCAACATTTGACATTTAGTGAAAACTAGGGGACGTCCATGACATTCGGACATTCTTACTGAGCTTGGGAAAAGTAGGGGACGTCCATGACATTCGGACATTCGAATAATAGGGGACGTAAAATAATAGGGGACGTTGGTGCAGAAAGTGCGTAGCGGTCAAATGAGGGCGTTCTGGCCGACCCGAAAATAGTACCATATGGTTTTGTTATCTTTAAATATTCGAAACTAGAGATAATGGGAAGTAACCTCTAAGAATCCTCGGTTTCAAATATCCAAGGATATGGCAAGCAATCTCGAATTTTCCTCGCATGTAATCGTCCCCAATATATTGTACGTTAGCGTTGAACAGTGGAGGCAGTAAGACCCAGTGCCTCCAACAGTTTTCCTCTCATACCAGCCTATTCCCGCCCCTACCTGTCCAGCCCGTTCGATTCCTTAAAGATGTCATTTTGTTGACAGAGTACAGCCTTGAATACCCGTTGTTTTAGGCCTGCTTTTTTGTGCATTAGGCGTTAATTACTTGAAAACTATACAAAAAGGCTCAACTCTTAGTCAAGGCATGGTTTTTGCTTATAATTCACATAGCTTATCGCAATTGTTCGGGAGCTGACAGCTGGCACTTAGTGATCAAGGAGGCAGGCGATGGCAATAATCAATTCGAGAACACCATATGTGCCCTCAACCATCCTGGTTATTTTGGGGGCATTCTTTTTTGTGGTCTGGGCATATGTAGCCACTGCTGACATGTACACCGATTCAGCCCATGGTAGCGCGGCATATGGCGTCAATCGTTCAGCGGTTGACTATCCAACAGGAGACTGTACCCACTGCCATGACACTTTTGACCCCTTTGTGTGTGGTGTGAACGAGACTATGTTGTTTGTTTTACCGAACGACGAAACCTTGTGCTACCAATGCCACAAGGGTACTGGCTCTGTTCAAGAGGGTGGTATCACCAACTATAACTACAGCGGCGAGAAGTTTGGCGGCGGACCCAATGACTTTAGCAATGTCTATGATGCGTTTGGTGCTGATGCTTCTGGTGGATCATCCCACGGTTTTGCCTCTCTTCTGACTTGGGCTGAGACCAACCATCCGGAATGGGGATTTACCGCAAGCTCCAATCCATGCACTATTTGCCATAATCCCCATAAAGATAAAGAAAATTGGCAGCACCCTCAGGATCCTACTTACACTGCCATCAGGCGACCCAGCGAGCATGCCAGCAACCCTGGCAATCTCTGGGGAGATGATACTGGGGAGAGGATGGACTCCATCTGGAGTGCCTACCGGCCACCTTATTACAAGAGCATTGGCAACGATGGCTACGAGCCGGGCGGGACCCCTGACCATGTAGGAACGAAACACCCGGATTATTCCACACTTTGTCTGGATTGCCACTCTGAAAAAAGCTTGAACGGGCGGAGTGGCATTGATTGGAGGGACGAACTGGCACGTCCAAATGATACATGGGCACCTATACATGGTGAATTTCCAAATAACGTTCAGACTAACTTTCATCCAGAGTGGTGGTATGGGGAGCTCAAACCGCCATGGTGGGTGCCGCCTGACCCTGAATATCCCAATTACAATTACGTCCTCTCCTGCTTGGACTGCCATGAACCTCATGGCTCATCAAATCCGCATATGTTGAGGACTACGGTGAACGGGATTTCGGGACTAACGTATGACCGAGATGATAACAGTAGCGTGCAAGCTTGGTGTGAAGCCTGTCATGTTTTGAACACCTTTACCCAGGAGCAGGAAGATTTCTGCAGAGCGTGTCACTACATAGGTAGCTCAATAGCAGAGGTTTACGATAATGGGGACCCATTTCATTTCTCTTTTGTTGCTAAACCAAAGTGTATCGACTGTCATACTCATGCCCCAAACATTACGATCGGCCCGCATGGGGACTATGAACTTGATACCGATGTTTGCGCATCTTGCCATCGTGCACATACGTAATGAATGGATGCCGTAAGATAATGCTGGTTACCTTGGGGGGTCTCACCTCACCAGATTCATATTCGCTCCAAGAATACAAGCGGGGTCAGGTCTCAACATTTGACAAACAGTGGGGCCGAGATGGCTATGGAATGAGTTTTGTTGAAAGTTGAGACCCCTTAGCCTGTTTATGTTTGCAGAAAAAGCGAATTCCTATCAATTACTTTATGCAGGAGGATATTAATGACAAAAGCAAGGGACAGCAGGAA
>SDBT01006849.1_pt1 | contig 18840 bp, 15 predicted proteins | sample 2277101 | NCBI WGS metagenome assembly SDBT01 (sample SAMN10404973, study PRJNA504765) | marine sediment metagenome | isolation source: marine sediment core GS10_PC15, 103 cmbsf | place: Arctic Ocean: Southern Knipovich Ridge | collected 2010
AGTTCGGCCAGGTGCTCCTCCAGCAGTCGCCGCGCCAGGTCCTCCGCGCGAGAGACCGTGCGGTTGGCGACGATCAGGGCCTCCGCCCCGGCACGGATGAGTGCCTGGGCGGCCAGCTCGGCCGTCTGACCCGCGCCGACCAGCAGGACGGCCTTGCCCTCCAGCGATGAGAACACGTGCCCGGCCAACTCCACGGCGCCCTGGGCCACGCTGGCCGAACCGGCGCTCAGGCCCGTCTCAGTGCGCACGCGCTTGCCGACGCGGAAGGCACGGTGGAAGATCCTGTTGAGGACGAACCCGGCCGTCCTCGACTCGGTGGCCAGCCGGTAGGCGGCCCTAACCTGGCCCACTATCTCGTTCTCGCCCAGCACCATCGAGTCGAGCCCGGCGATCACGCGGAACAGATGTGCGACGGCGTCCATGCCCCTGTGGCGGTAGAAGAGGGACTCGTCGGCCGCGGGTGCCGCTCCCTTCAGTTGAGCGATGTGCTGGAGCACGTGGCCGAACTGGTCCTGCGCACGACCGGAGACGGTGTAGATCTCCGTGCGATTACAGGTGTCGAGCACCGCGGCCTCCTGGAAGACCCTCTCCGTGCGGATGGTGCGCAGCAGCGCGCCGGCCAGGTCTCCCGGCAGCGAGAACTGCTCGCGCACGTCCACGGGCGCGGTGCGGTGGTTGACGCCTGTTACAAAGACTTCCATCGTTGCAGCGTCTGCTCCAGCAGGTCGGGTTCGGGTGCGGCGGCTTGCGTCGTGACCTCGTCGAGGAACGACTCCAGGAGCTGCCGCCTCTGCTCCTGGTCCTCGGGATGCCTGGCCTTCAGGTGATTGCGCAGGTCCAGCAGGGCCTCCAGCAGGGGCCCGTATTCGGCGCCGAACTCGCCCTCCAGCCGCTCGCGGATGCGCCGGGCCATGGCCGGGCTGGCGCCGCCGGTGCTGACGGCTATCTGCAACAGCCCCCGCCGCACGACGGCGGGCACGTGGAAGGTGCACAGGTCCGGCAGGTCCACCACATTGCACAGGATGCGGCGGGCCGAGGCCTCGCGGAAGATCCGCCCATTCAGTTCGCGGTCGTCGGTGGCGGCCACGACCAGCCACTTGCCGTCCAGGTCTGCGGGCTCAAAGGCGCGCTCCAGCAACTCCACGTCGCCGCCGGCGGCCGCCTCGCCTATCTCGCGCCGCGCGTGGAGGGCAACGACCGTGACGCAGGCGCCGGCGGCTTGCAGGGCCCTGACCTTGCGCACGGCGACCCGCCCGCCGCCCACGACCAGGACGGGCCGGCCGGTCAGGTCCGCAAAGATGGGATAGAGCGCGCCCATGCGTGTTCTCCGCGCGTCTGTCAGGCCAGCACAAGGCTGGCGATGAGCATGATCATGATGGCGGCAAAGCCGGCCACCGCGACGTATGAGACCCGTGCCGCGGGCCACTTGCGCACGAGCTTGCCGCCGGCGCCGACCAGGTAGATGAGCCAACCAAGCGAGCCGAAGATGATCTTGGAGAGAACCTTCGGGGTCATGCCGGCGTCCTGCCCCGCCCCATGCATCTGGAACGGTGAGGTGGCGATGACGACCGTCATGAAGATCAGCCCGACCACCATGGCCAGCCACGTCATGCGGCCGAGCGACTCCAGCGGCGGCAGCCGGTCGAAGAGCAGCCCGAAGCGGTGCTGCTTCAGCCCCCGCAGCGTCAGCAGGTGCAGCATGCCGTACACGGCTGCGATCGTCATGCCGGTGTAGGCCATCACGGCCGGCATGGTGTGGAGCCACGCCCAGCCCGTAGTGCCCGCCGGCTTCACCGCGGTCGGAATGTGGGGCGCCAGCGCCGTCGTGGCCGTGTATTGGAACAGGAACACCAGGAACATGACGAACACGCCGGTGCGCCGGTCGTGGGTGGCGAACTCAACGACCCAGTAGACGGCCGCCGTGGCCAGCGCAATGATGGAGAGGACCTCGTAGGGCCAGGTCTCGGGCGTGTGGCCCAGGTGTGCGGCGCGCACGATCAGCGACACCAGGTGGAACACCACGACGACGGCCAGCCAGGGGTGGCGCTCCTCCGGCCGTGCCCGCAGGAAGAAGGTGGCCCCGTAGTCAACCAGCACGGCCAGGTAGAGAAGCGGCAGCAGCCAATTGGCGATGATCAGTGCGTTGTCCATGTGTCGGCTCCTTCCGGAGGCGTGCCCGGCGGGCCTCTGCCTACTGAGGGGCGTCGGCCTTGCGCTCCGAACGGCCCGAGGGCAGTTCGGAAGCGATGTCCAGTTCGTCGATCTTGCGGTAGAGGCTGCTCAGGCCGATCATCAGCGCCTCGGCTGTGGCGGCCTTGTCGAAATCGTGGCGGCGCAGGATCTTCATGATGTGCCGGCGCTCGAAGCCCTTTGCCGCGGACCTCAGGTCGGTGCGGACCGGCGCGGGGGCCAACCCGGCCTCTGTGGCGAAGGGCAGGTCCTGCAGCCCTATCACGCCGCCATCTGCAAACAGCAGGCCACGCTCGATCACGTTCTTGAGTTCCCGCACGTTCCCGGGCCAATCGTAGGCCTCCATGGCGGCCATGGCCTCCGGGGCCACTTCGGCGTTGGGCTTGTTCAACTCGCGCCCGAAGACGTCCACGTAGTGTTCCACCAGGGGGGGGATGTCCTCGCGGCGTTCGCGGATGGGGGGGATGCGCAGTTCCACCACGTTGAGGCGGTAGTAGAGGTCGTCGCGGAACCGCCCGGCTTCGACCTCGGCCTTCAGGTCGCGGTTGGTCGCGCACAGGACGCGGGCGTTCACGTGGACCGGCTCGGTGTCGCCCACCGGCAGGAAGCTCTTCCCGTCAATGGCCCGCAGCAGCTTGGGCTGCACGGACAGCGGCATGGTGGCGATCTCGTCCAGGAAGATGGTGCCGTTGTCGGCCACCTCGAACAAGCCCTGCTTGTCCTTGGCCGGGCCGGTGAAGGCCCCGCGCTTGTAGCCGAACAGCTCGCTCTCGACCAGCGTCTCAGGCAGGGCGGCGCAGTTGAGCGCTACGAACCGGCCCTCGGCGGTGATGCCGCCGTAGTGGATGGCGCGGGCGATCAGCTCCTTGCCGGTTCCACTCTCGCCGGTGATGAGGATGCTGGTGCGCGTGTCGGCCAGCTTCTGGACCATCTCCAGCACTTCCTGCAGGGCGGGGCTGGAGCCCACGATGCCCTCGAATCGGTACTGGTTCGCCAGCTCGGAGCGCAGCAGGACGTTCTCGTCGGCCAGGCGGCGCATGTTGAGCACGCGCTCGATGCGCATCAGTATGTCGTCGAAGTTGAAAGGCTTGGTGACGTAGTCGCGGGCCCCCATGCGCATGGCCTCGACGGCTGCGTCCACGCCGCCGAAGGCGGTGATGATGATGACCTGGGTCTTGGGGGAGTGTTCTGCGGCGTGCGCCAGCACCTGCAGGCCGTCCAGCTCGGGCATGCGCACGTCCACGAGGGCGACGTCGATCTCGTGCTCCTGCAGCACATCCACGGCCTGGCGACCGTCGGCCGCCGTGACGACGCGGTATCCGGCCTCCGCCAGGACGTCGGCCAATGACTCGCGGATCGTGTCCTCGTCGTCGGCGACCAGTACCCTTCGGTTCGCTGTCATGGGTGTATCGGCCCTCGGTGCCGGGGCAGCCGGTCAGACACCGGCACGGTCGCCCGGCGCGGCGCTCTCAAAGGTGGATTCGACGGCCGGGAAGGAAACGGCCACGGCCGTCCCCTTGCCCGGGGCGCTCTCTATGCTCATGCGGCCGCCGTGCCGTTCAACGATTCTGTAACTGACGGCGAGCCCCAGGCCGGTCCCCTTGCCGAAGGCCTTCGTCGTGTAGAAGGGCTCGAACGCACGCCGGGACTGGGCCCGCGTCATCCCGCCGCCGTTGTCGCGCACGACCATGTAGACCCAACCTTCCCGGGCGAAGCGCGTCACCTCGATCCGCTGCTTGCCTGAGAGCCCTTCAACCGCGTCCAGGGCGTTGACCAGCAGGTTCACCAGCACCTGCTGGAACTGCTGCGGGGCCACGCGCACCTTCGGCAGGCCGACGACGGCGACGCTCTCGATGTCGGCTGCGCGCGCCGTGCGGCCGTAGGAGATCATGCGCACCGTCTGCTCGATCAGGTCATCCAGGTCTGTCGGGGCGACTGAGGTGCGCGCCGGCCGCGAGAACTCCAGCACCTGCCGCACGGTCTTCGCTATGCGGTCGATCTGCTCCGTAAGCGTGTCCAACTGCTCCTTCTGCTCCCCCTCGGGGTTGCGCCGGTGCAGCAGTTGCACGACTGCCGACAGGCATGCCAGGGGATTGCCGATCTCGTGGGCTATGCCGGCCGCCATGGTGCCCAGGGCCACCATCTTCTCGTGCTGGTCCATCTCGCGCTGCTGTTTGCGCAGCGCCTCGGACATGGCGATCAACTCGCGATTCCGCCCGCGCAGGTCTTCCTCCAACTGTACCTGCTCGGTCAGGTCCTCGGTCACGATCACGTAGCCCAGGTGCTCGCCCGCCGCGCCGTAGACGGCGGAGGCCCGGGCCCGCAGGCGCAGCGACGTCGTCCCGGCGGGGGAGGCCAGGTCCAGGGAGAACACGCGTGTTGAAAGCGGTGAGGAGGCCCGGGCGATCTCCTGCAGGTAGCTGCGGACCTCGGGGGGCGCGCCTTCCTCGTCGCCGCCGAACCAGGGCTCAGCGGCCGGATTCTGCAGCAGCACGTCCCCCTGGGGCGAGAGCAGGACCAGGCCTTCGGTGAGACTGGCGATCATGCGGTCCAGCAGGCCCCCGGCGTCCGCCATCTGCTGCTGCGCTCCGGCAAGGCGTCGGCGCGCGGCGCCGGTCACGTAGACGGCCGCCGCCATCGCCACGCCCAGCCCGCCGATGCGCGTGCCAACGACAGACCACCTGGTGTAGCCGGAGCCCCACAGGTCAAGCCCCAGCGAATGGTGAAGCGAAGGCGATGCCGCTTGCGCCACTGCGACGGCCGCGAACATGGCCAGCGCCGCCGCCGTTGCCAGGTAACTGAGACGGCTCCGCAGCAGAACTGCGGCGCATACCGCGAGCGGGACATAGAGGACGACTGCCGGGTTCGATACGCCGCCGCAGAAGAAGAGAAAGGCCGACAGGGCAGCGGCGTCTGCCAGCGCCGGCCAGAACCGGGCCGCCTGGGTCGGCTCGCCGCGCACGCTCGCAGCCGAACGCAGCGAGCGGCGAAGCCGTGCGTTGTAGGCCAGCACCACGGCGCCCAGCACGAGGACGGGCACCGCTCCCTCCAGCACTCCCCCCATCATGCCTGCGGCCGTGCCGGCCAGCAGCAGGAGGGCGGAGAGGTGGCGCACTCGGACCATCCAGAGCGCAAGGCTCGTGAGTTCGGCTTCGAGCGGCCCCGGCTGGTCGTCTACGAGTGTCATGGCTCCGGTTGCCATTCTGCACCGGCACTCCTGGGGGTGCCTCGGGTACTGAGGGCCCGGGCCGCCTGAACGCGGCGGACGAGCGTCTGGCCCCCTGGCGGTCCCCCGTGGGCGGCCGTTGCTCAGTCCTGTCCGGCCAACGGATTGCCGCCGGATGGGTTCCCATTTATGAGAATTCTATCCCATCCGCGTCGGCCCGTCAATCATCTGCCTGGGCGACCGTCCAGTCGCCCAGGCAGATGCGATGTGTGCTCAGGCCGAGCGCGCCCTGAGACGCGGCTCTCTGGGCTTCAACCGCCGGCACGGAGCTCCTCGACGCGAGTCTTCTGGCTGATGTGGGGGTTATGACAAACAGTACACGCCAATCGTGGTTTCTTGTCTATCTTGGTGTCCCACTCGCCGGTGTCGGGAGCGTCCTTTGACACTTCCATGTGGGCGCTGCCGGCGCCATGGCAGGACTCGCACCCCACGCTCGCCATGTCGGGCGTCTCTTCCTCGCTGGTGAAGCCGCCGGGCCGGCCGAACCCCGTGGTGTGGCAGTTCACGCAGGCGGGGTCCTTGCGCTCGTCGCCGATCAGGGTCTCGAAGTTAGTTGCGTGCTTGGTGGCCTTCCAGGTCTTGAACTCCTTCAGGTGACAGAGCCGGCACTTCTTCGAGCCTACGAAGGTCGCGTCAGCCGGGGCCTCTGCCGCGTAGGACACGTAGACGCCCACCGCAGCGAGGACCGCCACTGCTACAACTGCACTGACCGTCTTCCTCTTCTGCATCACCGTCACTCCTTAACCTGGATGGGAGACACTTCGCTACACTAGCGTCGCGCGATGCCGATGGCCTTCGCCACGTCGTCGCTGACCTTGTCGAGCAATTCGAGCGCGTAGTCGGGATTGTGGCCCGCCTTGGCGTTCGCAACGAAGTCGCAGTTGTGCTGCGCCCGTTCGAGCAGCTCATGGGCATCGGCGTATCCTTCTGCGTCCTCGGCCATGGCGCCGACGGCTTCCCTGGCCTTGGACAAGTCTGCCGTGGCCTCGACGACCATCTCATCGATGATCTCGCGCCACTCAGAAAGCTTGCCCTTGATGCGTTCACCGTGACACGACTTGCAGGCCTCTTCCTTGACCTTGGGGCTGAACATCGCCGCGGGGCCTTCGGCGATCTGATCGCTTTCGGCCGCCTCGTGGCAAGCCACGCAGTCCACGTTGGCCACGTGGTGCATGCTGGGACTGTCTTGGACTCCTTGGCCGCCGGTGCCGGCGAACATGGCGTCCTGCAACGAGTGACCGCCGAGCGAGTGACAAGTGGCGCAGTCGCCGGCCCCGGAGACGGGCTCCAGGTGCAGGCCGTGCCGGATCTCGCTGTGGCACTGGAAGCACTCGATCTTCCGCTCCGTGACGTGCCAGTTGTGCACCACCTCGGAGTCATCGTAATGGGCCAGCTTCTCCGCCTCGCCGTGGCACTCGATGCAGACCTGCTTGGGCACGTCGCCCGTGCCGCGGGTCGAATCAAAATGGCACTTCCAACAGGCCACGCCACGGTCCACGAACGGTTTATGCTCGAACGTGCTGCCGTCGGCCAGTTCGATGCCCTCCGTGGCGACCTCATGGCAGGACAGGCACCCGCCGATCGGCTCGATGGCCTGCCCGTGGCGCTGGCCCTTGAAGTGACAGGTGAAGCAGACGCTCTCCGTAACGGTGATGTGGTCGCCCTGAACGATCTGGGAGTGGCACGAGGTGCAGCGCAGCTTCTTACCCCGGCGCAGCTTGGTCAAGTGCGGCGTATGGTCGAACGGGTATTTGTCCTTGAAAAGCACCTTGCCGTCCAGCAGCCGCGTTTCGTGACAGCCTTCGCGGAGGCAAGAGGCGTCGGCGATCTCGGCGTGGGGCCGCGGGCCGTGCGTGCCCGTGATTGTCTTGATCAGTTCGGTCGTGCCGTCCATCTTGGCCTGGATGTAGCCGAGCAGGCCGGGGGGGAAGTGGCACTTGGAGCACGTGACGTCTTTGTGTGTGGACACCTCCCAGCTCTCCACGTAAGGCCGTATGTAGTGGCAGACCTTACAGAAGCCGGGCGTGCTCGTGTAGTAGATGCCGCCCCCGAGGGCAATCGTGCCGACGACGGCGGCCACGATCACGACGAACGGGAACCGCTTCGTCGCAACGATCCACTGGCCCGGCTCGGGCTTGAACCGGAGGCCGATGAAGGCGAGCAGCCTTGTGATCAGGCCGGTCTTGGCTTCGGGAGCTTCTTCTACATCACCAGGGCTGGGGTTCAAAGCGGGCTGTCTCCTGAGTCGGGTGCTCTGCCCGTCGCGCGGTCAAGCGCACGAGCGCCAGGGGGGGTCGGCGGGGTCTATACTGTGCAGTCGGGACAGCGACGCGTCGTAGAGCCGACGCACCTCGCAATAAGAGCAGGTGTCTATCCCGAACAGCTTCTTACAGAGAGTCGTCTGCTCCCAACACGGCCGGGCTGCATCATTTGCAGCCTGGCAGATCTCCCGGGCGGCTGCGACGCAGCCACGGATCGCCCAACAGGGCGTCTTGCCCTCCCAGAAGCTGCCTGTCGAGGCCTGATGGCCCAAACGGATCCCCCCCTGGCTGGGGCCGCAAGAACACGGACAACGCAGTAACAGCAAAGCGTATACCACGATGTGGCAGCAGCGAGGATGCCCGTCAGAGGCTTCCGGAACGCCTTCCGATAGCCCGCTGCCGGTCCTCGAGCCGCTCGATTCTACCATAAATGAGAACTGACTTCTCGGGAAACGACCCTCTTTCGTCCCCTTGGCGTACGACACGCGGAGGATGGCCGGGCGGGAGCTGTGTCCCGCCGCACCATCAGAACTCCTCAGGGAGCTCTTCCAACTGGCTCCACGTGAAGACGGGCCCATCCTTGCAGACGTACTTGCCCCCTACGTTGCAGCGACCGCACTTCCCCACGCCGCACTTCATCCGGTTCTCCAGCGTCGTATAGACCATGTCGCGGCCGAAGCCCAGCTTGTCCAGCGAAAGCATGACGAACTTGATCATGATTGGAGGACCGCAGCAGATCACGACGGTGTCCTCACTGGACGGGGCCGCCTGCTCCAGAACGGTCGGCACGAATCCCACCTCCCCGTACCAGTCCGGGGTCTCACCCCCCGGGTCAACGGTGTAGACCGTCTGCACGTCGTCCATGTCTCGCCAGGTCTGCAGTTCCTCCTTGTAGACCAGGTCGGCCACACTGCGGGCGCCGTAGACGATGGTGATGTCGGCGAACTGGTCGCGCAGGTCCAGGCAGTTCCAGATGACCGATCGCACGGGGGCCAGCCCGATGCCGCCGCCGATGAAGAGCAGATTCTTGCCCTTCATCAGGTCGACGGGGAAGAAGTTCCCGTAAGGCCCGCGGAACCCGATGACGTCGCCGACGTTGCGCTGGTGCAGCTCGCCGGTCACCTTGCCGGTCATCTTCACGCTGCACTCTATGTAGCCCTTGCGCGTCGGTGCGGATGCGATGCAGAAAGTGGCCTCGCCGGCGCCGAACACCGAGTAGAGCCCGAACTGGCCCGCGCGGAACTCGAACGCGTCCGCCTGCGCCTCGTTGCAGAAGCCGAGCCGGAACGTGCGGACGTCGGACGTTTCCTGGATGACGCGCTCTATGCGCATCTTCATGGGCTGGTAGTCCAGCGGGATCAGATGCGGGTCGTCAACGGCTGTGCTTTGGCCGGCCACTCTGTGCACCTCCATGCGCTACGGCGCTTCAGCGCCCTGCGCCTCTATCTCTGACAGCACGCCCACCAGGCTCTGGCCGGCGCCACATACCCGCGTGCACCGCCCGCATCCCACGCAGGCGGTCAGGCCGAACCGTTCCGGGAAGTACTTGAACTTGTGCATCACACGCTGGCGGTAGCGCGCGCCTTGGTCCGCTCGGGGGTTATGCCCGGACGCGTGCTGGGTGAACAGCGCGAAGGAGCAGCAGTCCCAGTTGCGCAGCCGCTCGCCTTCCTTCCACGTTCCCTCGTCCACGATGTCAAAGCAGTGGCAAGTCGGGCACAGGAAGCTGCATGCCCCGCAGCCCAGGCACTGCAGCGCGGCCTCCTGCCAGAGACCACTCTCGAAGTTATCGTCCAGCCAGGCCCGGACCTTGTCCGGGGTGAAGCGGGCGGCCACGGCCGGGGCCTCGGGCAGTTGGGCGTCTGCGGCGGGCGTCACGACGCTGCCCAGCCGCTCGATGAGGGCCTGGCCCTTTGCGCTCAGGGGCTGCAGCAGCGCGCTGCCGTCGCCGTTCAGGAAGGCGATGACATCGCTGCCTTTGCCCGAGTGCGGAGACCCCTCCACCGACGTGCAGAAGCAGTGCTCGTCCGGCTCAGTGCATGCGAAGGTGACCACCGTTGCCCTGTCGCGCCGGGCGCGATAGAGCAGGTCGTCATAGTCCCACTGGAATACGGCGTCGAGGACCTCCAACGCGGCTGCGTCGCAGGGCCGCACGCCTAGCACAACCATCTCCCCGTCGCCTGCGCTCGGCGCCGGCTGCACGTCAACGTCGCCGTCGTCTGCGCGACGGTAGCCCAGGATGGGCTCGGTCTCGGGGAAGAAGAGGCGCTTCAGGGGCTGCCGGGTGTTGGCGTAGGCCGCCGTAACGGTGTCCGCCGAGACGACCTTCGACAGCTCCACGGCGTCGCCGTCGGCCTTCGTGGGCGCGACCACCTCGACCCCGGCGGCGCAGAGCGTCTCGACCGTCTTGGCCAGCCAGTCGGCCGGCGCCTGATACAGTGCTTTGTCAGTCACGTTCGGCGGACCTCAGAGGATCTCGATCTCGGGATCATCGGCAGACCACGTGGAGAACGGCGCCTGCTCATCGGGCGCCGTGCCGGAGCGGAAGTCGAACCACTCCTCCATCAGGCCGGCCATCTTCGAGTTCATGCTGTTGAGCGGGATGTCCATCGGGCAGACGCGCTCGCACTCGCCGCAGCCCACGCAGCGGCCGGTCAAGTGCAGGGCGCGGGCCACGTTCCACGCCAGGTTGCCCCGCAGATGCGGGCTGCTCTCCACCCAAGCCGGCACGGACTTCTCCACGATGCACCGCTTGCAGTAGCAGAGGGGACAGGCCTGCCGGCATGCGTAGCAGCGGATGCACTTGGTGAACTGCTCCTGCCAGAAGGCCCAACGTTCTTCCTGGCTCAGGGCCTCCATCTTCTCAACGTCGGCGTACTTCTGCGTCGGATCGGACGAGGCGTCGACCGGGTCACCGACAACGACGTCGCAGCCCTCGGGGTCGTGCACGTCGCAGGAGGCGCACTTCAACAGCCGCGGGTCCCCCACGCCGCCGCAGCGCACGCCGATCAGCACCAGTTCGTCACGCTCGACCACGTGTTCGCGCAGCAGTACATTCACGGCGCGCAGGTCGCAGCCCTTCAACACTACGGCCGTCTTGCCCATGGCGCGCACCTCGGGACGGGCCAGGTAGACGGCCAGGTTCGCGAAGCACGCGTCGTCGAAGAGGAGCCGTTCGGCGTCATCGGCGCTCCGCACGAACACGGGCGAGGAGAACCGAGAGCCGTTCGTCCGCCCATAGCCGATGACGACGCCCACGTCCTGCGCGGACAGGGCGTCGGCGGCGGCCTGACGGAGCGCGTCAGTCGTTGCAGCGTTCCCATTCATCAGACGGCTTCTCCTATCGCGGCTGCAGCCGAGGCGTCGGCGGCCGTGCGGGGCGTGGCAATGCTCGGGAAGGACGTGAACGGCCCCAGGGCCCGGGCCTCTTCGGTGATCTGCGTGACCAGTGCGGACCACTTGGCTCCCTCCGCCGCGGAGACCCAGGACATCTTGAACCGGCGCCTGTCGATGCCCACGAAGGCCAGCAGTTCGTGGAAGGCCTGGAGCTTGCGCCGGGCGTGGTAGTTGCCGCTGCTGTAGTGGCAGTCACCCGGGTGGCAGCCGGAGACCAGCACCATGTCCGCCCCGCGCTCGAAGCTCTTCAGCACGAACATGGGGTCCACCCGGCCGGAGCATGGCAGGCGCACCACTCTGATGGAAGCCGGATAGCTCAGGCGGCTCATGCCGGCCAGGTCGGCGCCCGCGTAGGAGCACCAGTTGCACAGGAAGGCCACGATGCGGGGCTGCCAGTCGCCGCTGCCTGCGGACTGTGTCTGATCGCCGCTCATAATGCGTCACCCTGAGATAGCGTTGATGGCTGCGTAGACCTGGGAGTCCCTGTAGCCCTCGACCTCGATGCTCTTGGACCGGCATGTCACTGAGCAGGCCCCGCATCCCTGGCAGAGGCCCTCGTTGATGTGGGCCACCACGGCGGTCACGATGCCCCGCCGGTCGGTCAGCTCCATCGGGCCGATCGCGCCGTATGCGCAGACGGTCTCGCACTCGAAGCAGCCGTTGCAGGTCGTCTGGTCGACCACGCCGATGGTGGGCTCCCGGGTCAGTTGCTGGTGTGCCACGATCCCCAGCGCCTTGCCGGCGGCGGCGCTTGCCTGCGAGACGGCCTCCGGGATGTCCTTCGGGCTGTGGCAGGCGCCGGCCAGGAAGATGCCGGCCGTGTTCGTCTCGACGGGGCGCAGCTTGGGGTGGGCCTCCGAGAGGAATCCGAACTCGTCGTAGCCGATCCGAAGCGTCTGGGCCAGTTCAGTCACGCCCGTAGCGGGCAGCAGCGCCGCGGCCAGGACGACCATCTCAGCCTCGATCTCCACCTGGCCGCCGCTGAGCGTGTCCGCGCCGCGCACGACCAGCTTGTCCCCGCGAGGGAAGACCTTCGAGACGCGGCCGCGCAGATATGTGGCCATCCCCTCTTTGGTGACCTTGCGCGTGAACTGCTCGTAGTTCTTGCCGCCGGAGCGAACGTCCATGTAGAAGACGAAGGCCTGGCCGTCGTGCACCTTGTGCTTGTAGAGGATGGTGTGCTTGGCCGTGTACATGCAGCATATCTTGGAGCAGTAGGGCTGCCCCCCTTCGGTGTCCTCCTCGCGGGAGCCGATGCACTGCAGGAAGACGACCGTCTTGGGGGGCTTCCCGTTGCTGGGCCGGTAGAGGGCGCCGTCGGTCGGCCCGCTGGCGCTCACCATCCGCTCGAACTCCAGGCTGGTCACCACGTCGGGGTACTTCCCGTAGCCGTACTCCTCGTAGATGCTCGGATCGAGGATCCGATAGCCGGTGGCCACAATGATCGCGCCGACCTCTTCCTCGACGATCTCGTCTTCCATTTCGTAGTCGATGGCGTCGGCCGGGCAGACGTCCTTGCACGCGCCGCAGCCGCCCGTCTTGAAGTGGATGCAGTTCTCGCGGTCGAGTATCGGCTTATTCGGCACGGCTTGGGGGAACGGCATGTGGATGGGCGTGCGGAAGTCGAGACCGCAGTTGAACTCGTTGGGGATCTTCTCCAGGTCGTGCGTGCAGAACTCCGCCGGGTCAATGGCGCCGGTCGGGCACAGGTAGGCGCAAGCCCCGCAGCCAATGCAGACGTCCGAGAGCTGCTTGTACGGGGTGGACACCTCGCGGTCCGGGCCGCGGCCGCTGAAGCAGGTGGCCGCCGGGCCGATGATCTCCGCGCAGACCCGCACGCAGAGCCCGCACATGATGCACTTGTCGTCCTGGCGCGTCGTCAGCGGCAGGTCGTCGCGCACGGCGTAGCGCTTCGCCAATTCCTGGAGTTCCGCCGCCTCCGGGCTGCGGGCCAGCAGCAGTTCGATCGTCATGCGCCGCGAGGCCACGACGCGTTCGGACTCGGACTGGATCTCGAGCCCTTCCTGGGCCGGATACGCGCAGGCGGGCACGAGGCCCGGCCGCCCGCCGCCCGTCACCTCCACCACGCAGATTCGGCAGGCCCCGGCGGGCGGGATGGCGCGGTGGTGGCAGAGCGTCGGTACCTCCACACCGAGGAGGTTGGCCGCGTCCAGGACCGTCTGGCCCTCTTCGACCTCAACCTGCTGGCCGTCGATCGTTAGTTGAACCATCTGACTCCTCACGTCGCTACAATCGCGTCGAAGGGGCAATCGTCATAGCAGACGCCGCACGTGATGCAGGCGTCCGCATCGATAACGTGGGCCTCTTTCTTCTCACCCCTGATGGCGTCGCTCGGGCAGTTTTTCTTGCAGATCCCGCAGCCCTTGCACGCCTCCGGGTCGACCTCGAAGCGCACCAACGCCTTGCAAACGCCGGCGGGGCACTTCTTCTCCACGATGTGGGCTTCGTACTCGTGCCTGAAGTGGGCCAGAGTCGAGAGCACCGGGTTCGGCGCGGTGCCGCCCAGCATGCACAGGGACGAGTCCTTCACGTAGGCGGCAAGCTCCTCGAGCAACTCGATGTCGCCGTCCTGTCCCTCGCCGTTGGCTATCCGCTCCAGGATCTCGTGCATCTGGAAGACGCCCTCGCGGCAGGGGGTGCACTTGCCGCAGGACTCGTCGACGAGGAAGGCCAGGAAGTACTTGGCCACGTCCACCATGCACGTTCGGTCGTCCATGACGATCAGGCCGCCGGAGCCCATCATGGCGCCGGCTTCCTTCAGCTTCTCAAAGTCGACCGGCAGGTCCAGCAGCGACTCCGGGATGCAGCCGCCGGACGGGCCGCCGGTCTGCACGGCCTTCAGCGTGCGCCGCTTGAAGGGGCCGCCGCCGATGTCGTTGACGATCTCGCGCAACGAGGTGCCCATGGGCACCTCGACCAGGCCCGTGTTGCGCACCTTGCCCACGAGCGAGAAGACCTTGGTCCCCTTGGACGTCTCCGTGCCGATGCCGGCGAACCACTCCGCCCCGCGTTCGATGATGATGGGCACGTTGGCCCAGGTCTCGACGTTGTTGATGTTGGTGGGCTTGCCCCAGAGGCCGGACTGCGCCGGGTAGGGCGGCCGCTGCCTTGGGCTGCCGATGTTGCCCTCGATGGATGCGATCAGGCCCGTCTCCTCGCCGCAGACGAACGCGCCGGCGCCGCGCACGATCTCCAGGTCGAAGCTGAAGTCCGTGCCCAGGATGTTCTCACCTAGCAGGCCCATCTCGCGGGCCTGCTCCAAGGCGATCGCCAGGTTCCTTACGGCCAGCGGGTACTCCGCACGCACGTAGATGTAGCCCTCCGCCGCACCGATGGCGTAGGCGCCGATGGCCATCCCCACCAGCACGCTGTGGGGGTCGCCCTCCATGATGTAGCCGTCCATGAAGGCGCCGGGGTCGCCCTCGTCGCCGTTGCCGATGACGTACTTGACGTCGCCGGGCTGGTCGCGGCAGATCTGCCACTTCTTGCCCGTGGGGAACCCGCCGCCGCCGCGCCCGCGCAGCCCGGCTTTGGTCACGGCCTCGATGACGTCCTCCGGCGAACGGCAGGAGAGCACCGACGCCAGCGCCGCGTAGCCGTTCGCGGCCAGGCAGTCCTCAATGTTGACAGGGTCGATTCTGCCGCTGTTGCGGAAGACGACCCGCTGCTGCTTGGCGTAGAAGGGGACCTCGGTCTCGCACTCGCACTTGGTGGAGCGGACGGGATCCGTATAGAGCAGTGACTCGACGACGCCGGAGCCGCGCACGATCTTCTCGAGGATGTCGGCCACGTGCTTGGGCCGCACGCCGCAGTAGAAGGTGCGCGCCGGGTGGATAACCACCAGGGGGCCCTTCTCGCAGAAGCCGTGGCACCCGGTGGCGCGCACGTCCACGTGCTCGAGGCCCTCGGCGGAGAGTTGGGTGCGGAACTCCTCCAGCACGTCCATGCTCCCGTTGGCCCGGCAGCCGGTGCCCGCACAGATGGCAATGCTGACGCGCTCCGTGTCCGCGCGGTTGGCCAGCTTCTCGCGCAGCAGCGCCAGGTCCAACGGTGATTGCAGTCGAGTGGCAGTTGCCATGCCTTGCCGCTTCTCCTATACGAGCGCCAGTTCGGGCTCTTCCGCCTCGGCGCACTGCTCGATGAGGCCTATCATCTTGCTGGCCGTCATCCTGCCGTGGTAGGTGTCATCGATGGTTACCACCGGGGCCAGCGCACAAGCGCCCAGGCAGTTCACTCGCTCCAGGGTGAACATCCGGTCCTTTGTCGTCTCACCGGAGCCGATGCCCAGCTCGCGGGAGACCGCGTCGGCGATCTTGCCGCCGCCCCTCAGGTGGCAGGCGGTGCCCTGGCAGACGCGGATGATGTGCTTGCCCCGCGGCGTCAGGCTGAAGCCGTTGTAGAAGCGCGCGACCGCGTAGAGCCGGCTCAGCGGGATGTCCGCCTTGCGGCTCATGTGGATCAGGGCGTCCTCGGGCAGGTAGTTGAACTCGCTCTGCACGTCCTGCAGGGCGCCGATGACCATGCCCGCCTCGTCGGCGTACTTGGCCAGAATGGCGTCCACCTTCTGCGCCACTTCCGGGGGCACGCCGTTGGTGGACGGCTCGGGCACGCTGATCTTGTTGCGCGCCATGCAGTTGTTCCAGCAGTCGCCGCAGCCCGTGCACTTCTCCATGTCGATGCCGCGGGGCTTCTGGCGGATCTTCACGTTGAAGTTGCCCACGTATCCGTCTACGGCATCGATCTCGGCGAAGGTGTAGAGCTTGATCTTGTCGCTCTGCATCACCTCGACCATGCGCGGCGTCAGGATGCACTGCGAGCAGTCGAGCGTCGGGAACGTCTCGTCCAGCAGCGACATGTGGCCGCCGATGCTGGGCTGACGCTCGACGAGGGCCACTTCGTAGCCGGCGGCGGCCACGTCGAGCGCGGCCTGGATGCCCGCAATGCCGGCGCCGATGACCATGACGCGCTGCGTGACGGGCACGCGGATCTCTTCGAGAGGCAGGTTCCGCTTGATCTTCTCCACGGTCAAGCGCACCAGGTCCTGCGCCTTGAGGGTGGCCTCGGCGCGGTCGGTGTGCACCCAGGAGCAGTGCTCGCGGATGTTGGCCATCTCGAACATGTAGGGGTTCATGCCGACGCTGGCGACCGTCTTGCGGAAGGTCGGTTCGTGCATGCGGGGCGAGCACGAGGCCACGACGGCGCCGGTCAGCTCATGTTCCTCTATCGCGTCGGTCACGAGCCGCTGGCCGGGGTCGGAGCACATGTACTTGTAGCTCTCGGCCACGACGACGTCCGGCAGCGTGCCGGCGTACCGCGCCACGGCCTCGCAGTTGACCGTCTCAGCGATGTTGGCCCCGCACCAGCAGATGAAGACGCCGATTCGTGCCATGCTCAGTCTCTCCCATTCGCTCCGTGCCGCTCACAGCGGGCGGGGCGCCTCACAGGTAAACGCCTCCGGCCACGAGCCCCTTCTCCGCCAGCAGCGGCATGGGGTCGACAATCACCTTGCCTAGGCAGACTTCGTCCGGCCCCAGCCCCATGGCCAGCGCCATCAGTTGCGTGAAGTAGAGCACCGGTACGCCCAGGCGCTGGCCGAGCTTGGCCTCCGCGTCCGCCTGATACATGTCCAGGTTCGCCTGGCAGAGCGGGCAGGCCACGGCAATGACCTCGGCCCCCGCCTCCAGCGCCATCTGCACCACCTCACCGCTCAGGCGCACGACCGTCTTCTGTGCGGCCAGCGTCAGGGCAGCGCCGCAGCATTCGCTCTTGTAGGCCCAGTCGACCGGCTCGGCTCCGGCAGCACGGAGCAGGTCATCCATCAGCATCGGGTATTCGACCTTGTCGATTCGCAGCTCCTCGGGCAGCCGTGCGAGCAGGCAGCCGTAGTAGCATGCAACCTTGAGCCCGGTCAGGGGCTTGGTCACGCGGGCCTTGATGGCCTCCAGCCCCACCTCGCGCACCAGCACCTCCACGATGTGCTTCACCTCGCCCGTGGCCTGGTAGTCTTCTTCGATAATGCCGTTGACCTGGGCGCGCAACTCGTCGTCTTCTCTCAGCTCGTGGTTGACTTGCTTGAGCCGGCTGAAACAGGCGGCGCAGCAGGTGAGCACGTCGAGCCCCTGCTTCTCTGCGGACGCGCAAGAGATGGCCGGCAGCGCCAGGGACAGCAGATGGCTGGTGGCGTGCGCGGGGGTGGCCCCGCAGCAGACCCAGTCCTCTATCTCTTCGATTTCGACGCCCAGCGTCTCGAGCACGCCTTCTGCGGACCGCGCGTACTCCGCGGCGCTGGACAGCAGCGAGCATCCCGGGAAGTAGCCGTATTTCATCTGCCCTCGATCTCCTCAACGCGCTCGAAGACGCGCTGCAAACGTTCCGTCTGCTTGACGGTATGGGGGGAGAGGGTCACCTTGCCCTTGAGGAAGAACCACGGTGCCTTGACCATGTTGGTCCAGAGCCGGCCGGAGTTGATGTTGTAGCTGCCCATCAGGCCCACTTCGCTGAGCCGGCCGAACTCCCGCACGCAGTCCAGAAACGCCTTGTAGAACGTCCAGACGGCAAAGGAGCCTTCGGTCCGTGCGACGCCGCGGCGGCTGGACAGCCGCCGCAGGGCATCCATGACGCGCACCAGGTCGATGCCCATCGGGCAGCGGCAGGTGCAGATGCCGCAGCCTGCGCAACGCCAGATCATCTCGCTGCGCAGCACTTCGTCCTCCAGCCCCAGCTGCACCATCCGCATGACGCGGTTGGGCGAGACCGTGACGTCCGGCAGCACCGGGCAACCGGCAGAGCACTTGCCGCACTGGTAGCAGGCGCCCATGTTCTGGCCGCTCATCTGCTCCACGGTCTGCAGCAGCTCGGACTGCAGGGCCGCTCCTGAGAGATTCCACTTCACTTTGCGTTCACCCCTTACCTCTGTGTCAGCCAGCCGCGCGCCAACGTGCGCAGCCGGCCCAGTTCGGTCTCGGCGCTGTCGAGGACGTCCGAGACGTAGAAGTAGTTGTGGGCCCCGTGACTGCCGTCGCGCTCGATGACGCCTAGTTTGGTCCGAACGGAGGCCAGCAGCTCCTGCGCCTGCGCCACGGTGTCTGAGTCCCCTTCGGCCTTCTCGCAGTCCTTCTCCAGCTTCTGGAAATCCGTCTGCAGCGTAGCGAGCCGGTCGCGGATGTCCTCCTGCCACATGTCGAGCATGTCGCCGTAACGCTTCCTGGCGTGGCACTCGGCGCACTCCTTGGCCCCCGAGACTCGGGTGGAGACGCTCGCGGCGCCAAACGTCAGGGTCTCCATGTCTGTGTGGCAACCATCGCAGGCCACGCCGGCCGCATACATGACGTCGGGTGCCGCGTCCATGCCGACGATGGCCGTGCCGGCGTACACCTGCTCCTGCACGGTGTGGCGCTCCTCGCCGTGGCACGTGCGGCAGTCGGCCGTGGTGAGCATCTGCTCATCCATCGGCGCGTCCCCGTGCGAGATCTCGTCATGGCACTGCAGGCAGTCGAAGTGCCCCTCGGAGACGTGCACCAGGTGGAACTCCTCCTGATCTGCCACCGGCTCCACGGAGTTCAGATGACAGCTCTGGCAGCGCGTGGTCGAGACCCGCCCGTCGCCCTGCGTAACGCCGCTGTGGCAGTCGGTGCACTCGGCGGCGTCCTTGCCGTCCAGGAAGGTCGCGTGGTCGAAGTCGTGCCCGGCGAACGTGACGACCTCCTCGGGCATCAGGTGGCAGGTCAGGCAATCACCGGCAGCCAC
>SDBT01006850.1_pt1 | contig 18839 bp, 26 predicted proteins | sample 2277101 | NCBI WGS metagenome assembly SDBT01 (sample SAMN10404973, study PRJNA504765) | marine sediment metagenome | isolation source: marine sediment core GS10_PC15, 103 cmbsf | place: Arctic Ocean: Southern Knipovich Ridge | collected 2010
CTGATAGATGCGACAAAATCATGGGAACTCTATTATAATACGTTACGAGCAGAGATCTTTTCCAACGGAGATGGGATTCAAATGAACGCATAAAAGCGCACAGTACCTCTAGACTCTCCTAATGTTAACTGAATCTTGTGTAAAATTGAAATTTTCAACGAAAAGCCCTATTAAAAAAGGATCAAATCCTAGTTTTTTTACCATAGTCTCAATTTCGATGGTACTAAAGGAATGCGCTGTCTTGTTTAATCCAGTCAATAGAGCCCCTTTAGCTTCTTCTAAAGAATATTCTTCTATAAAATAAGTATCTATTGTGTCTTTCCTTTCTATTTTTGCCTTTATTTGTCTGAAATTACTTGGCCACAAAGGTACAATAAAAGTTAAGTTGAAATTTAAAAAACCTACATCTTTTGAGCTTGTCCATCTAATAAGTCTTTCTAATACTCTTGTAGGATAATCAATTCGGTTAATATCGTCAACTACAATAAATAAGTGTTTATCTGAGTCATTTAAATGTTTTAAGGCCTTTTCTCCAGAATTAGGTTCAATCTGTGGATAAATTGTCTTTAACCAAGTTGATAAAGAATCCTGTAATGAATAGTTATCTTTAATGATTTCTGCAGGAAGCCACATACTAAATTCTTTAACTTTAAAAGATGATAGTAATTTAAAAGCGATTGACGATTTACCGTATCCTGATTCTCCTAAAAGGAAAATTATTTTTTTGCTACTAGTTTTTAAATTTTTTTCGAGTTTTTCTTCTATCTCCCTCGTTATGAATAATTCTGTATCACAATCAAATGAATCAAGCTTATATCTTCCGATACTCTCTGAACATATTTTACTAAAACGTCTGCTGGATAGCTTCTCGTCATCGACGCCAAAATAACGCTTTCTTAGCCACTGTCCATTCTCATCGTTATCCAAAAAAGATGTTATATTTGTATTTTCTATTATGATTGCTTCAATGTTGAGTTCTTTGGCCCTTAGATATATAGCAGTACATATCCCTATATTGATGATCTTATTAGAAGTTAAATACACAGTAAAATTAGCTCTTTGATCCTGTATCGTCTGACTCACACTATACGCTTTTTCTAAATCGTCTAACCATTTTCTTTCTAAAGAATTCAGATTAATTGTAGTATGTTGTACCATCACATAAAGGGGTGGATCTGATCTTGGAACTTTCATAAACCCGTCTAATGGTGCTACTCTTGTCTTACCTGTAGTTGTTATACCAGTATGGATCAGAGCTTTAATTTCAGGGTAATTATAACGTAGGTAGTCTGTAGCTAGTAATTCAAATTCTCCTGCATCAGATATGTCGTGTAACAATTGTGCCGTAGTTGAAATATCAATCAATCCCTATTTCCTTATTATATAATTGGTCTAACTATTCAAGTAGATATAATTATCTCTTTTTAAACCACGAGCAAGCTTGTTCGCATTAATGCATTGCATGCAAGAATAGCAAATATTTATTCTCTAAGCAGGATTCCTAGTGATAAAATCTCTAATCCCCATAATCATTATTTCGACTTGTTTCTGATCATACATAGTATATTTAACTCTCTCATTTAATCAACCCACATTGTTCTGTGTTATAGACAGGAACTAATTTTATACTCTCTTATGAAGAATTCATTAGAAATTACAATTAGTAGGATTTTTAGTCTTAATTAGTGATGACGTTGTGAATCCCTTTTTCAATCACTGGGTCTTCACCAATTTTTAAAATAACTAATCCGTTAGTTTTCAGATCATAATCGCTTTGTATCTCCCCCATTGAAGTAAGCTTGACTAGTTAATAGGTGAAATACAAAAGGGATGAAAAAATAAATTCTTATTGACTTCATTTATTTGGACGACTGGAGGGCCTTTTCTTAAAAAACATTATTTCCATCAAGAACTCTAGTATGACTGATCCCTTATAAGGTTATTATTGGTTTTCCTTATAGATTATTATTTTCTAGTAGCTCTAAGACTCTGTCAAATATAAATACCTTTTAAAAGCTCACAGAATGTGATAGTTCCGAATGCTCCTCAATTAAGATTTGAACAGAAATTACTAGGCCGAGAGGAATTCTCTCAGGAATTTTATCGTATGGATCAAGAGACAGCAAATAAAATTCTTCAGATAAACAGTTGATCCTACTCTATTCTCAATTTTTTCTTGGATAACCAGACATTTCTTTATAAAGGGTATTCGTAATGTTTATCTATAAATAAACTGGATTTAATTTTCCTCGAAATATTTTGTTTTTGGTCCGTAGAGGTGAGGTAAATGTATATCGAATTCCCCTCAGATACAGAACTTCTAACACTTATCAATAATGTCTATTCGCAACTGAAGAAGGATTTTCAGAACAAAAAAATTCATACACCTGAAATGGCCCACTTTCAATCAAATAATTTTACAATTAATCTTACAAAGGTTACTGATGAATATAGGAATGAAGCAAGCTTGAATTTATCTTTCCGTAAACGTCGCTTAACTGATTTAATCAACCCTAACATACAAGAGAGGAAATTTCAATTTGATAGAACCATTTTAAACAGCTTAAAGGATGAATTCGAAGCAGGAGATTATGAGCATCAAGCATCTCAAGAAAATCAAATATTCTATGAATACTTCCATGGAGATCATTATACTGACCGTAAATATTCTCCTGACTATAATATTTGGGTTCCTAACTTTCTATTAAAGGGGAAATCTAAGTTCATTGCAGATTTTATTTTTTCTAGATATTTTGAAAGAAGTAAGTTTGATGGTGCAAAGTTTCAGAAGAATACAGGGATTATACGATTTATGGCTTTGAGTCCAGAAGAAAAATCGGATCTAGCAAATAGAGTCAAAAATCTCCATTCAAAAAATTCTGCTGATCCAAATCACGAATTAGTAAAGGGGAAAGTGGTTGGAAAATTTTTCTATTTATTTGGTTTTGAATACTTGGTGACCGACCACTGGAAAAAAATGGAGGAGTATAAAAAATATGCCACTAAACGAGATGTAGATGGAGTAGTTTACTCATTTGCTACACAGAGTTTAATTTTGATCGAGGAAATTGGCCACTTTACAAAAGATCATTGGCATAAGCTTGAAACCCTTCCAAATATGTTTGAATTGTTTCCGTTTTTAGGGGAACCTTCACACTGGAAAATAACATATTTAATCATAGCTCCTGCAAGTGAAATAATTAGAAATGAGGTTACAGCACTTTATAAAAACAAGAATGTAGTATTTTGGAATTTAAAAACTTTTAAAAAACATTTTTTATCCTTACTCTCACCTAATTTAAAGATAAAGAAGGTTCCTACTCAGGGTTTTCGGATTAATGTTTTTGGAAAGCCACCTAAACCACCCAGACCACCCGATTCATACATAGAAATTTATTCGAAGATTCTTAACACACTATTAGGTGACGCTATAAGACCTATTTATGAATATTAATTTTTATTACTCAGATTAGCCTTACATACAAAATCCTTCATTAGTGAGCACAGTCTGAGCCAGTTATTCTACTTCCTCTAGATACTGAAATGCTTGATTTCTATATCTTACAAACGTATATTCCGTTTTAGGAGGAAAAAGTAATACCAGATTAACCCTAATTCTTGCAGCTATTCCATTTGATGATTCTTGTATAGATAAAACAACAACTTCCCCTACGGCCTTCGTTGGGTTATCATGATCTTGAACTCGGTTTTATATATGCACCAACCCATTCAGGGATAGCAATAGCACTGTGAGTAATCAATTTATAAGCCCTATTAACGGATAAGATAGCAATCGCTAAACACTTCTTTTTCATCTCATATGATAAGATATCAACAATTGGACGCAATTCTTTTTGTAGCTTAGAGAAAGAAAATTGCGTTGACGTGGGATCAAGATTTCTGAGATGAAATATTCTGTCTCCCATATGTATCAAGGTAAAAAAATACGCACCCTTGACCAAACCACAGAAATCACCATCAGCCTCATAATCTCTATCTTGAAGAGCAATTGTAAAATCATATGTGATGATATTGCATCTGAACACACACTTCTGAATAATACTGTTTCATTTTGGAAAAATCCAGGTAAAATTTCGATGTCACTAAAATTAGTATTAGCTTTTAGATAACTATCTGAGGAGTTTAGTATCAATTTTCCCTTTGAGTTATCAGAATTGGTTAATTGAAACAAAATTAATGCATTCTTACCATAACAAAACCATGGAGAATAGGACTCGGGAGGGAGAGAAAAATCGAATGATGGAACTGAAGAATTTAATTCAATTTTCGTTTTATAAATGCTTAAATCTTGAAAGCCTTCGTTATAATACCACATGTATAATACCACATGTATTATTTATGTTTAAATTGCAGATTTCTATTGAAATAACAAATTTAAATTGCAGATTTCTATTGAAATAACTTTTGAAAAGAAATTTCATATTTCTTATGAAACTACAATTCTAAAAAAGAGTATTTATAATGAAGATAATGTAAAATTACTTAGCGATGGTTTTTTAGGGGTACTACAGTTGTTAATTGCCAAGTACAAGATAATGGAGCGAGTGGACACTCAACAGAAGGAAAAGATTTTGGGATCTACCCAATCTTTATCAACAACTAATGCTGTCACCAAGAATATTACGCAGGAACAATACTCAAGAAAAAATTATGATTCTCCTGCTTTTTATTGTGCAGTATGTGAGCAAAAACATTTAGCAGGTACTCCCCGAATGCAGTGTGAGGCATGTGGAAGAAATATTTGTGTAGATTCTTTTTCCGAAATGGCAAAAGCAGGACGGATGACCTGTCCTATGTGTGATGGAAAATTAAGCCCTTATACATAGATTTAAAGAAGTATTTTTTTCAGAAAGCTCCGCCGCTTTAGAATATTACGTTTCTGTCGCAACGGGAATTGAAAGAAGGATATCCTATTGTTTTACTCTTTCCATCTTTCGATACAAAAGTGCACAAAGTTATTGAGAATAAACGCTGGCATCTGGATAAAGATTTTGAACAGTCTCTTGACCTTTGACCATCTCTCATTATTAAATTATAGTTCCTTTTCATATTAATTGAAAAATCAGAAACAAGATTAATTATATGTGACTTCCGTGTAAAGACCTATTTTTCCTTCATTTAGCTTCCCATAATTAACATACTAAATAATTTAAGAATATACCTCCGACTCATCTTTTTCTCATCTTTCTGTTAGGGCCGTTAGGCTCCCTCTAAGTAGTTGAAATGACACACACGAAAATGAGTCCCCCAAGAGAATATTACAAGGGATTTGTTTTATTCTGAAGAATAGCTATTCGAAAGTTTTATTACTGTTATTACTCTGAATTCAACAAACGAGGAATCTCTTGCATGAGGAATAAGATAAAAATTTCTCTTATAATTGTATTATGTACTCCTATACTTGTATTTTCACATAATTCTCAAACGAATTCATTCAAGAATTTTACTAAAAATTTTAATGGATTTTCTACAGACTCTCTGTTTCGTATTAAAATTTATCCAATTAAAATGAAATTGAGAACAAATATAGTTTATCGTTATGATGTTGTATTTCAGATCGTTAAATTCCCAGAGCTTTTGATTAATTATTCAAACATATTGTTTCAAATCCGTTTTTATAATACTCGAAATAATTATGAGATAAGAAGCAGTCTGATTGAGGATTATGCTTTAACTAGTGAACAACGAAGTCTCTATTCAAATATAACTTTAAAAATACCTGCTGGAGAAATTTATCAACCTAATCAAGGAGGAAAGATAGAGGGAGAATTACAGTACTATTTGGAAGCCACAGAATTTTATAATATTACTTCTAGTAACAATATTCAGATAAGCTGGCGTGAAGGTCTAATATCTAAAGTTACTATTAATCAACCGCTTCCCTTTAAGTCTTTTATTGATACTCATCTATTTCTATTTATTATTATAAGTATTATTGCGTTCATTTTTACTGTGAAAAAGGAATCTCATCTGGGTTCAGCGTTTTCCTTTATTGTAAAGAACGTAAAGCTTAATTTGAAGCTAATATTTGTTACTTTTTTATTGATACTGGTTTTTTTCTCTCTATAAGTTTTAGATTATGGAATGTTTTTTTAAAACAATGATGTACAGATGGATACTGAATTATTCCTTTCCTTCATCACACTTCTTTTAGCCAAAAAGTAATGTTGAATCATCTATTTTAAAAAAAGCTCTTACTAGAAGTAAAAGTATAGTCATCACTACATACCATAGGATGAACCATTAAACCAGTTTTTATTTTTTCCTTCATTTATGGTCCTCCTTCTTTCCTTCACTCAAGAATTTCATCGTCTATATTGACATTTAAGAGAATCTCAAACGACCAACAAGGTTAACGATTTTTTATCGCAGATTGAATCAAAAGCTGTTGAAAGTATCAACTCTAGTTTAGGTCAACAGCTCGGAACCAACATACCAGTTGCAAATCAAGAAAGAAAATCAAGTCAATACTGGAAGGGAGTTCGAGATATGGCTAAATTGTCCAAAAAGAATTTTTTGGAGTTTAAAGATGACCAAAAATTCGATCAATTCTTGACAATGACAAAAAACACCCTTTCAGCTAAAATAGAACCTGAGGCGTCAGAATTCTCCCCATTAGAGGAATTTTCCGCCCCGTTTATTTATTATTCTCCTTACCCCAAAGGGCCTCCAGCAGCAAGTGCAGAAAGAGTATCAATCAAAAAACAATCTTATGTAGAAGAAAGCGAAGATGAAGGCATTAAAGGTACTCCACCGTTGAAAAAATCATTGAAGAAGGATCTTATTGATGAAAAAATTGAGGAAGTGGAATAATGGATGAGGATGAGAAAACCCAAAATAAATACAAAAGGAGGGATTGCGAATGCTAGTAGAGCTTGCAAGAGATCGTGAGCCTGAGGATGATTATTCCTACGATAATGATGATGAATAGGGAGTAGATAATGGTGTTAAAATCATTTGAAGAGAAAATACAAAAGATAATGGATGGACTTGGAGCAGTAGAGGGAGTCAGTTATGCGCTACTGGTAGTAGATACAGGGATTCCCCTATTGGTAGCTCAGACAACACCAATGGAAGAGGGGATAGTAAAAGAAATAGCAGAACTAGTTGCAACAGTAGTATCGACGACTAGACCGTCGAGTTAATAATTTAGGAGACTAGGGGGAATAAACCTTATTATCCGACCTTCTCTCTCCTGTAATTATTCATAAATGCAAATGTCTTTTTTTTCGAATTTTTACAAATATAAAAATCTAATAGGTAATCACTCTTTGAGAACACTTTTTACATCAATTGATAATAACACAATATTTTTCGAATATTTAAGGAAAAAAATCTATGATAGATGATGATAGAAAATGAATAATGAAGGTTCATTTTGGGTATGTCGAATGGTTAGACCGTACAGACACCCTCGTTTTTAACTTATTTGGAGAAAGACTCTCTGGTGAATTCACATTACACCCCTTCAAGGATAATTATCTTTTTTTAAATCGAAATTCTAGTATATTGGATTTACAATTTATCCAATCACAACAATAATTAAAACAAAGGATCTTTGCGCATTCATGTATTGCTGAGCTAAGAAAATCCAGGATTTTTATCCAATCCCTAATATTAAAAATTTAATATTAATGCTAAAATTTTTTTGCGAAATTCTCTCTTAATTTTAGACTCGTGATTAATAATTCTTATAGACAACTCACGCCATACAAAATCTCTGGATAGATAGTCACCAATGACGCATAACAAATCTTATGCGACAAATATATTGGAAAAAACCCCTTAGAAGTTAATTTTTCTTCTGGACAGCTCTTTAATCCAATTAGATGCCTTTTTTCAAGAATGTTTCTAATTTTCTATTTTCCCCTTTATCAATTTAAAGTATTATTGGAAGAGTATTTCCAAAACAAAGAGAAAATCTAAGTCGTAAGAAAAAGTGGAGAAAATTGATGAAACTCATCAAAAGTTACTTAAAGAAAAGGTCTTGCAGTATTTCTATTCCGTATGCCATTAGTAAGCATAAACCATTATTCTCTATTCCAGCTTTTGCTCTCATATCAACTCCAAATATTCTTTCTAAGTTTGCCATTCGCTTATTCAGGTCATCTATAATTTCCGTACTATGAATTGACCAATCTATTAAATCACCAAATTTTCTTTGCAAAAAACCTACTGTATTCCCATTTGATATTTCTCTTCTTGTTTCATCAAAATCTAATATATCTCTTTGATCTTCTGAATCAAGCAAACTATTAAGAGAAAATAACAAAACTGTAACAGCAGAAGGACGTTTTGCTACCGTATCATTCACTTTCATTTCAACTCCTTCAATTTTTAACTGAAAATTTACCTAATCGTTTTTTCTTATTGAATCTTAAGACAAGTTAATCCCTAGAAGAGGTTATAAAATTCTCTTTGCTGGGATTTGGATCATTCTGGAAGTTTTCTCTAACTTTTTTTAAGGTTTTATTGTGTTTAAAAAAGGGTTTATACAAAATAAGATGATCAGGTTTTGGATCTTCTAATTCATAACCCCAACTTATTGTTTGTGATAAAACTCCAAATCTTGTTGATTTACTACTAAATTCTGTATATTTTTTCTTAAATTCTAGGTTAATAGGTTCTGATGAATTAAGGAATTCTACAATACTATCTTGATCTCCATCTACAACATGATAGAGAGAGTTAAATCTCTCAAAAAACCTGAAACAATAGTAAAAGCTAGTATAAACTCTTTTCTCTTCTTTCCTGATATTCCAAAACTGCCAACTTCTTTTTTTGACAGGTTTACATTTAGATAATTCATAAGCTTGTCTTACAAGCATATCTAACAACTCCCAGTTCTTGTCACGATAAGCACCAGTACAATCCTCTAAAATATTTGATATTATATCATGCAAACCATGTTCCAATCCTCCATGACAAGTCCACCCTAAAGGTTTTTCGTTTCTTGGAGATTTACTATATTTCTTTTTCAATAAACGGTAGTACATTATTTTAACATGATGATACTTCCAACGATCATATATTTTTGGGATTTCTAAGGTTGCCACCCCTAAAAGCCAACCAAATAACACAGGAATGAGTAATTGTATTGAATCATCATTAACCATTCTTTTCACATTCCATTTCGTCTGGTATGAAAGGTACTAAATATCCACGTAAAGGTATTTCCCATGTCCTTTCAACCATTTTCCCTTTATGAGTCGAATGAATGCCATCAGCAATAAATAGAGCACCTAAGAGATTTTCCTCCAAAGGTACAGAAAACAGAAAATCTTTTTCAGTCTGACTGTAGGGCTCACTTATCCATTCCAACCACGGAGGATCATAATAATCTTGTAATTTGAATATGTTGTCATTCTGCTTAATAGTCATATTCTCTACACGTAAATAACCTGCCCTATCACCGATATTTTGAACTAGAATTTTAACCCCAAATCCTTCGCCAGAACGGCTCTCAAGTAGAACCTCTGGAAAAATAAATTCTGGCCCTCGGATATGATGTTGCTTGTAAGTGTTATACAACGATAAACATAAAGCTCCCAAGCCAATCAATACACCAGCAATTGCTATATAAAAAGTAATAGTGCCTTCTGTCATTATTTCCTCAACAATGTCCTTTTTTCCAAATTATATTGAATTTTTGTGAATCTTTCCTTTTATGATTTTAATTGGAGATGTTTATTTAGATTTTTTCTTCTTTCTACTTGCTTGAATTTGTTTTATTTCTTCACTCTGTATTAAAGTGTATGTAAGTAACTGCATAAGGAGATAATCCATCTCTTGTGCGTCTTCAATAGAGACATCGTCTAAAAGATCATCATCAGGATGAGCTCCAAAATTTCCCCAAAGTCTCAACTCTGTTGCTAACTCATATAGATTATTGGTTATAATTCCATTATTTTTAAGTTCCAAAATTTGTTTCCACAACTTCTTTTTTGGATCAGCTCCTAATTCCTTCATAAGAGACTGAGTAGCCCTTCTAAATAACACTACTGCTCCTTTGGGTGCATCAAAGGTTAAACAATTCTTCCCCCTCTACATAATCATTCCAGATATTTTGAGGGACTCCTGGTGGTATTGCTAAATCAGAAATAACAGGATAAGTGAAGTCTATCTTTAATTCACCCCGCTCTTTTTTATCAGATGGATGAAATCTAAAGATTGCTACGACATTTTTCTTGCAATTATCACAGGAAACAAAATTTACTTGGTCGTTAAAACTGGAGAGTTGAATTAGATACAATTCATTTGATTCACGACAATTTCTACATTCGATACTCCTTTGTGTAAAATGGACTATTTTTTGACAATAAGGACAAATTCCTGTATAATCTATTGTAATAGTAACCATAATTTTTATTCTCCGTAGTAGACTAATACCATTATTTTTTCGTCTTTTTTCAGTTGAATCAAAAAAACACCTCTGTTAATCTCAACCCCCTCCTCCTGAATTAAGCTGCTTTTTTTCTACCTCAAGTCTCTGTTTCTCTATGTTTATCAGTTCTTCCTGTAAACTGATTAATTTATTCAATTTCAAAAGAAAATCTCTTTCCGAGACCCTTCTAAACTTTTTACCAGAATCTTTTACTTTCAATAATTTTGCTACAGTCTCCCAATCACCTATCTGAATAAATCTATGAATTTCATTAAAATCAGTTCCATGGCTTAGATAAGGATCATCCATTGACTGATAAAAGAGTTCTACCAAATTAAAGATCATTGGAAGTTTCTTTCTTAAGTAGACTATCTTAACACTTGATAAGAATACTAAAATTAGCATTGAACTAAAACCAACAAAAGGAATCATAAATTCTGAGTTCATTATGTTTTCCAAATTTAGAGCAACTGGTACATTTGGTAATGTTAACAAAGCAAAATACAAACTGTTACACAGAAACCAAATCACACTATAGACTAAAATCACAATGTTAAACCTATCCTTTTCTAAATAGATAGAATAGAAATAATTTGACTTTAATGTCGTTTTTAAGTCAAACCACTTTTTTCGCTTGGCTTTTTCCACTTCGTTCTTAATTTCTAACTCAATATCACCAGTTGTTATATCTCCCTCAGGTTCAAACCATTCCTCTTCATACTTTCTTTCTTGTTCTTTATAATATTCTTCCATTAACTCAGATGGTGGTGCAGAATGAATCATGAATCGATCATATTTCCTCCCAACATCTGCTTCAATCTGTATTTCTAACTTTGGATCTGCTGATGTTAGTATCTTATCAATTTCTCCTGATTTTTTAGTTGTGTACCAGAAAAGCACTCTTTCTACTGGGTTTACTAACATAAGTATTGTACCAAAAAACGTAACCATTAAAGAAATTGTTACTAATGATTCAGAAAGTTCGGTTGGACTGATTAAGAAAAAATAAGTTAAAGTTATACCAAACGGTAAAAGGAAGTGTAATATCTGGAATTGAGTAGATTTCTTTGTTATATCTGATATAATTGACTGCAAATTAGTTCCTCCATTAATTAATCTTTGTAAGAATGCTCCTTCATCCACTTATAAAGAAATTTTTGAATGATCAAATTAAAAGACCCTCTCAACGCTTATTTCATGATTCGTTCAACCTCTCAACGCTTATTTCATGATTCGTTCAAAAGTCTCCCAATCCCTATCATACAACACACATTCTTCTAGTTTGTCAAGGTATTTTTTGTCTTTCTCATTCAAATCATTACTAGTATATTTAAAGATATTTTCATCCTCTTCATTGTTTACAACTGATGGTAATAAAAGAAAAGTATCATCAGTAATTCCAGTATCTTCTATTTGAGTAACAAGAGGAAGATATCTCCATTTAATCCTTTTCTCTTTATTCCATTTGTAAAATTTAGGGATACCTGGGCTTCCTACCCCTAAAATCCACCCAAAGAACACTGGAATTAAATTTTCTAAACCTACCAAAATTATTACACCTGCTTTCATTGTTTTCTAAATTGAGCTCATTTAACTTTCAAGAAAAAGACAATGTTTCCAAGATTAGCCATACCATCACCAAACTCAGAGTAATCGTGAATCATGTCTGTTTCGATTAATTGATCGTCAGCTACAAGTAATCTCATTGAGTTAAGAAGAGTAGTAACCTCAATTCTAAAATTATGGGATTCATTGATTTTTAATTCATTTATTACTAAATGTAGTCTACTCTTCAGAGTAAAATTTGTAAGATTCAATATAAAAAGATTCACTGAGGTACTAAATGTTTCCTTAAACAGTGAAATTTCATGTGGATCATTTTCATCGCTATTCAAATTATTCCATTTGCCTATTTTGTCAAAAAATTCCATATATGCTTTACTTAGCTCAGTTGCTTCATTTAATAGCTTTTCTTTAATATCTTTGTCATCTTTTCTCTTTTGATAGCTATTAATTGTATATCTTGCTAATAACCAAGCAATAATTACTAGAGAAAAACCAGAAATCATGTCTGCAAACATTTGGACGATTATTTCATCAGTCAAATCAAATTTTCACCTGTTTACCATTTATTCCGAATAGGAGAAGGAAGAATAGCAATGATACCTACCCCTAGTAAGATATTGTCATACTTACCCATGTGTTATCCCATCATCATCAACTCCAGTGACATTTCAAGTTCTTTTAAGCTTATGGACTTCGGAATATTTTGCCAATCACAAATATCCCCAAATCGTGTAGTAATGACTAATTTCTTAGTTCTTCAAACTCCATACATCAACTAATTCATTCATTCACTGTTCAAGTAATGTCAAAATCAAATTCTTGTAATTTTAACGCACTTTCAATAACAAAATTAATACAAAATTCAACATTATCCTTAGTTGGTAATTCATCAGAGTCCCTATATCTTCTTGCAAAATGAATTCCTCCACTTATAGATCTAATTACTTCTGGAGTAAACAAACGGAATCTAACAATTTTTCTATAATCAAATCCTAGACCTATCATTTTTACTGCATTCTGTAATTGTCCTATTGATTTCCTTACTTTATCTACAAATTCCTTTAACTCGTCATCTAAATGAATAAAAGTACCAGATAGATACGTTAAGTCATCTCCAATTAAGAAAGGAGAAAGCCAACCATGACCAATTTTCCTGTTCTCATAATCTCTGATCAGTAATTCAAATCCAAGACTAATTTTATCTAATGAATCGAAAATCTCATTTTTTCCAAGAAAATCCTCAGCTTCTTTAAGTAAAGACCTTACTTTATCGTTCTGGACTAATTCAATCAGAGAAATTTCTGTAAAACTGATTCCAAAAGCAATTTGAGTATTTTCTTCAAAAAAGTTTGTCACACTAGCTCTGAATGCTTCTATATCAGTTTTAGTAGGTAAAATTCCATAATGTTTTAATGAAACCCTTGCTTTATTTAAACGTTCCATGGAAACTTTCTGAGTTATTTCAGTTCCAGAGAGTTTTTTGTTAATAACCTCCCAGTACTCTAGAAAATGTTTTGGGGTTTTCTTGCAGTCCAAAACTTCTGCTGATAGGTGTAGGAAAAGTTCAATAGCATTATGAAACGTTAAAATCGAGGTAGAGGACATAGGTTCAGGGAGGTGGGATTGATCTATTCCAACTCTATAAAGATACTTAATAAAGGATAACCGAGTAATCACTGATTTCTCTAGCGTCATAACTATTTTTCCATCCACTCCGGAATATCTTTGAGAATATCATTTAAATTGCTCTCATTGATTTTTTCCTTTTTATCATATAAGAGAAATGATAATTTCTTGTCAGGACCTGCATTTGAGACAAAATTAAATCTAATCATGCAACGGGAAATTAATATCAAGTTGAATCGTTAAATACCTCTAATGTAATCAGGCAGAATTGTTTCATTTCTTATGATTTTTGAAAGTAAAAGCTTGTGGATAAAATAGACTGGTACAGTATATAAATCGAATTGTTTCATTTCCCCCAATTATGTAATTGTTCTCTGTAATCTTCTGCGGAATAATATTGTGATTGGTAAGACTGATAGCAACACCATTAAAGTGGAGAAACCCGGAGTGATTGTTTGAGTAAAAGTTATTGTGGTTTGCATAGTCGTACTACTACTATTAGAACTTGTGGATATCGATATTGTTGTAGTAGTAGTAGTTGTTGTTAAAAAAAAAAAAAAAACTTGTCTTAATGACAGTTTGGTTAATTTCCAAATGATTTCTTGAACTTTATTTTTCCAAAAAGGAATAGGAAGTGATAGAAATGATTGATTATTTTCTAATCTTTCTTTTAGTGGTTGTGATCCCACTTGTATTTGCACAGTAGTTGTTTGCTTCATTGTATTGATAATATTATTCCATTACCCCTTTAAGTCTTTTCCTCACTTTTATCATCTTCCTTGTTTCCCTTCGGTGTCATTCTTTATTTTTCAAAGATGCTTCTGCTTTTTTAGCAATTTTCCTCCCCGTAGCTTAGTTACAACAATTTAAGCGAAATCTCAGATCTTTATAATTAAAGAAATAAAATCTTCTTTCCATTTACTAGTAATCATGTTCTATTTAATAAATATTTATTACATAAAATTCTAGAAAATTAAATGGCCAATTACATATACTACCGAAACTTCTATGTATATAGATATAAATTCTCAATTGAAATAAAAGGATTGAAAACAAATGGGACGACCCTCAAGAATCAGTAGTTTGATTAATTTTATTATAAATAGAAACTTACTAAATTTAAAAGATAAAGAATTACGTGTGAAAAAAGAAGAGACTTTTTCTAATAAAGAACTCAATATAGCTGCAAGTACAATCTACAAATGGGTTAATGAAGAAGATTTTCTTGAAATTAAAGATGAATATATAGTTTATAAACGACATGAACAACATATGCATAATTTTGATATATTAGTTAACAAAATTTATTCCAATTATGACCCTCAAATCGGACAACAGAAACAATCGTTCAGTAATTTATTTCCAGAACAGTCAGAATTAAGACCATTCCTACATGAAATGGCAGATGATTATGAAATTGTGAAATTGGATAATGATGAAATACAGTTCACGGAAGTAGGAATAAAAATTACTCAAGATTTATGGGGAAGAGATGTAAAGGGTAATCTGGAATTGTGCGAACTTTGTTTGAAACCATTGACAAAAAATGAACCAATTCGTATTTTGAATGAAGAAAATTATTCAGAAATGGGTGGAAAAATACATGATATCACAAGACACGCTAGTTGTAATGCAAGAACTAGTAGAAAAGAATCCTCTACTAAATTAATCTGTGGATATTGCAATCTACCATTGAGTGTTGTAGTGTATGAAAAACACCTGACTTCAATGCATTCTTCCCATTTCAAAACAATAGAGTTTACTCTATTACAAATGGAACCTATCCAACAGCAGAAGCTTTTGAGCATAGCTTTGAAAAATTTCATGAAAAAAGAATTTGAAGAATTTAAGCAAGGAAGAGAGAATTACAAACAAACTAGAATTAGAATTGAAGAATCATATCGACAAGCGGAAAAAAAAGGAAAATTAAGTGTATTTGATATAAGGTCACTAGACCCAAGGATTAATTTGTTTTATTTACATGATACGACCAATATGATAATTAAACGACTTTTTGATGATTATCAGAATGGATCTATATTCGATGATATTAATCCAGCAGAAATCTTTCAGTTAATTATTGCCTATCAGCTTGTTGAATACCGTTCATTAGTAGAACGAAAGAAATTGATTAAAGAGGAAATTAATAAATTCTATGATTTCACAGGTTCATTTCCTTACGAAGGATTAGCTTATAAAACTCATAACCCTATTGAGGATATCAAAATCACTTACCAAGAGAAACATTCCTATAGTGTATTCTCAGATGGAGATTTACTATTTCACCCATATTGTTTTGAAAGATATACGACAAAACAACAAGAAGAGGTCAGCAAAGACGGAGGGAAACATTCATGAGTGATTCTAACTCAAAAATTATTATAGATGGGAATAATGTTCTCAATCACGGCCTTTACAATGTTCACGTAACACGTCAAAAGGGGATTTTGACTCACCTGATCATTGTTATTGATTATTGGAAAAGACGTGGATATGAGATTATTGCCTTAGTTTCGGCTAAGATGAAATATCATATTGATAATACGTTAAAATTCGGAGAATTAGTACAACAAGGGGTAATTATTGAAGTACCTGCGGGAGTTGACGATGATTTGTTTATTTTAGAGGCAGCACATATATTCAAAGCACCAATTATATCAAATGATCTTTTTAGAGGATACACTGATAAATATCAAGAGGAGTGTGATAGAAGAATACCTTTCCTAATCATTAAAAACAAGGTAATCATACCAGAATCGCGATTTTTGTCTGTGAAAGCACAAAATTTTGTCAATAAAGTTTCAGAGGAGATAACGGCATGAGAATCAAATATACTGATCTTGAAGAGTGTTCAATTTGTCGTAAAACCATTATAAGAGGGCAAGCAGTTTCTAATTGTCCTTGGTGTTTTGCAAAATTCCATCAACCACACTTTCTTGAAGCAATTAAAATCATAGGTAAATGTCCAACCTGCAAGAGAGATGTGTCTAATCATCAAATTAACCAAATACCAGAAATTCTTTCAAGGTTAAGAATCCAACATAATGTACAACTGACATTTAGAGAAGCGTTACAGCTAAAGACTGTTGATTGGAAAGAAAATAAACTCAAAAAAATAGCTTTGGCTGGTAAAACCCTTAGAATTCTACACGATGAAATTTCTCCTCGAAATCACGAATTTAGAAGGTTAGTTGTTCAGGACGAAACAGCCAATGTTGTTTTTCAAGTATGGGGAAGAAAAAGAATGAGAATATTAGATGATTATTCGCCAGGAGATATCGTAGTGGTCAAAAATCCGAAGAGACCATATGTTTATCATGAAAAAAGAGGGGTAGATTTCTGGGTTCACGAAAATTACTCTGAATTAGCTATCATTAGTACTTGACACAGTCAAGAGGGAAAATAAATCAAAAAGAATGAAAATAACGAACATTGCTTTTGTTGGGTGACAAAAAACATTGGATACGATTGAAATGAATTACCACGGAAACCGTACTTTTTTTGGATCAGGAGAAGGATAATATCTTAAATAATAATTGTCTGATTGAATTTTCTCCTCAGATATTAATTCAGAGTAAATCCGCACCTTCTCTAATTCAAGTTCTCCCCATACAATTTTTTTAGTTATTAATGTCACTTTTTCTTTATCTTCAGCATTGAAGTCAAGTACAGATTTGTCTATAAACTCTGCATGAAGTGTGCTGACTTCTTTGAATACTTGGGATATCTTGTATAGATAACGTGTTACTAGTCTTCTATTCTGGTATAATGGAGTATTCTTCAGTTTTGGATTCCTATTTACAGGAGTAAATTTCTTATAAAAACTCAAAAAATTGTTGAGATCAATTGCTGCCTCTTCAATCATCTGTAAAAAATCTTTCCAGTGAGAATCATCAGGATCAAGGAGTTTGGTTTTATCTATTCTTTCATATTTAATAATTTGACTAACTAGTAAAACTCTACCTTTTTTATCAGGTACAAAGGAAATAGGAAAATATAGAAGATTAAAATCAAGCTTTTGTATAAATAACGAAAATTCAAAAGCTCTGTTCTCAAGAAGCAACGCCTGCTCTTCGAATAAATCTTCATTGATAGAATCACTATAATATTCTCGATTTACAAGAAAATCAAATACTGATTGGTCTTTCATAGTCTTAGGATCATCATTATTCAATATCAAACGAAGAGTATAGGTATTTATTCCAGATATCTGAAAACTCAATATTTCCTTGATTATTTGACCCTTTTCTGGATTTTGTAACCATGTAATGAATAAAGATTCCCCTCATCTAATCTCCATTGTAGTTCATCTACAAAGGATGATATTGTTCCTTCAGAATATAAATATTCGATAATGACACAACAGTGAGATTCACTTAATTCTAGTTGTAAAAGATCGGAAAAAAGGATCCTAAGGTCTTTCCATTTAACATCTAAACAAATAGTTTGATACATAGGATAATCACTATGAAGAGGGTGGTCATTTGAATAATCAGAAAGAGAATTTCGTTCCTCTTCCGATACTCTGTAATATACCTGAATATTAGATTCAGGTAATAATAATAAGTCCTCTATCTTTTTCTTTTCTCCCTTCTTTCTAAAGATCCATTTAAATCGATCCTTCAGTGTTGAATAAAAAGAATTTTCTATTTGATCATTCAAAACACGATGGAATCCACTTTCTTCTAAGTATTCAATCAATTCCAATACAATATCAGAATCATCAACAGGTAAGAAATGATGACCCAAGAGTGAAGGTAAGTACCCTTCGAAGAATGTCTCTTGAGTTATTTGGGTACAAACAGCACAATAAATTTCCTCTTTCATCTAAACCATCATTTATTCCAGAAAATAAGTTATTAGGATTCGATTTCGAGTTATATAGTCTTTTTTCGTATATTTATATTCCTTGACTAATAAAGAATAGAGGCTTAAAAATGCCTCGTTGTTGTTAACTGATGCCAATGCAAGTCTTTGTGATTTTACCCTCTTTACACTCTGGACAGGATCCATCAATCATTTCAAAAACAGTTTTTACTCGTTCCGAGTGACAGCGCGGGCATTCTCTTTTATCCTTTGGTCTTTGCGTCTGATGAATCTCTAAACGGTAGGGATTGGCCGTTTCATCGCTGAAATCAGCTTCAAATTGAAATAAACAATTTAAACAAATGCAATCAGAATTAAATCCCGTTCGTTCTCTCACTAGTTTTTCAGAAGCATTTTCACCCAAAACTTTCTTAAC
>SDBT01006851.1_pt1 | contig 18839 bp, 23 predicted proteins | sample 2277101 | NCBI WGS metagenome assembly SDBT01 (sample SAMN10404973, study PRJNA504765) | marine sediment metagenome | isolation source: marine sediment core GS10_PC15, 103 cmbsf | place: Arctic Ocean: Southern Knipovich Ridge | collected 2010
GTTTGATTACTTTATGGCACATGGATGATGATGTTTCAGGAGTAGGACAAACAATAGCGGACAATACAACTAACGGAAATGATGGGACAATTGTTAATGATGTAGATTGTACTGTCACAGGAAAGATAGATAAGGGCTGTAGTTTTGACGGTGCTGGTGATTATGCTACAACTATATTTAATGCAAATGATGATATTGGAGACGATAATCCTTTTACAATGGGTGGTTGGTTTAAACCTACTGATGTTACAGATAATTTATGTGTATTATGGGGGAGTGGAGGAGTTACAAGATTTTATTTATGCCATAGTGCTGAACAATGGTACTGGGGATTAGGTAGCACTCACAGTTCAGGAACTGGTATCGCTGCAACAGATGGTGTATGGCAACACATTATTGTAGCTTATGATGGAACTAATGTAGATTTTTATAGAGATGGTGTACTTAAAAATACAAGAGTTTATGCAGGTGATGGAGATTGGGGTGATGCTGCGTTATCTATTTCAAGTGCAGCTAATGATTTTTTAGGACTTATGGATGAGGTTGCAATATGGAATAGAAGCTTACCTTCTTTTGAAGTAAGACAATTATATCAAAAAGGACAATCTGGAGAAGAACTTAATCCTCTAGCAAATAGAACAGACCCAGTAGGTTTTCCAGATGTAAGCGGTATTGCTTGTCATAATACAGGATTTGATATAATAGATTTAATTACAAGAGATTTATGGTTTGGTTTTGAAGAGAACTCAACTAATGCTTTTCCTCTTTCTACTTGTAATGCTGTGTGGGGAAAAAATGGAAGTATATTTGTAGGAACGGATGATGGTTTTATTGATAATGATTTCTTTAATGATAGAATAATAAAATATGATATTGCTGGCTTTAGAGAATATAATGGAAATATCTCTACTGCAAATGATGAATTAGGTTATGGAGATAATAATGTTTCTAGGGCTGATGAACTAATCCCGACAGATGATATGGTTCTTCTGTTACATATGAATAATGATAGTGGTGTTGGAGATACTGCAACAAATGTTTTTGATTCTTCCTTATATGAAAATAATGGAACAATAGATGTTGGTTCTGGTACTGCTTGGAATTGCACAGTTAAAAAACTAGGAGCTTGTGCTATAAGTTTTGACGGAACAGTTGGAGCTACAATAAATCTTTCTGACCAAGACGAATTAGACCCAGCAAATATAACTGTTTCAGTTTGGTTTAATCAAAGAAGTGAACGTAATTTCGCAGCTATAGTTGAAAGATTTGGACACCAACCTGCAGCAGTATGGGGTTATGGGCTTTTGTCAAGAGGAGCAAGCAACGCATTCCAATTTTATATAGGTGATGGTGTAGATATACTAGCTGCAACATCAACAACAGACCCATTAAATGTAAAAAATCAATGGGTGCATATTGTAGGAACTTATAATGCAACACATATTGCTATTTATATCAATGGAGAATTAGAAGACACTCAAATACAATCACCAATAGTTTACCATAGTGGAACAAGCGACCATGTTACTATTGGAGGGGATAGTAGAAGCCCAACAACAGATGAACAAATTGATGGTTTCTTGGATGAAGTAGCAATTTGGAATGTAAGTTTATCACCAGATGAAGTAATGAATGTTTATTTAAACGGTTTACAATTACCTAATAATAAAGTAAACGACATAGATGCTTCCGATATAAACCAAATTGGAATAGCAACGGGCGCAGGAATAACCGTCTTAAACAAAACAGGAAATGTTAGATACAATCAGCTTATAACAAATGAAACAATGAATGTTATTCATAGGAATGGTTCTAGTTTTTATGCAGCTAACTTATCAAGCTTATTGCTTTTCTCAAATATAGTATCTAACTTCAACGCAACCAAAGCAGTAGGTCTTAGTTTAATTCAAGATATAGTAACTGATAATGAAACTATTTATGCAGCAACAGATGGAGGAACATTTACTTATAACTCTAGCTTAACAGGGGTTAATTCGGAGTTAGCGACAGATTCCAATATGATTATTAATATGCACCTGAATGATGATTTAGCTACTACTAATGTTATAGATTCATCTGGAAATGGTTTTGATGGTACTTTAAGTGTAAATACAGATACCATATCTATTGACCCTGCAAAAATAAATAAAGGTTTTGATTTTAGTAATTCTCAAATATTTACAATACCCGATGACACCCAACTAGATTTAATTGGTGCTCACTCTATATGTATGTGGCTTAAAGCATCACCAGGAGACCATAATTTCTTTGTAGCAAAGAGGGGAACACCAGACGGTTGGCAATATAATGGGGTATTGGGTGACGGTAAACAACAATACTTTAATGGTACTACTGTTTTTAAAAGTGATTCTGTAGTCTGGGATGGAGTTTGGAATCATATATGTATGACACATGATGGTGTTAGTGAATTAAAATTTTATAAAAATGCTGTTCATGATGGTGGAAGTTCATCTGCATCAATTACTACAAACATAAATAATGAAGCTGTTGATGTTGGTGGTTCTGATGCCGAAAGAGCAACTGGTATGATGGATGAATTTACTATCTGGAATATAACTTTAACAGGTGAAGAAATAAAATTAATACATCATCTTGGAGAATATGACCATGTAAATTCTATATCTTCTAAAATAACAGGTTCTTCTAATCTTGTTGAAACAAACGGAACAAATAACTTTACTTCATTAGCAATCAATGGAAGCTCGTCTTTATACTTAGGTTCAACAGGGGGAGTTGATGAGGTTGATTTAACAACAAATACTTTAACAAACCATTGGGATAACAATACTTCTCCAGGTTTGCTTTCAAATCAAACAAGCGCTTTAAGTTTCCTTAGAACTACAACCGCAGCTTATGTAATGGTAGGACATAACAAAGGATTTAATGTTTTGTTTGATAATATTACAGTAATCACAGACAGTTGTACTTGGTCTGCTGGAGTGTTTTGGGCTTTGAATATGGAAGATGGTTGTATAATAATAACAGACTATGATAGACCGACATTTAATATAACACTTATAGGAGCTTCTGGAAATGTAACATTTAACTCCCAGATAAATGCAAGTTTAAGAGGCGCTCCTCCAGCAACAACAAAAATCTTATGGGATTCAAATGCACGTATGAGGTTATCCGGATGACTGAAAAACCAAAGGTCAAACCAATAACTATTGAAACTATAATAGTAAATTGTAGAGACAATAACGAACACTTTGAAGTTACAGTGAGTGATGATAAGACAAGTGAACAAGCTTGTCCGATAGTAGACAGTACCCATTATTGTGACTTCATAAACAAAGGCGCAGTCTATATTGGCCGAACAAAAGAAACAGGAGTAGTTGTACATTATTTCGGCTGCTTAAAAGAATATGTAAGAAATAGAAGGGAAGGTGATAAATAAAATGGGAACGATACGAACACATAAAACAACATTACAAACAGCTACTGCCTCAACAGGTTCAGCAACAATTGAAGGAGTGGTAGGTAAGATAATATCTGTAGCAATATCAGTTAGTGCATCAACGAATTTTACAATTAGTTTTCCACTGGGAGGAGTTAACCAAAATATACTTGGTGTAGTAGGAGCTACAGCATTAACTGTCGCAACTTCAGCTATATTTTATCCAGTTGAAACTAGATGTTTAGTGGATGGAACTGATTCAACTGCTGATGCAAATCTTTTTAGTCAAATTGCAGTGGACCAGCAAGTTGTTACAGTAGCTGCAAGTGCTTTAACAGCAGATGACACATGGAGTGTTACAATTATTACTGAAGAATAAAGAGGTGGAGAATGATTTCAGAACCTGAGGAAGATATAGATAGTAAGATATTAGATTCCATACAAAAGGAGTTTAAGTCTTGTAAGGAAATTGCAGAGGAAATTAACTCAACTGCACACAGAGTTTACATAAGAATGCATAAACTTCAGATAAGACATTTGGTTTATAGCATGCAAGCACAAACGGAAGGAAGAGGAGTAAAACCCATAAAATACAAGAGTAAGTAATTATTTTTAAATATAAACTAATTTTTACTTTATGTTATAGTAAGTATGGTAGGGTGGTTTTCTCCTCAGGTTCTCCTCCCGACCCATACCTTTTGGTGAAAAAAGAAGATGAAAACGAAAGAAAGGGACGAATTTATTCCAGTATTTCCTATTCAAACAGGAGACAAAGTTAAGAAGGCAACAAAGATAGGAGAGGTTATCCAAGTCTCGCCTAATCAAGATATCCTAGTTATGTGGAAGGATGGGTCATTCAGTACAGAGACACCTTCCAATGTTGATAAAGTTATGGAAAGTGTTTTCCAAACATACCTAAAAGGGTTGAATAATAGATGAGAACAAAAGAGAGAATAAGCCAAAGGATTATAATACCTTGTAGAATAACTGTTCTTGAAGCTTTAGAAGAACCAGACACCAATGAAACAGGAGGAGTTAAAGTAAAAGGTAGGCTAATCACTTGTGGAGTACCAACAAGGAATGGAATTTCTTACACAAGAGAGAGTATGGAAAGATTTGTGAATTTCTTTAACCAGCAAAAGATGACTTTACCTTTCTTAGATAGTCATGATGATACGTCAATTCGCAGGACCCCGCCATTTGGTCATGTCGAAAAGTTATGGATGCAAGGAGATGATGTTTTCTACCAAGCAGATATTGACCCAGAAGAGAAAACTTTCCTACATAAATTGAAGAGAGGAGATATTAGAGAAGTTAGTCTACAAGCTATTGTAGATAGTGTAGGAGAAGAAGAGATGTTGGAGGACGGGGAGTCAACAGTTTTAGCTGATGTTAAGGAATTATTAGAAGTTAGTAGTGTTTTAATTCCAGGAGCAAGAGGAACTAGTGCTGAGATGGAAGAGATGTATGGTTTTATGAGTGAGCATAGATTTGTAGAACGGTTTAGAAGTGCAAAAAGATATGCAGAAAAGAACAAGATTACGTTTAAAGAAAGCTATAAACTTGTAAGTAAAGAGGCAAACGATGACGCAAGTATTCTTGGAGGGAATGTAAAGCCACCAAAGGAGGAAGATTTGGACACTTCAAACGGTGGAGCACTAATTGGAACTACTCTACCAAAGGACAAAAAGATTAAAAAAGCTTCTGAGCTTCTAAGAAAAGCAAGATTATTGAAAATAACAACACGGAGGTTAAGTTAAAATGAGCAATGTCAACGGAGTTAATGCAGTTTACTATGAAAAAACAGATACATATAAAATTGCAGACAGTCAGTCATTGACTTTTATGGACCCAGTTTATTTATCAAGTGGGAAAATAGCAAAGTCAACAGACACATTAGCAACAAACATAATAGGGTTTGCTGCACAAACAAAAAGTATGGGGGTACTCTCAACGGCAGGACAGCAGGAGTATGCTGCAATACACGTAAAGGGTAGAATGAAGTTTACTGGATTAAAAGATTCTGGTAGCTATACAAATGATATAGCAATTGGTGATTATGTTAGTATATACTATGATGGTACTAATTATTTTGTTGTGAAAAATACAACAAATCCAGTAGGACAAGTTGTAGAAGGAACAATGGATACAGCAGGAAGCTCAACTATAATAATTGTAGATGTAGACCTGTCAAGTGAAAATGTAAAGCCAAGTGAGTTACAATTTCCTTTCTTAGTACCAACAGACAGTAAGATAGAGTTTAGAGATACAGGTATATTTATCCAATCAAGTGCAGACGGTCAATTAACAATTAGTTCAGACGGTTCTACTACTGCTGATATTAAATTGACAGGAAATGTTACAATTGATAATGATTTAGTTGTTACAGGAAGTTTTAGTGGAACTAGTGAAGGTCAAACATGGACAGGAGATATTCACCTAAATGATAATAAAGTATTTAATTTTGAAGGGATTGCTAATGATATGGATGGAATGACAATTGATTGTGATGCGTCTGGAGACTCAACAATAGCAGTTACAGCAGGACAACTTGATTTCATTACAAAAGATGGTGTAGTAAAATTCCATGACTCAGATGTAGCAACTGATTATTTACAGATTATAACTGGCAGTGGAAGTTCATTAATGGTATTTGCAGCAGAACCTAGTGGATTGTTTAGATTTAAAGATGCTGGAGATGCAAATAATTCAGATGTTTTAGATTTAACTTTAACAGACGGTGGAAGTGCTAATAAGATGACTTCAGCAGTTGCTTTTGAAATTGAAACAACAGCAGGCGGAATTATATTAGATTCAGCCGTTGATATTACTTTAGACCCAGCAGGCAATGACATTATATTTGGAGTTAGTGCAGGAAAGATTACATTAGGTGCAACTTCAACAACATTGTATGGTGGGGACACAGGCGGAGATGATTTAATATTTTTAGCAAATTCATCAGACGCAGACCCACAGCTTAATTTATTAGGTGGTGGTGGAATATTAGCAACTATATTAGACCAAGATTTTTCTATTAATTATGATGGAAGTAATTATGTAAAGGTTGAAGTTGCTGCTGATGGTGAAACAACAATTACATCAGTTGGGTCAGATGCAGATTTTAATATTGTGTCAGGAACTACAGGTGATATTAATATTAATGCAACACTAGATATTAATTTAAACGCAACAGGTGCTGATATCAATATGAATACACAGTTGAATATTACAAGTACATCTGCTGACCAGTTCTTTGTTATCTATGATGGGAGCAATACATTTGGAATAGATGTCGATAGTGATGGAAGTACAACATTAACCACAGTCGGGACAAATGCAGATTTTGAAATTGCAACAGGAACAACAGGAGACATTACTTTAGATGCTTCAGCAGCTTTGATATTTGAACCAGCAACAACTGCAACATTTACTTTAGCAGCAGCTGGACAAGTAATAGTTGATGCAGATACAACAGACTCAACAGTAGCAGATGTATTGTTAATAAATGTTGGTGTTAATAGCGCAAGTGTAAATGCAATAGGAATTGATTTAGATGTTGGAACAGCATTGTCAGCAGCAGAACTTGCAAAAGGAGTGTATGTAGATGCTAATGCTAAAGCAGCAGATGCAGACACATCAGGAGTTCTTGCTTTTGATGCATTAATGACAGCACTATCAACGTCAAGGTCTGATTTAACAGGTTTTAGAGTATTATTTGATGGAACTATGGATACAGCAGATGCTGTTAAAGGAGTAGTCGTTGATGGAAGTTCATTTACCATGGATGATACTGCTGGGATAGTACATGGAGTAAACATCGAGTTTGCAAGTCTTACAGACACAGATTATACAACTAGAGAATTCAACGCATTAGATATTACAATGCCAGCAACATATCAGGGAACTGATATTGCTAGTGCAGCTAAAATAACTGGTGCAGGTGGACAAGTGGATGTATTAACTGGAGCAGGAACTATTGCAGGTATGATTATGTTAATGGATACCGCGGATAACAACTCATTTCAAGGATTAGTTATCTCTAAAGACCAAGCAACAGTAGCAGCAGTTGGAACTTCAACAGTATCTAATTCAGCTTTAGATGTTTCACAAGCTTGTTCAAGTGCAACATCAGCAGATGCCGCAATGACTGTAAGTAATAATATGGTTTCTTTTGTGTCAACAAATACTACATCATTAGCACTAGCAGATGTATACAGTAACACAGTATTGGCATTAGCTTATACAGCAAGTACAACAGGTGCAGGTACAGCAACAAGTACAGGAACAGCATTAAGTATTGACTATAACTTAACAGAAACTGCAGGGACATTAACTGTTGATGATACAAATATAATTGACATAGATGTTGATTTTGATGGTACTGTGGCAGTAGCTAATAGTGGTGACATAAACATAATGAACATAAATGTAAATGATGATGAAACCATTGTATGGGGAACGTCAAATACATGTACAGGAATTAATCTTGATATGTCAGGTATGGTAGTATCAGATGCAACATTGACATTAACTGGAGTTAAAGTTGCAATGCCAGCAACATATGGAGCATCAACTGAATATGGTGTTTATGTATCAGGCGATGGGACAACTGTAGCATTATGTAGTGATGGAGCAGTGGGAATATCTATTTCAGGAACTCTTACTGCAGGTTTAGAAATTCCAGCAGGAGCAACAGCAACAGACGGAATTGTAATAGCAGATGCTTGTGGAGCAAATGGTATATCAATTACAGGAGCATGTACAACAAGTGGAGTTAGTGTCTCTGGAGATTGTGGTACTGGTGTTGTAATAGGAGCACAAACAACTGCAGGACTAACAATTGGAAATACTGTATCTGGAATAACAATTGGAACATCAACAACAGGACTTGCAATGGGAAATTGTACAACAGGTATTACATTAGGAACAGCAACAACTGGAATAAATGTACCGGTAGCAGTTACAAACTTGTTTGATTTAGCAGCAGCAAGTACAGCGCCGTGTGGAGCTAATACAGCAGGTGCGTCAACACTGACATATACTAATTGGATACCAATAGCAATTGACATTGGTGGTACAACACACTATTTTGCAGCATCACAAACCTTAGCAGCAACGTAAGCTAAATAGCCCTAAGGGCATTTTTATTTTTTTATTTTTTTATTTTTTTTAACTAAAACAAAAAACCGGAGGAAACTAAAATGAAATTGATTTTATTGGAAAGATTTACAACATTGGGTATTCTACCCAAAGAGAGTAATTTTGCAACACTTAAAATTGTGAGGGAGTTGCAAGAAGCATTATCATTGTCAGAGGCTGAAGTTAAAGAGTTTGAATTGAAGCAAGACGGTGGTCAGTATAAATGGAACAAAAAAGGAAATGAAGAAAGAGAAATAAAGATTGGTGAAAAAGCAACTGATATAATTGTTGAGGCTTTAAAAGAACTTGACAACAGTAAGAAGCTTACACCGAACCATGTTCCATTGTGGGAAAAGTTCGTTAAAGATTAAACATTCCGTGGAATCACCTGCAAGGGAGGAAACAGGAGTTAATTAGATAAAGATAAGGAGGAAAGAAAATGGTAAAGAAAATGACAAGAAGGGAAGCAACAATTCCTTTAAACATTACAGTTTCAGCAGAAGAACCAATGATGTCAGAGGAAGGAGTAGCTCCTCCAATGGCAGGTGTAATTCCACCAGCTCAAGCAGAGCCTGCAGCTCCAATGGAGCCAGGATATGATGACAAATTGATGGCAGCAGTAAATGATATACAGGAAAGTGTAGTTAATCTTAGTAGTAGAATGGACAAAGTTGAGAACAAACCTATGGAAGATGGTGCTCAAGAAGTTCCTACATTAGAAGCAGCTCCTGGAGAGCCATTGCCTGGAACAAAACAAGTAGGCGGTGCAGCAAAAGAAGAAGTTAATACTGGTGGAGAAAACAAACCAGCAGATTTTAGTGCTATGGGAGAGAAAGATAAGGATAAAGGAGCAACTGAAGACCCTAAAAATGTCATGCAAGAAATGGTTAAAACAATGATGCAGATGGCAAAGAAGATGGAAGACTTAACTGGGGCACCAGAAGTACCAAAAGGTAAAGAGGAAGTTAAAGGTCCGGCAAGTCCTGATAATATAAGTTCCATACCTGCTACACAGCAACCACCAGAAGGTACAGCAACAAGTGGAGGAGGATTTGATAGTGACGATAAAATAGCAGCAGATGAAGAAGCAGACGTTGGTAACAAACCTAAAAAGGATTACTCAAAACCACCTGTCGTAAAGAATGAATTAGATGATTCTTTAACAGCAGGAAAAGAGGATGACCCTACTAAACCACAACCTGGAGAAACAAAAGACAACCCAGACCCAATGGATATGAAAACTCCAAAGGAAAGGTATGTTAATGAGATTCTAAAAAAGTTAAGAGAAGAGATAGACGAAGAGAAGGAAGAGGAAGAGAAAGAAGACGAGCCTTTGAAAGAACTCTTTATGACTAAAAAAGAAGCAACATCATTGACAAGAAGGCAAAGTGTAGTTTCAGGTTCTAAAGCATCAGAAAGATTACAAAATGCTCCGGCAAATCGTGTTGGTATATCTGAAAGAATGAGGGAGTCAAATCCTACATTAGCAGCTGCAAGAGAAAATGCTCAGTTAACTGTTAAAGAATATCTACAGAAGCCTGGTGTATGTAACTTTGCATCTTCAAGAAATTTTGGTTTTTAAGAAAGAAAGAAAGAAAGAAAGAAAGAAAGAAAGAACAAGGAGGAAAAAGAATGGAATCGTACAGACAAGAAGTAAATAGAACAATTGAAGGCGCAGGTAAGCTTATTGTAAAAGATATGCTTGCAAAAGGCGTTAATGTTGAGTCATTAAAAGAAGGTTTAAGACTTAGCGAAAGTTTTAGAACAAGAGAAGATATTACCACATCAAATGCAAGTGCATTATATGTAACTGCATTGGCAAGTGTTATTAGAGCAGCAGTTGAACCTAACATGGTTGGACTTGAATTGCTACAACTTAACACAGATTTGATGAACGGTGGTGGAAAAGGTTCAATCCAGCTACCGAAAGAGCAGAGAGTAACTGCAGCAGAGATTGGAGAAGGTGGAAGTGTTTCTTACACAGGAGTAGGATACACAAGCATAACTGTTACCCCAACACCAAAAGTGGCAGCATCCAGAATCAGTTGGTTAATGGTTAAAAGAGGAATGGTATCAATGATAACAGCTGAAGCAGCAAGATTAGGAAAAGCTTTAGCAAGAAAAGTTGACAGTGATATTATCTCAGGAATTGAAGCTGTTTGTACATCAGGTAACTCAAACAGGTTAGCAACAGGAGGGTCAGCAACAAGAGTATCATACAACGATTTGATTACAGCAAGGTCATATGTTGAAGGATACGACGTAGGTGGATTTAAAGCTACTCATGTAGTTATTCATCCAGATGATTATGCAGCTTTAATGAAAGACACAGACTTCAAGAATGCTTTATGGAGAGCACCAATTGTTACAGGAACAGGAGGAACAGCATCAGTAGCAGTATTCCCTCAAGCTGAGTTCTTCGGACCTCAGAAGATAATACAAACTGCTCAAGTAACAAGCGGAACAACACTATTCACAGACTCTACTGAACTTGGTACATTTGTTCAAGAAACAGATGTTGAAGTTGTTGATGGTAGAATTAACGGAACAATAGACACAGAAGTTATTGCTGTCCAGAGTTACGGAATAGGTATCCAGAATGTTCGTGCAGCATCTTCAGTAGTTATGGCAGCTTCCTAGAGAGGGAGCTTTTTTTTATTTTTTGATTAAATAAATGGAGGTAAAACAAAATGACAGCAGTAGCATTAACATCAGCAGGAAGTGGCACATTGCCAAAATCAACTCCTGGTAGCGAGTCAACTGTAACTGTCTCTGATACAACAATAACAACTACTTGTTCAATAGTATTAACAAGAACCGACAATGTGGAGGACGGAGAAGGTCCATTTAAGCCTTATGTTTATTCACAAACAAATGGTAGTGGGTTTGTTGTAAGAAGCGATAGAGGACAATTACCGTTAGCGTTGACGTTTGACTATGTGAGTATAGAGCCTGCGTCCTAGGAGGTAAAATAAAATGACATCATCAGTAACATTATTATCAGCAGGCAGTGGAACTGCAACTAAAACAGGTCCAGGAGTTTTATCGACTGTGACAGTTGTAGACGCTGCAAGCTCAACAGCAGCTTCAATTGTTCTAACAAGAACAACTAATATTGCAGACGGAAGAGGACCTTTTGACGGGTACATATCTGCTCAAGACGGAGATGGATTTACTGTGACAGTAGATAAAAGACAATTGACGGCAAGTTTAACTTTCGATTATATGATAGTGGCACCGGCAGTTGCATAAAATTAGGAGGGAAAAAGTAAAATGACAATAACAAATGGAAGCGCAACATACTTTAGAGGTATGCCAAGCGCAATTACTGAAAGGCATGATTTAGTAATAACATTACCTTTAGAAGCAGGAGAGAAAGTGTACAAAGGACAGGTACTATTTCATGATGCTTCAGAAAATCAAGCAACCAGCCCAACAGCAGGGGTAGGAGAAACAGGAGACACAAATGGAACAGTTAGAGCTTTAACAGACTCAGACAGCTACCAGTCAAAAACTGGAATGGTTGGAGTATGTTTAAAAGATGTAGACGATTCTGACACATCAGCTGAAGGGTACGGAGTAAGAGTAGTTCCTATATTACAGAGAGGACAAACACTAGTAAGAGCAGTAGTTAATGACACAAACGGCAGTGATGGATATGACATACCAATTACTTTTGGATGCTTAGCATCTTATGGTGGAGGAGCTGGTGGCGGAACTATTACAGGTTCAAACACAGTTTCAGGATTCACAGCATTAGAGCCAGGTGCGTATTGGTTTATGCCAACATCGGCAACAGACGGAGCTTCAAATATAAGTCTTGGTTGGTTTTTAGACTATCAAGATGGGACCACAACTACAGAAATAGTAAGTGATGGGACAGCAACAATTGCAGCAAGTCAGTCTCAGTCACCACAAGACGGGTATTGGATGAGAGTTTACATAGACATCCCAGCAGCTCAGAGTGGTACACTATTGCCTTGGACTGGTTAAACAATGAATTTTTTTATTTTTTTTATTTCATTATTAAGAAAATTATTTGGAGGTATTATGATGGCAAAGAAAAAAGCAGCTAAGAAAAAAGGAAAGGTTAAAGAAGAACCTGTTGAAAAAGTAGAGCCTGTAAAAGAAGAAGTTAAAGAAGAAGTGAAAGAAGAAGTTAAAGAAGAAGTTCAACAGAATGACAGAGAAAAGAAGTACCCTGATTACCTTGTATGTAAGAACAGATTTCAAGTAACATGTCCTGAATGCAAGACTTATGTTAATGTACCTTTTGCAAATCCAGTATGTTCGGTATGCGAAACTAAATTATAAGGAGGAATAAAATGGATAAAATAAAACCTGAGGAAACAAAAATTGAAGAAAAAGCTCCTACTGCTTCTATACCAGAAGTTAAGGAAGCACCAAAAGTAGAAGAGAAGCCACAAGAAGTGAAGAAAGAGACACCAAAGAAAGTTGAAGAGATGTCAGATGATGACAAGATTAGAAATCTAGCAGAGAAGAAATATAAAACAGCGAAAGAGAATAAAGATGTATATATTACATTAGCAGACGAAACTAGAAACTTTTGGAACAGTGGAGATTATCTACACTTCTACATTTCACAAGGAAGATGTAAAAAATTACCAACTGAAGTCTCACCAATTCTAGAGAATGCACTTAGTGAACAAAATAAATTACTAAGGGAAGCAACAGACGATGAATTGAGAAAAGAGATGAGTGCATTAGCTGAAGAAGAGCTAATAAGTGCAGGAGAAATTAAACCAAGGAAGTATCAAGAAACTCCTTTGAAGCTTTAATTTTTTCTTTTTTATTTTTATTATAGAGGATGAAAAATGACAGAAGCTACAAGTGCAGATATCAATTTGGTTACTACACCTGCGTATTGTACTTATGCTCAGTGGGTATCAAAAACTGGAATAGGTACAAATGATGAGGATGAAACTCAGTTTGCAGTCGATTTGAGAGAAGCGCACGAACTTATTAGAAGAAAGTGTTTTTACTTAGTTAGGGAAAGAATTATTTTTAAAGATTCTAATAATATTGCATTCCTTCCACGGAAATGGATAGCAGATGGCACAATGTCTGGAACAATTGATAGTGATGATATTGTTATTTTAGAATTAGATGATACCGGCCTGAAGTTTGATTCAGTAAGTAATGATACCTATTTAGACAGTATTAGTGCATACAATAATTGTATCACACTTACAGATGCTTCAAGCGCATTAACAAATCAGTTATATGTTGTTTACTATTGTGCATCTAAACCTCTTTCAGAAGTCTTAACAGATGAATTAAAAAGAGCTGTGATGGCACAAGTCACAATACTTGTGATTGAAAGACTAAGACTGAACTGGTCACTTAAAGGTGGAGTAGGGTGGACGGCAGGCGGAGTATCAATGAACAAAGATATATCAGCATATGAGAAAATGTATGAAGAAGCTGCACGAGAATTACAAAAATATATCTCTTTCATAAAACCCGTTATACCAAGAACAGTCCAAACAGGAAGAGGGAGAATATGGGGAACTGGAGAGAGTAATCTATTTGCTTCTCAGTTTCTGTATAGAAACAGGATAGGAAATAGAATTCGTAGAATATGGTAGGAGGAAAAGAAAAATGAATGTTAATGAATATTTGAATATGAATAAAGGGTTTAACCCATTAGCAAGTAAGGAACAAATGATGCTTACAAAGGAACAATTTGATAAGAATCAAAGTAATGATGAGCTAAGGAAAGTAGAAGAGGAATTAGATATCTATTCAAAGAGATTAGATAGTGACCTAGATAATAACCATCTACAAAAAATGGTTAATTATTTGAAGAGAGAATACAATAAAAAGTTAGGAACACATTATCAAGGTCTAAAGGGTAAGTTGGATGGGGAACCTGAAATGAAAATTCCTAATGGAGAAATTACAGAAGAAGCTCAACTTCCTCCTGAAACAAAACCATTAGAAGAGCAAGAAGAACAGAAGCCTCAGGAAGAGCAAAAACCACAAGGGGAGCAGAAGCCTCAAAAACCACAGGAAGAATAAAATGTCACAAGAATTAAAAGATAGAGTAAAGAATTTCAAGCAACAAAACGGGAACGTTGCATTTACAACTAAAGAGTGGAATATGTTAATCTATCAAGAGTTGAAGGAGATGAGAGAAGAGACAAAAACTTTTGTAACAAAATCAGCTTTTGGTAAAATGATGGCGTTTATTGTGATGTGTATGGGAGGATTATTAACTCTACTTTTAAAACATTTGAAGGTGTGGTAAATGGTTTTTGCTGCAAGTGCTAGAAGGGATTTAGATAATGGCCCTTTAAACGGCGACAAGATTGTACTTTATAAAAAAAATACTCCTACTGAAGATTTAAGTTATGGGTCTCAAACAGACTCATTTACAACATATAGAATTCCAGCACAAGGCTCAATTGCAACATTTAGCAGTAGACTGGCAAGAGCAGGAAGATTACAAGAAGGAGACTGCTTAATTATTTTTAGATATCAATATACAGAAGATGCTGATGGAACAACAATAACTCCTACATTGTATCCAAAGAAGGAAGATGAAGTGAGCTTAGGAGGAATCTGGTTTAAACTTAGCTCAATGACACCTCTTATGAGTGAGGATAATGCTGTAATATGTTATGAGGCTAAAGGAGTGCCGGCATCAACAGAAGAAGAGTTTGTGTTCCCATTAACATTTCCAATTGTATTTACAGGAGGTTAGAAAAGATGGCAATATCATATTTAAGTATGAGTGAAAAAACGGATTTGACTACAAGAATGCAGGCAAGTGAGTACAACGAGATAAAAGATGCACTTACTGATGGAACAAAATCTATTGCAACCCAAGGTATAAAAGTTGTAGAAACTGCTTACGCTTCAAGTGGAGCTTTAAATGTTGGTGGATTCGCTAATATGGATTCTAGTGGAGGAGCTTTAATTATGACGTTGGCAAATCCCGGAGCGACTGGGATACTACAGATTCTCACTCTTGGGACAGCTGGAAATAATGCTACAATAACTACTGCAACCGCTGGTGGATTCAATGGTATAGATAATACTGCTGTTTTCAATGCTGCTGCTGAAACATTAATATTGATTAGCATTTCTACAACAAGGTGGGTTATTATACAAAATGTAGGGGGTGTTGCACTCAGCACTGTATAAAATGAAAGTAAAAGAATATTTTAACAATATAAAAACTCCTTTAGTTTTTAGGGAAGAAATAACTATTCCAATAGAAGTTGGAGATATTATATTAGGTGGGAAATTTAAAAATAAAAAAGTTGAGGTCAAAGAAATAGGAGAAAATGATAAAGGAGACCCAACAATAAACGGAAAACCTCTTTTAAGATTCAGAATACCTAAAGATAAAATCGAGAAAGAAGATAAAAACCAAGCACGTGAATAATGGCTAAGAAAGGAGAATCACCCAGGAAAGTTGCAGATGTTTTGATGGAGAAAGTAAAGAAAGCTATGGTAGAAGCTCTACAGGAAAGTTGTTTATTAGTGGAAGGTACTGCTAAAGAGTTATGTCCAGTTGACCAAGGGCCTTTAAGAGCAAGCATTACTTATGAAGTAGACAAAGACACGCTACAAGGTACTGTTTTTACTAATGTAGAATATGCGCCGATGGTAGAATATGGAACAAGAGCTCATATAATTGAACCAAAGGATAAAAGTGTGCTAAGATTTGAAGTAGGAAAGAAATCACGATTGTCTGCAGGTAAAGGTGGCCCAAATATAGTATTTTCAAAGAGAGTACACCACCCTGGCACATCAGCGTCTCCATTCATGAGAAATTCCTTAGATTTGAATCGTGACAACATCAAGAGAATTTTTGCTTACAAAATTAATAAATTTGGAAAGAAGTAATTATTTTTAAATATAAACTAATTTTTACTAATGCTATGACAGTCCAAGAGGACTATAAAAGTACTCAAGAGAGGTTAGAATGACAATAAGTGTTACATCACAAATTGATTTAAGAGCATTCAAAGACGAAATGCTAAATTATGTTGTAAACAAACTTTATAGTTCTGACCCAAAGAGTAGATATTCTCAAACAACTACTACATTTTCTGGTGATGCTTCAACAACTGGATTTGAATTATCCTCAACATTAAGAGCAATAACCTCTGTTTCTATTAGCAGTGTTTCTCAAGATTATGGGGAAGATTACCTTCCTATATTTGATTCTGAATCTGCAACTAGAGGGTATATTGAGTTTACATCAGCTCCTGGTAGTGGAACAGATAATATTTCAGTGACTTATATCAGTGGGACACCAGGATGGATTTATACAGATTTTCCAAGAAAGGACTTAGCCCTCTCAAGATACCCAAGAATTGCTGTTGGTATGATACCAACTACAGTAGAAGGAGGGTTAGGAGGAGCGTCAAATGTTCTGAATACTCAGATAAGAGTTAGTATTTTGTTTCTATCAGAAAATACAAGAGAGTTAGATGAATTCCAAAATACATTAAATACTAATTTGAATAAAGATGCAAAGGATTTCTACAATTGGAGATACATCTTACCAGAAAATGCTAGAGAACTTTCATTAGGTGAAGATGTTAGTGCAGATATTGTGGCAAGGAATCAAGATTATACAATCCCAGATAGATATGAGATTATAACTTATAATTAAGGAGGTCAAAATGACAAAAGAAATTCAATTTGAATACACAGGAAGCGGAAGAATACATTACACATTAAACGGAGAAGCAGTTATCTCACAACCAGGAGATATTGTTAAAGTTTCTTCTACAGATTTATCATACAGTTATTTTGTTGAGAATAAAAGGTGGATACCTGTCGGAGACATTACTGTTTCAGAAAAGAAAGAAAGTAAAATAGAAAAGAGAGTTAAAGATTTTAAAGAAGACTTAGCAGATGATGGGAAGAGAAACTACTCTAATGACCCAAGTAAAAAGTCACCTGGAAGAAAGAAGAGTGGTGAATAGAAATGGTAGTAACTCTCCCAAGAGCTGGTATAGATTCTTGGTGCCTCTATTCGCCAGAAACTACTTATGGTACTGCTGCAACACCTACTGCTCACTTTGGAATCCTTCAATCAGTAACTCCTTCAAATAGGAGAAACCTAATACAAACAAGAGGGTTTGTTGGGACAGTAACTCCAGGAAGGAATATGTTGAAAGCATTGGGAGGAAAGTTTGAGACTTCATTGTCTGTTGAATTCCAACCTCAACATTTTGACTGGTTAAAATATGTTCTTGGTACAAGAACAGGAACAGGTACAAGTGCCGATAACTATATTTATAGAGAAACAATTGGTGGAACTGATACAGCAGGAACATCAAGTAAACTTACAGATTCAACTGCATCATTTGATGCTAATACAATGGTAGGACAAAGAGTTCTAAACACAACTAGTAGTACACAAACAACAATTACTGCAAGGGATAGTGGAACTGTACTTAGTCTTGCAGCAAATATATTTTCAAACGGTAATGCTTATACAATTTTGGTTGATAGATTAACTTCCTTAACTGTGAGCACAAATGAGGAGTTAGGAACTACAGATAGAGAATGGAAATATTTAGGTATGAAGGTTAATTTATGTACTATAAGGTCAGCTTTAGGAGAACCTGTTACTGTAACTTTAGACTTAATGGGAGCTGATGTAGACCAAGATACTGCTTTAGCTGCTGCAGTAGTAATGAGTTCAGCAGACGCTTACCTCTTTAATGGAAGTAAGATTGAAATAAGTAATGGAACCGTAAGTGATAATGGTGACCAAGTTTTTACAGGAAGTGATGGTGGAACTAATACTACTGACAATTCTTCTATTTACAAAGAAGGGGGAGGAGAGACTGACAATAAAGGGCAAAACTTACTTACTACTGGAAGTAATGTTACTAAAACATGGACCAGTCCTGATTTGGATACTGCAGGAAGTGATGTTACTGCTACAAATCCTTCCAGCCTTTGGATTTATATTAAAGATGCAACAGCTAGAAATAAATTAAAAACTAGTGGAACTTGTTTAGAGATTAGATACAGAACTAATGGAGACGGGGCAACCCTATTTTATACAAAGACCTACACAGTAGCTAACCTTGTTGTAGGATGGAATTTTTTAACTTCTACTGTTCCAGTGAATGAATTAACACAAGGAGGAGGAGGCGCTGCAAGTGGAGACATTAATGAACTTGTGATAATTGCTACTACAAATAGTGCAGGAGACGCTTTTACAGCAGGTGATTTAGTTTATGATTTACTGAGAGAAAGCTCCTACATAAATAATGTTATAGAT
>SDBT01006852.1_pt1 | contig 18837 bp, 13 predicted proteins | sample 2277101 | NCBI WGS metagenome assembly SDBT01 (sample SAMN10404973, study PRJNA504765) | marine sediment metagenome | isolation source: marine sediment core GS10_PC15, 103 cmbsf | place: Arctic Ocean: Southern Knipovich Ridge | collected 2010
CACCACTGACCTCACCACCCCGACTCACACAGCCGTGCCAAATACCCGTTTCTTCAACGGGCTGCTAGAGCATCTGGTGGAACAGGGCGCCCCCTACCCTCTAGCAGTTGCCATGGCGGCGCAGCAATTCCCCGTCCAGGGCCACTATGATAGGTCCTACCTTGCCCGATCGGTAGTCCTGTTCGATGGTCCGGTCCCACTCACCGAGACGCGCCAGCACTTCCAGAATGCCTTCGGGATGACATTCCGGGAATGGGTGATCCTCTGCCTTGCCGTGTACGCTGCCGCTATGCAGCAGGACGTGCCTCTGATCCGGAGGGAGACCCTAGAGAAGTGTGGAGTTGGCATTGTTCCCACCCACGCGGCTGGAACGTACCTTTCTCTCTCTTCGTACACTGTGCAGGAGGCCCGTGACGAGTACAGGGAACGAAGGCAGGGGGTGGGCAGTCACCTGCATCTGTTCGTGCCGTCGATCTTCCTCGAGAGGCCATTGCTGCAGCTGCCCGAAGGACTGTACCTTGCAGTGCACGGCGAGTATGTCTTCCGACACGCGATGAGTGGGCTCTACCGGCTGTGCCTCGACTCCTCGGGAGAGGAGTTCACGAACGAACTGGGAGCCAGCTTCGAGGCATATGTCAGGCGTCTTGTCGACAGCGAGTTACCCGGCGTGAGGAGCGTATTGACGGAGAAGGACATCCAGAGGGTCTCGCCGGGTCGGGCATGCGACTACTTGATTGTCGCGGACAGCTGCTACCTACTCGTGGAGTGCAAGGCCGTGTCGTACATGCCAGTTCTGCATACTGAGAACGCGGTGAAGGCGAGCAACTACATCGGGAAGGTAGCGGACGGCATGGCACAGTTGGCGGACACGGCGAGACGATTGAGGGCAGGGGAGCTCGATGGGATCACCGGAGGCATCGAAAGACCTGTAGTGGGGTTCGTGGTCACGTACGGTGAACTGCCCTTCGTCAACTCTCCATGGTGCTGGCGAGAAGCAATTGGCCCGAACATGCAGCACTCGGACGATTCTGCTCGCCCCATCGCCCAGGTCATTGAGGACTGCTTCAGGTTCCAGCCGTGGTGCGTGGACGTGCGGACGTTCGAGACCATTCTGCTCGTGTCTCGCTACGGGGGCGAGCGGCTCCTTGATCTGTGTCGAGAGAGAGCCGACACGCCATTCTTCAAGAAGGGAGACTGGCAGGTCTTTCTTATGGACTACAGGGAGGCAATTGGCGAGGGCCAGATCGGCGAACTCAGGGATACCTTTGAGGATGTGTTCAGTCTTGAGGGCGAAGACGGCGATGGCGAGCCGACGTGATCGGGCAGCAGGTCTTCGAACTCATCAAGGCTCAGCAGGAAGCGGGATGGGAGTTCGTGTTCCTGGCGGCCAACCAGGACGCCGTTAGCGAAGGCGGCAGGATGGGAGTTGATGCTGCGGACGCACGCGAGTTCGCCCACACCGGTGAGGGTGTTCGCGAAGCCTTCCGCCACAGCAGCGCGAGGGCGGCGGAGACCAGGCGTCGGACCAGGAAGCACGGCAAGTCGACGGCATCCAGTGGCGCGAGGATCGGGTTCCCGAAGCCTAAGTAGTGGCAGGCAGTGGATCCCTTGGTGCACGGTTGACACTATCCAGTGGCTCGTTACAATTGCTAAGCAGGCTCCCTTGATGGCTGGCATGGCGGCAGAAGGAAGGAAGGGGCGAGTGCGGCAAGTCTCCAAGGAGCGGATGCAGCGGATTCGCAGACTGACCGAACGGCATGATCGTGGGGATTCGGTTCGGGAACAGCCCTGTCCGGTGTGCGGCAAGCGGGGCATGGTCGTGCATCATGTGTTCCCCATCCGCTATGGCGGCAGCTACGGCATCTATAGCCTGATGGCGACGTGCCCGGGCAAGTGTCATAGCCGCCTGAACAGGATGGGCAACCGCTACTGCCGACGCTACGAGGGCGCGTGTCGCAATGGATCGGGCCTTAGGTTCAGTAGGCGGATCCGACGCTAAATCATGACATGCCTACGGAACTCAGAGGCGAAGAAGGAACGACGACGCCTCGATAAGCTGGCCTTGGACCAGGCGGCAGACTGATGGGCGGAAGCACCCACTGGAGGACGTAAGTCGTATGGACCACGCAACACACAGCCGGATCGTCAGCTTCATCGGGGCATTGCCGATGACATCCTCCGAGACGTCTACGTGCGCGGCAAGTACCGGGACGTCATCCTGCCCATGACGGTGATAAGGCGGCTCGATTGCCTCCTGGAGTCGACGCATGAAGACGTGCTCCGCATGAAGAAGCAGCTCGACGAGGCCGGGATCGCCAACCAGGGCCCCGCACTCAAGCAGGCTGCCAGGCAGGCCTTCTTCAACACATCGCCATTCACGCTGAGGAGCCTGCTCAACAGCCCCAAGCAGCTCAAGCAGGACTTCCAGGCCTACCTCGACGGCTTCTCCGAGAACGTCCAGGAGATCATCGGGAAGTTCGACTTCCGCAATCAGCTGACGAAGCTCGACCAAGCCGACCGTTTGGGCCACCTGATTGAGAAGTTCATCGACCCCACCATCAACCTGAGCCCCAAGCCCGTGATGGACGGCCAGGGCAACGTCAAGCTGCCCCGACTCGACAACCACAGCATGGGGTCGGTGTTCGAGGAGCTGATACGGCGGTTCAACGAGGAGAACAACGAGGAGGCCGGAGAGCATTTCACGCCGCGCGACGTCGTGAAGCTCATGGCCCACCTGATCTTCTTACCCATCGCCGCCCAGATCGAATCAGGCACCTACCTGGTCTACGACGGCGCGTGCGGAACGGGCGGCATGTTGACGGTCGCCGAAGAGACACTCCACGAGTTGGCGTCCGAACACGGCAAGGAAGTCGGTATCCACCTCTACGGGCAGGAGGTCAACGCCGAGACCTACGCCATCACCCAGGCCGACCTGCTCCTCAAGGGCGAAGGCGAAGGAGCGGACAACATCGGGTTCGGGTCGACCCTGTCCAGCGATGAGTTCCCGTCGCTGGAATTCGACTTCATGCTCTCCAATCCCCCTTACGGGAAGAGCTGGAAGGTCGACCTGGAGCGGCTCTGCGGTGGCGACAAGAAGGAGATGAAGGACCCGCGGTTCGTCGTTGACCACGCGGGAGATCCCGAGTTCAGCCTGGTGACGCGGTCCAGCGACGGCCAGATGCTGTTCCTGGCCAACATGGTCAGCAAGATGAAGCGTGGATCCGCGCTTGGCAGTCGAATCGCTGAGGTGCACAACGGCTCGTCGCTCTTCACGGGCGACGCGGGACAGGGCGAGAGCAACATCCGGCGCTGGATCATCGAGAACGACTGGCTGGAGGCCATCATCGCCCTGCCGCTCAACATGTTCTACAACACCGGCATCGCCACTTACATCTGGGTGCTGACGAACCGGAAGCCCGAACATCGCAAGGGCAAGGTGCAGCTCATCGACGCCACGCAGTGGTTCCGCAAGCTGCGGCGCAACCTCGGTCAGAAGAACTGCGAGCTGGCCGACGAGCACATCCAGCGGATCTGCGACACGTTCCTCGCTTTCGAGGAGACGGGGCAGTCGAAGGTCTTCCCCAACGAGGCGTTCGGCTACTGGAAGGTCACGGTTGAGAGGCCGCTGCGGCTGAAGGTCGACTTGTCCGAGGATCGGCGAGAGGCATTCCGTGCGACCTGTGAGGAAGCCAAGGAGCAGCCGCTCGCCAACTTGGTCGACCGTGTGGCGGAGCAGATGGGACCGGGCCCTCACATGGACTTCGTCGCGTTCCTTGATGCGGTGAAGAACGACTGCTCTGAGCACAACGTGAAGCTCACGGCCAAGCGCAAGAAGCTCCTGATATCCGAGTTGACCGAGAGGGACGAGGAGGCGGAGCCCGTCGTGACGAAGCGCAAGCGGCTGAAGGATGGCGAGGAGCTTGCGGACGACAGCGGCCGGTATGGCCAGTTCCGTGTTGAGGAGGAAGGTGAGGAGTTCGTCGTGGAGAACGAGCCCGACACCGAGTTGCGTGACACGGAGCAGATCCCGCTGCTGGAAGAAGGCGGCATCCCCGCGTTCTTCGAACGTGAAGTCACGCCCTACGTGCCCGACGCCTGGATAGACGGATCGAAGACGCGGATCGGCTATGAGGTCCCCTTCACGCGCCACTTCTACAAGTACGAACCGCTCAGGTCGTTGGAGGAGATCGCTGCCGACATCCGGAGGCTTGAGGAGGAGACCGAAGGGCTCTTGGGCGAGATCACCGGCGCGACTGGGAGGGAGCGATGATACAGCCCACTGCGGCCGACCCCCGCCACGGCTCAACAGCCCAGACGGGTGACTACTGGTTGGCTGGCATACCGACCGGTTGGCGACTGCTCCCAAACCGAGCCGTCCTTGCGGAACGGATCGAGAGGAGCACGCACGACGAACAGATGCTCTCCGTTACCATCGACGGTGGCATCATGCCGCAGGCGGAACTGTTGGAAGGCGCGTCGTACAAGGACTCATCGAACGAGGACCGGTCCAACTACAAGCTCGTGCATCCGGGGGATCTCGCCTATAACAAGATGCGGATGTGGCAAGGCGCTGTTGGCATGTCGTCGTACCGCGGCATCGTTAGTCCCGCCTACATCGTTCTGAAGCCGCGCGCAGACATCAACCCACGGTACTACCACTACCTCTTTCGCACTCCCGGTTACACCACCGAGTCATACCGCAACTCCTACGGCATCTGCGATGACATGCTGAGTCTGAGGTACGAAGACTTCAAGACTATGCTCAGTCCCGTCCCGCCCGCCCCGATCAGGACGTCATCGTGGCGTTCCTTGACCGCAAGCTGGAGCAGATCGACCGCTACATCGCCGCCAAGCGCCGCCTGATAGAACTGCTGGAGGAGAAGGGACGCGCTCTGGCCATAGCGGCGGTGACTATGGGGATCGATCCGCACGTGAGAAGGAAGCCATCAGGTCTCTTTTGGCTACCGCAGATTCCTGAGCATTGGTCAACGACGAAGGTCAAACACGAGTTTGCCTCATTGGACCACGTTCGTGTGCCCCTCAACAGCGTGGAACGTGGGGCAATGAAGGACCGGAGCTACGACTACTATGGAGCTTCAGGGGTGATCGACGGAGTCGACGACTACTTGTTCGACGACGAGTTGATCCTGCTGGCGGAGGATGGCGCCAACCTGGTCCTGCGGAATCTGCCCCTTGTCTTGATCGCGCGAGGCAAGTTCTGGGTCAACAACCATGCGCACGTACTTAGGCCAAGGAGAGGCTGCATCCAGTACCTGGCAGACTTGCTCGAAACAGTGGACTATCGGCCCTGGATCACTGGCGCTGCCCAGCCGAAGCTGACGCAGGAGCGCCTTGGATCTATCGGGATACCCTTGCCCCCACCGGAGGAGCAGTACCGCATCGCTTCACACGTGGGACAGAGGCGTGCACCGCTTGAAGACGCTCGGGAGAGACTCGCACGCGAGGTGGGCTTGATTGAGGAGTACCGCACTGCCTTGATAGCCAACGCCGTTACCGGCAAGCTCGACGTGCGTGCGAACTGAGGGACCCGCCATGCAGCCAACCGACACAAGCGAAGCCGGACTCGAAGCGCTGATCTGCCGGTCGCTGGTCGACGAGGCGGGCTACGTCCAAGGCGACTCGAACGACTACGACCGCGACCACGCCGTCGACCTGGCCAAGCTGCTTGGCTTCCTGAACGCCACCCAGCCCGAGGCCGTGGATGCCCTGAATCTCGCTGCCGAAGGCCCGAGCCGTCAGCAGTTCCTACACCGCATACAGGGGGAGATCGCGAAGCGAGGCGTCATCGACGTGCTGCGCAAGGGCGTGAAGCACGGCCCGGCCACCGTGGATCTGTTCTACGGAGCTCCTACGCCGGGCAATGAAGAAGCTGTGAAGCTCCACGAGGCCAACGTCTTCAGCGTTACGCGCCAGCTACACTACAGCAAGGACGAGACGCAGCTCGCCCTGGACCTGGGCGTCTTCATCAACGGCCTCCCTGTGGCCACGTTCGAGCTGAAGAACAGCCTGACCAAACAGACGGTGGAAGACGCCGTCAATCAGTACAAGCGTGACCGTGATCCCAAGGAGTTGCTCTTCGGCTTCGGGCGCTGCATGGTGCACTTCGCCGTTGACGATCACGAGGTGCGGATGTGCACGCACCTGAAGGGCAAGGCCAGCTGGTTCCTGCCATTCAACAAGGGCTGGAACGATGGCGCAGGCAACCCACCGAATCCGGATGGCATCAAGACCGACTACTTGTGGAAGCACGTCCTGACCAAGGGTGGCCTGACCGAGATCATCGAGAGCTACGCCCAGCGCGTTGACGAGAAGGACGAGAAGGGACGGAAGAGACCGAAGCTGATCTTCCCCCGCTATCACCAGCTCGACGTCGTGCGGAAGCTCCTGGCCGACACGCAGGCCAAGGGCGTCGGGAATCGCTACCTGGTGGAGCACTCGGCGGGGTCCGGCAAGAGCAACTCCATCGCGTGGCTAGCCCACCAACTGGTCGACCTGAAGCAGGAAGGTCAGCCAGTGGTGGACTCCGTCATCGTGGTGACGGACCGGCGTCTGCTCGACAGGCAGATCCGCGATACGGTCAAGCAGTTCGCACAGGTTTCGGCTGTCGTGGGCGCCGTGACTCAGGGCTCGGGGCAGCTGAAGCAGTTCATCCAGCAGGGAAAGAAGATCATCATCTCGACGGTGCAGAAGTTCCCCTTCATCCTGGACGAGATCGGGAACCAGCACCGTGAGCGCCGCTTCGCCATCATCATCGACGAAGCCCACTCCAGCCAGGGCGGACGCGTGGCTGCTGCTATGAACGTCGCTCTGTCCGAGATCGAGGAGGAAGAGGAAGAGACGGTCGAGGACGAGATCAACCGCTACATGGAAGCGCGGAAGATGCTGCCGAACGCCAGCTACTTCGCCTTCACGGCCACGCCCAAGAACAAGACGCTGGAGATCTTCGGCGAGAAGCAGCCCGACGGGACGTTCCGGCCGTTTCATGTCTACTCCATGAAGCAGGCGATCCAGGAGAGGTTCATCCTGGACGTCCTGAAGAGCTACACGCCGGTCGGGAGCTACTACCGCCTGGTCAAGACAATCGAGGACGATCCAGCGTTCGACACGAAGAAGGCACAGGGCAAGCTCAGGCGGTACGTCGAGGGGCACGAGCATGCGATCCGCCAGAAGGCGGAGGTCATGGTCGACCACTTCCACGCACAGGTCATCGCCAAGCAGAAGATCAACGGACGGGCCCGGGCCATGGTGGTTACCGGGGGTGTCAACCTGGCGATGCAGTACAAGCGGGCCTTCGATGCCTACCTGAAAGAGCGGAAGAGCCCGTACAAGGCCCTGATCGCGTTCAGCGGGGAGCGCAAGTTCGATGGCCAGATGGTGAGCGAAGCCTCGATGAACGGCTTCCCGAGCGCCAAGATCCCGGAGGAGTTCCGTGCCGATCCGTACCGGTTCCTGATCGTCGCGGAGAAGTTTCAGACGGGCTATGACGAGCCGCTGCTGCACACCATGTACGTAGACAAGGAGCTGTCCGGCATCAAGGCGGTGCAGACACTCTCCCGACTTAACAGAGCCTGCCCGGGGAAGCATGACACCTTCGTGCTGGACTTCGTCAACGATACAGACAAGATCGAGTTGGCCTTCTCCGACTACTACCGCACGACCGTGCTAAGCGAAGAGACCGACCCGAACAAGCTCCATGATCTGAAGGCGGAGCTAGACGCCTACCAGGTCTACTCTCCCGGCGACGTAGAGCAGTTTGTTACGGTGTATCTGGGCGGCGGAGACCTGGAGCTGCTCCACCCGATTCTGGACGGCTGTGTGGCCACCTACAAGTCTGACCTCGAAGAGGACGGGCAGGTTGCCGTGAAGGGCAAGGCCAAAGCGTTCCTGCGGACATATGGTTTCCTGGCGTCGGTGCTCCCCTACACGAACTCGGAATGGGAGAAGCTGTCCATCTTCCTGAACTTCCTGGTGCCGAAACTCCCGGCGCCGATCGATCCGAACCCGACGAAGGGGCTACTGGAGTTGGTGGACATGGACAGCTACCGAGTGGAGGCCCAGGCGCAGCTGAGCATTGCGCTGCCTGACGAGGACGGGCAGATAGGGCCGGTCCCGATCGGCAGCGGCGGCGGGAAGCCCGAGCCCGAGATCGATCTGCTGAGCAACATCATCAAGACGTTCAATGAGCTCTTCGGCAGCATCGAGTGGAAGGATGCCGACAAGATCCGCCAGCTCATCAGCGAAGAGATACCGGCGAAGGTGGCAGCGGACACGGCCTACCAGAACGCCGTGAAGAACTCGGACAAGCAGAACGCACGCATTGAACACGACCAGGCGCTCCAGCGGGTGATGGGCGACCTGCTGACCGATCACACGGAGCTGTTCAAGCAGTTCAGCGACAACGACAGCTTCAAGAAGTGGCTGTGCAACACGGTGTTTATGCTCACGTATGAGGCGCCGCAGGCCATGATGCAGTAGGCGGACAGGGGAGTACCAGACGAGTCCCGGTGGCTCTGCACCTCGTTGCCATGCGGGGCGTCCTGCCGGATGCTCAAGACGGAGACCGGCACAGAGCCTGGAACCAGCAGATGCGCCCACCGGTACGCGTCGCTGGAACTCGGGTGCCAGGGCCTTTGAGGCGAGGGACTACGATGGCCAAGAGTTACAGGATCGTGAAGGACTTCGGTGAAGCAGAGGTTAGAAGCAAATCCAAGAGCGACCTTCCGAAACTGTTCCGCGAGTGGGAATCCGTACCCTCTCTATGTGCACTGACCCAGGAGAAGTGGCATAGACCGAGACGGCGGGTCAACACGGTCGGGCATCCGCCGTTCGATATCTACTCCGAGTGGCTCATGGACTTCGCCACGATCTCCGCCGACCTCCGTGGCCGGACGGACTGGCAGAACTTCCGCAGGCTGATCCTGCTGCAGGTGCCGTGCTGCCCGTTTACATGTTGGTACTGCTTCAACGACGCATGGCATGGAGCGCCGAAGATCACGACTGGCAGCGCCCAACCTGCGCATATCTTGACAAGGTTCGACGACTACAGGAAGACATTCCATGGCAGCAGAGATCAGGAAGTGAACGTCCTTCGGCTGTCGGGAGGGGAGCCGTTTACACAACCGACGCTTGTCGCTGACCTGACGAACGCCTTCGGGAACAGGTATGGCGAAGGTGACGATGCCGTTCTCTGGGTCGACACGAACCTCTACCCCGTGGCCAAGGGGAACCGACGGGACGTCCGGAGGGCGATCAGGGCCCTTGCGCGCCTGCCCGATCGGTGCGTTGTCCATGCTTGCGTCCACGCTGCTAGCCAGGAGGGTTACAGACGCAGTTGCCATGCGGAAGTGGACCTGCCAGACATATGCGAGGCTTTGTCCCGGTTCACCGACGAAGGGGTCAATGTCTACCCGCGGTTGAACCCAATCGCGCTGCGACCTGATGATGCAGAGCGGATCTTCGATGCCTTCCTGGATGTGCGCGAGGATCTCCCGGCTAGAACCTACTTGGGACCCGTTGAACTGCACTACACGGCGACTGCGTCCCGCATGCGCGAATGCGCTGCCAGGCGTCAGCTGGATGCAGAACCGGGGAGACTGCTGCATCCGGCGAATGCTGTTCTGCACACCTGGGATCGGCGCATGCAGGTGGCGTACGGCTTCGGCTATGGGGCAGTACCACGGCACCTTGTGCCCCCGGCGGGAGCCTTCCCGAAGCGCCATGGACCCGCAGTGGCCGAGAAGACGGTGAGAACGTGGCGCGAGCTGCTCCTGATCTGCAAGGGCTGGGAGAAGGAAGCATACGCCCTCAAGCTCCTGGAGTTGCTGGCCCTCCCCCGTGGCGCAGTTATCGAGATCGAGTATGAAAACAAATGGGTCGAGCCTACGTTCGCAGCGGTCGCCCACGGCATGCGGTCCGACCCGCTCGGATTGGACGTGCTCTTTGCCGGGGCGCAACCGCCTTCTGGTCGCGGGTCGCCAAGGATCGTGCCTGCGCGCTGGGGAAAGCTCGTAGCCCTGGCCTCCAGTGGGACCACCGAGAGAGACTCTCTCAACGCCCGAGTCGAGCTGCAGGACTACGCGTATGACTTCGGGGAGAGCCTGTGTGGAGATCCCGACGAGTCCGTGGCTCAGCGGCTGGCCCGATATGTGGGCGCAGCGAATCTGCCTTTCGGGCCCGGCAGGGGTCACTTCTGTCAGCTCATCGGACTGGAGACGAAGGCCTCGGAACCGAAGGAAGGTGACGGGGACAGGTTCAGCCACACGATCCAGGAACTTGTTGAGCCACCCTATAAACGCGCCAGACGCGATGTCTACTACAGGGCCGAAGTGTGCGGCGCCACCGTTGCCGATCGACCCCTTGTGATTCAGGACGGACGGCTGTTGGTCCACGAGGGTCAGATGGTCACTGTAGTCGTCGAGGCATGCAACCCGAACCTCGGCGACGAGGGCTTCCCTGACTTCACGCAGACTGGGCTTGAGATCCTAGCGACGGATCCCGAGGTCGTGACCATTTCGCCTGCCCGTGTAAGGCTCTCCAAGTTCGGCTCCTCAGAGGTGCACGTGGCATTCGCACGCAAGGGGGAGCGTCAAGGCGCGCTGTTGCTGAGGCCCACTGGTACGGAAGCCAGGCTGGCGCAGGTCTCGATTCCGTACTTGATTCAGGTAAGGAGCTGACCAGATGATCAGACCCCTGGCGCTCGGACAGGAGCAAGACCGTAGCCCTGCCCTATTCGACCCCGAGAAGATGGAGGCCCATGCCCTTGTCACGGGGCAGTCTGGGTGTGGCAAGACCTCCTTCCTGGCACGGTTGATCGAAGAGATACTGCTGAGCGACGCTGGCAGCGTTCTCTTGCTGGACTGCAACCTGGATTTCGCGCGATTCTGCAAGGCCATTGGTCGCGGGTGGCCGATACGGAAGGCGGTCTGCGTCGAGGACGGGGCGCCGGAGTTCCGGAGGAGGTGGTCGGCGATAGGCGACAGGCTGAACACCTACGGATCGGCTCGCCTCAAGCTGCCCCTAAGAGAGCTGGGCATCGATGAATGGAGTGTACTGCTGGACGCGGAAGACAGCGACGCGGTGGGGGCCAGATGGCTGCTTGAGCTTCTGTGGCAGGAGGGCGTACTACCTGACGCGATCGCGACGGAGGCAAGCTTCACGGACCTGTTTCGCGACATTCCCCGCTGGGCGGAGGGGAGGCTGACGACGCAGGAGTCTGAGTGGCACACGTGGATGCACCACGTCCCTGAGTTTATCACGAGTCTCGACAGGGCGAGGCTGGCCAGGGCGGGGGCCGAAGTGGTGCGCAGCCCGCTTCTCGCCTTCTCTGGCGACCCATTGTCCCCAGACGCAACCTACCTCGGCGACGACCTCGCTCGCGATCTGCGCGCTGAGACGTGCTTCGTTGGGCTGGACATGCTGACCTTCCCGCTCTGGGAACAGAGGAGCCGCGACTTCGGCGTGCGTCACCTAATCAGGGCCCTATGGGACAACGGCCGTGAGGAATACGCGAAGCGTAGGGGCTGAGGGGAGCGGCAAAACTACGAGAGGCCGGTCTATGTGGTCATTGACGAAGCCCACAACCTCGTGCCCAAAGGTCGCAGAACGCTGGCGAGTCAGATGATAGAGAGGCTGGCTGCAGAGGGGCGCAAGTTTGGTCTGTTCTTGATCGTGGTCTCCCAGAGGCCAGACAAGGTCAGCGAGTCCGTGCTGTCCGAGTGCGACAACCTGTTGATGATGAAATCCACGCCGACAACAGTCGCCATAGCGAAGGAGCGCATGGGGATCGACAAGGCCGCTCATGACGCACTGAGCAGACTGCCGGGCTTCGGTCTGGGTCAGGTCTTGCTCTACGGACGCCTGACCGAGCACTGCCCGAAGACGATCCAGGCGGGGCGAAGGCGCACGCAGTAGGCCAAAGGAACGCAACCAGACTGGGGGGGCGAACGGACAATGCAGAAGATACAGGTATGGCAGGTCAGCAAGACAGACGGGAACGCGCAGGAGGTGAAGTCGCTTGGGGAGGTGGCGGGCATGGAGGCAGAGGATCTGCTTGAGGAGTTGCTGGTGCAGAAGCCGGACATGCTCATGCCGAATCTCAAGCTCGTTGGTAGACAGACGCCGACCCAGGGCGGTCCTCTTGATCTACTGGGCGTCGATGAGGAGGGCCGGTTGGTCGTCTTCGAGTTGAAGCGCGGCGTTCTGAGGCGGGAAGTAGTGGCACAGGTCATCGACTACGCAGCCCAACTGAACGGGATGGCTGCAGACGAATTGAGTGACCACATCTCCGAGCGGTCCGGTGAGGGCGGCATCGAGAAGATCGATGACTTCCGGGATTGGTACGAGGAGAGCTTCCCGAGCGATGAGGCCGACTACACGAGGCCGCCCCGCCTTGCCCTCGTCGGCCTGGGTGCAGACGACGCGACCCGGGCGATGGTGTCATTCCTGGCCGAATCCGGTGTCGACATCACGCTGATCACGTTCCATGGCTTCGTGCAAAACGAGGATCTGCTTCTGGCGCGACAGGTTGAGGTCGAGAGTTCGCCTCCGCCCACAGGCGGCGGCTCGACGAAGGCTGACAGGCTAAGAGCCCTGGAACAGAATGCCCGAGCATTGGGCTTCTGGGAGACGATGGAGGACATCCGGCAGACCGCCGAGCGGAGTATGGACTGGGGCGTCTACGTGCATCCCACCCAGGCGAAGTACGGCTTCTACCTACAGGAGCTGACGGAGCGCGGCAATCTGAGCCATCGGATCTACTGCGGCGCGTGGTTGGACCAGAGCCACCACCGGGTGTGCCTGGAGTTTGGCGAGCGGGCATTCCGCGTGGCATCAGAGGCCCTGGATTCGTTGCTTGCAGACCATGGTGGTCAACGCGACAAGGACTGGGCTAGCCTGTCGCTTACATCGCCGGACGGGTGGGACAAGGTGCGCGAAGACGTGAGTAAGGCCTTCGCCGCGATCTACGTGGGGTGGAAGGCGTGGCGTGAGTCGGGCTACCAGGCGAGCGCCGAGCCGGAGGACGAGTAGATGCCAGTCGAGGTTGCCATGTGGAAGCTAGGTGAGAAGGTTGATCCTGTTGAGTTTGAAGCCATGCCGTCCGAGAGCCAGCTTGAGGACATCCTGGTGAAGGACATCGGTATCGTCGACCCTAACCTGCTCCTAATCGGTCGACAGGTTGCCACGGCCCACGGCAACTACATCGACCTCCTGGGCATGGCCGCCGACGGCAACCTGGTTGTCATTGAGCTGAAGCGTGATCGCACGCCGCGAGAGGTGATCGCCCAGGTTCTCGATTGCCACACGGGGGGTGCCGCAGCACATCCGCTCGGGCAATGGGCCCGAATTCACGGCCAGAGCGGTCAGGGAGTGGCTCTTTCGTCTGGACGTCAGGACGCTCTACATCGAGCCGGGAAGCCCTTGGGAGAACTGTTACGTGGAATCTCTGATCGGCAAGCTCAGAGACGAGTTGCTCGAAAGGGAGATCTTCGATACGCTGGTGGCGGCGAAGGTACTGGTGGAGCAGTGGCGGTGCCACTACAACCGTGTCAGGCCGCACAGTGCGCTGGCGTATAGAGCCCCGGCGCCAGAGGCGATCCAGCCAGCAGGGGCAAGACTAACTCAGAGAGTGGCACCACTTGCGGGGGCAAGTCACGCCCGGGAGGGCATCACGATAGTCTGGCGCATACTGAACGCTCTGAACGATCTCGGAGGCACCTTCGAACTGCCCCGTGATCTTCCATTCTGGACAGCCCAAAGCGCTGAATGACAACCATGTTCAAGTTCGTCCATGCTGCCGACATCCATCTTGACAGCCCCATGCGGGGCTTGGAGCGGTACGAAGGTGCTCCGACTGAAGAGATCCGGAGAGCAACGCGGCGCGCCTTGGAGTCCCTCGTAGCGCTTGCCGTGGCAGAGAAGGTCGCCTTCGTGGTTGTGGCGGGGGACCTGTACGACGGGGATTGGCACGACTTCAACACTGGCCTGTTCCTCGCCAGCCAGATGTCGCGCCTTCAGAAGGCTGGGATCCGAGTCTTCATCGCCTCGGGTAACCACGATGCCGCCAGTCAGATCACACGCTCTCTGCGCATGCCAGAGAACGTACATTTCCTCGCGGTCGAAGCCCCAGAGACGGTTGAACTGGATGAGCTGGCTGTAGCCCTTCACGGACAGGGATATGCGAGCCGCGCAGTCAGGTCGAATCTGGCCATCGGCTTCCCCCCGGCCAGGGAGGGACGCTTCAACATCGGCGTTTTGCACACAAGTCTCGGAGGCTACGCGGCCCACGAGCCCTATGCGCCGTGCAGTCTAGACGCCCTCCTCGCCAGAGACTACGACGACTGGGCCCTGGGGCACGTTCACTCGCGCGAGGTGCTGCACGAGGGCAGACCGTACGTGCTGTTCAGCGGCAATGCACAAGGGCGTCACATAGGGGAAGCGGGCGAGAAGGGCTGCACCGTTGTGACAGTGGCCGACGTTGGTACGGTCACATGCGAACATCGAGCACTGGATGCCGTGCGGTGGGCTTCGCTGCAACTGGACGTGAGCGGCGTAGAGGATGCTCCCGCAGTTGTCGAACGAGCACGAGAGGAAGTGGAAGCCGCGCTCGGAAGCGCTGACGGACGCCTACTGGCAGCCCGCATCACGGTCAGTGGATCGTGTTCGGCTCACCGGGAACTAACGTCTGCCCCTGAGCGATGGGTCAACGAGGTGCGTGCCGCGGTTACTGATCTGAGCGGGGGACGAGCCTGGGTCGAGAAAGTGCGCTTTCAGACCTCGCCCGAAGTCGACGAGGAAGAGTTAAGGCGGGGAGAAGGACCGATCGCCGATTTGCTGCGGTACTTCGATGAGGTGGGCGACGAGGATGACTCCCTCAAGGATCTGGCTGGCGAACTGAGAGATCTCCAGGCGAAACTGGCGCCGAGCCTGTCCGGCGTTGATGAGCTGAACTTGGGCAGCGTGGGCACCATCAGAGAGCTTCTCGATGAGGCGCGACGTATGCTGCTGGTGCGGCTGACAGAGGAGGGCAACTCATGAAGCTGCTGCAGTGGAAACTCCTCGCATGGGGCCCGTTTACGGATCTTCTCCTGGACCTCTCAGAAGGTGACAAGGGCCTGCACCTGATATACGGTCTGAACGAAGCTGGCAAGAGTTCGGCGCTGCGCGGGCTCAGTGCACTGTTGTTCGGTGTGCCGGCACGGTCCGACGATGGTTTCGTGCACGAATACACGGACATGCGCGTCGGGGCCCACATTCGGAACAGCGCCGGGGATGAGCTAGAGTTCGTGCGGCGCAAGGGCAACAAGAACACGCTGCTGGCCCCGGATGGCTCGGCACTGGCCGACGATGCCGTGCTGGGGTTCCTCCCTGCTGGCGTCTCCCAGGAACTCTTTGAGCAGATGTTCGGTCTCAACCACGAGCGTTTGCGCCAGGGCGGTGAGGAACTGGCGAGGGGAGGCGGCGAACTCGGGATCAGTCTATTTGCCGCCAGCATGGGCACCGGGCACCTGAAGGCGGTGATGGAGCAACTGGACGCCCAGGCTTACGAGCTATTCAAGCCGGGCGGCAGCAGGCCTGTGCTCAACACGCTGATCCGGGAGCACAAGGAGCTTCGGCAGGCGGTGCGCAATCTGTCACTGCGCGGCCCGGAGTGGGAAGAGCACGTGAAGCGCCGGGAGGAACTCACACATCAGAAACAGGAGGTGTCCGAGAAGGTGAGGAAACTCACCGCGGAGAAGCAGCGCCTTGAGCGCATAGACAAGGCCCTCCCCATCATTTCGCAGCTCAAGGAAGATCAGGGGCGCCTTTCCGAGTTCGAGGACATTCCCCGACTGCGCGTGGAGTTCTCCCAGGAACGACGCACGGCACAAGGGCATCTGGAACGTGCTCAACGGGAAGAGCAGAAAGCGCAGGACTCAATCAAGCGCATCAAGGACGAGATTGAGGGCCTGCGTGCCCCCCCGAGTATCCTGCAACATGCCGACCTTATTGCCGAATTGCACCAGCGGGCCGGGAGCCAGAAGAAGGCTATGCAGGACTTGCCGGGACTGAAGGCACAGCAGAAGGCCTGCCAAGAGGCTTGCGCTGTTATCCTCACGAGGATCGGACGCGACATACCTGTGGCGGAGGCGCGCTCCTCGTGTCCGACCGTGCAGGTCCGGGCAAGGATACGCGAGTTGAGCGAATCCTACGGGAAGCTTGTCGCTAAGCACGATGCCGCTACCAAGCATTCCTCCGAACTCGAAGAAGCGCTCGCCGAAACCCAGCAGTCCCTTTCCGACCTGCCAGCGGAGCGCTGTGCTGATGACCTGAAAGCCGTTGTGCAGGCGGCCCGGCGGGAAGGCGACCTGGATCGGAACCTGAAGGAGGCGCGCAGCGAGCTGGCCGAATCTACCGATCAGGCAAGGGTCGGTCTCCAACGGCTACCCTTGTGGTCCGGCGATCTGGCAGAGCTGGAGGAACTGCCCGTGCCGGCACAGGAGACCATCGAGAAGTTCAGTGATGGCTTTACTGATCTGGCTGGCGACGAACAGAACCTGACCAATCGCAGGAGAGAGTGGCAGGAGCAGATAGACGCTGCGGAGCGTGAGATCACGGCTCTCCGCGAGAAAGGGGACGTGCCGACGGAGCAGGACTTGAGACAGGCCCGCGAGAAGCGGGACTCACTGTGGGGCAGAGTGCGTCATCGGGTCCCGGAAGAAGCGGAACCGGAATCGAGCGCTGAAGACCTCTTCGGTGCGTACGAGGAGGCCGTGGGGGAAGCCGATAGTGTGGCTGACCGCCTACGTCTGGACTCCGAGCGCGTAGCCAGGCTGGCCCAGCACGAGGCAATACGCGACCAGTCCGTAGGGAAGCTCGAGGAACTGGCGCAGGACAGGAAGGAGCTCGTGCTACGCGGCGACGATTGGCAGCAACGCTGGGTCGATGCGTGGGCCGAAGCAGGCCTGGAGCCGCTTACTCCCAAGGAGATGACCGCGTGGCGGCGCCAGTATCAGGACCTGACTGATCGGGGCGGGACAGTCCGGCGGGCTAGGTCCCGCGTCGACGAACTCGAAGAGAAAGTTGGCGCCAAGACGAGTGTCGTGCGCGAGAAGCTTGCGGGGCTTGGAGAGGAGGCCCCCTCAGAGATCGCTCTGGCCGCACTGCTCGAACACGCCGAAGCAGTAGCCGACCGGGTCGCCGAGGTCGAGCGCACGCGTGCCTCGCTGGCCAAAGATACCCAGGAGGCGGAAGCTTCGCTGAAGAAGGCAACTCGAGTAGCCAGCGCTCTGGAAGGCGAAATGGAGGAGTGGCGCGCGCAGTGGGCTGAGCAGGTGCAGGAACTGGGTTTGGATCAGGACGCAGAGCCGTCCCAGGCCGGCGCCGTGCTGGACGAACTCCAGGAGCTTGACGGGCAGCTGAGCCGGGCCGATGGCCTTTCTGAACGCATCGACGGCATACGACGCGATACGGAAGCCTTTGGTAGGGACGTGCAGCAGGCATGCTGCGACCTGGGCATCGATCAGCCGAACGATGATCCCGTTGGGTCTGCTGAGGAACTGCAGCATCTTGCCAATAACGCCAGCAAGGACGCAGCAAGCATCGAGCAGCTTCGCAAACAACTGGCCGAGCAGGAAGAGCTAGTCGATCAATCCTGCGAGGAGATAGAACAGGAATCGGCGAAGCTATCCGATCTGCTCACAGAGGCCGGCTGCGAGGACACACAAGAGCTACCGGAGCTAGAGCAGGCGGCCTCCAGGGCCAGGGAGGTGGAGGCGCGGATCGAGGGCGCCCGCCGCGAGCTGTCCGGATACTGTGCAGGCGGAACGGTTGAGCAGCTCATGAAAGAGGCAGAAGCGGTCGATGCTGACGCTCTTCCCGGACAGGTCGAGGACTTGGCGCAGGAGATCGCAGATCTTTCGCAACAACGCGACGAGATCTCACAGCAGGAAGGTCAGGAGGCCGAGATACTGAAGCATATGGACGGCAGCGCGGAGGCGGCCCAGAAGGCCGAGGAGGCGCAGGAGAAGGCGGCCGCCATCGCCAAACAAGCGCGTCATTACGCACGCCTCAAGCTGGCCTCCGTGATGCTGCATCGCGAGATCGAGCGGTACCGCGACGAGAATCAGGGCCCCGTGGTCGGCCGCGCCGGCGAACTCCTGTCGGTCACCACAGGAGGCGCGTACTCCCGTCTGCGCACCGACTACGATGCTCAAGACCAACCGGTTCTGCGAGCCGTGCGCGACAATGGCGAGGTGATCGGACTGGAAGCGATGAGTGACGGCACGCGCGACCAGCTCTTCCTTGCCCTGCGCCTCGCGTTCCTAGAGAAGAGCGTCCGCGAGACTGAGCCCCTGCCTTTCGTGCTCGACGACGTGCTTGTGAACTTCGACGACGAGCGCTCAGGCTGCGCGCTGAGGGCCCTCGCAGAGATCTCGCGCCTCACCCAGGTCATCTTCTTTACCCACCACCAGCATCTGTGCGAGCTGGCTCGGGGATCCGTCAGTCCTGAGTTGCTCTACATACACTCCCTTGGTCAATGCTGACAGCCACCGGCCACGCGGGCCGCACGGTGCGTCCGAAGCTGATAGCCTATAAGGAGAGGATCAGGGATGGGCCATCGCTGAGTGTCCCTCGGTCCGCTCAGGCCATGACCTGCGGACCAGATATCCGCAGGTCGATGTCGTCCCGTCCGTTCGGCTACGCACGGGCAGACCGAACTAACAGCAAAAGGGGGGGAAGGGGGACACAAGCCCCCCAGGCGCCCACCAATCCCCCTAATCGCTGTCACCAGGACCATCAAGCAACCTACCCGAACCACCAGCGAGCTTACCCCTCCGA
>SDBT01006854.1_pt1 | contig 18837 bp, 15 predicted proteins | sample 2277101 | NCBI WGS metagenome assembly SDBT01 (sample SAMN10404973, study PRJNA504765) | marine sediment metagenome | isolation source: marine sediment core GS10_PC15, 103 cmbsf | place: Arctic Ocean: Southern Knipovich Ridge | collected 2010
AGTTATGTGGGCACTTGGTCTCCCTACAGTGGATATGCGCAGCAATATAATAATGATGGTCACTGGAGTAGCGCAGGCACTGGAGCCGACAAATTCACCTGGACGCCTGATATTTCCGTGGCCGGCTGGTACAATGTGTATGCCTGGTGGCATGATGAGTCTGATGGGGGAAGGAGGGCCAGCAATGCCCCGTATACCATCTACCATAGGGACGGCGATGACGAGGTCGGGGTAAACCAGAAGATAAACGGTGGACAGTGGTATCAGCTGGGAGCGGGACCCTACTATTTTAACACAGGGACTGCTGGCTATGTGGTGCTGAGCGATCAGGTAACCAAAGGCGTGCTCGTTGCAGATGCCATTAGGTGGGAACCGGCACCGGCACCATAGTTCGATATGACATTTGAACATCCCCTCAAACAGTAGGGGTATGTGAGAAAAAACAAAAAGCCGAATTACCCTCAGGAGTTAAATCCCAGGGTGATTCGGCTTTTTTGTATGAAACGGTTAAGTTCTATTCGTGCTCTATCAAATCACCCCATCATAAACTGATAACTTCCTCACACTGCATTTGTGAAAGGGCTCGGGAAACGGTGGACACCTCGGGAAGTTTACGCAAACCCAACAAACGAATTAACAAAGGATCGTCACGGTAGTAATCGATCTCGCACAGACGGTCAAAACCAAGCAGAAGACGAACAATGAGTAGCAGCACAACGAGATGACTACAAAGCCACTTTTTTTATGCAACTACGGGGAAAACTGTCATGCCTTTACTCAATCTTCTATCTCGTAACCGTACCGTTTGAAACTGGCTCCGGCAAGTTTAGTGAAAGCTGTTTTTTGTGCTTTGGTCCATTCTTGCCATTGCGGCAACAAATACTTTCTAGTCGGATCTGCCTTGACAGCTAATAACTTTGACAAACGGTCTTGTGACACTATCATATCATTTTCTAAACCCATAAAGCAGATCATTTTAAGGATTGTATTGATCCTCCTCTCTCCATCGAATAAACTTTCATATTTCACTGTCAGATGGTTTTTGTAATCTGCTAAGTTGACCGATATGATATCGTTAATCTTTGCCCAATACCAACACAATCGTTCGAAACGATTAAAGCTCTGCCACACTCGAGAATAGGGATCGTCCTTAAAATCAATGGCTGAAATGCGTCTTCTGGGATCATTGTCGCTCATGAACAGTGCAGGCCTCCCGTCTTTGCCAATCGTCATCTTACTGTAAGCAGATCGCACCCACGTTCTTCCATCGCGAATCAAGTGGATGATTCTGCAACCCTTGAAACACTCTCGTAATACCGGAACCAGACAGGAAAGATTAACATTTGCTTCTACGTAATGTCTGGATCCGCTATAGCGAATATCTTTGCAGATTTGCTGTCTGTTGTTCCACAAAGCAGCTGTAGCTTCATCAAGTGTTACTTCCGAATTCAAATAGCTTATAGCCATTTCCAACATATCCGGTGACGGTTCGTGACAAGCATACGTCCTACGGCAAGCTTTTGGGAAGAAGTGTGAAAGGAACTGTGTTCCTGTCCTACCTGTGCAGACAATGAACGTAATGTCCACTCCATCCCAGGTGCACTCTCCTGGATAGCGTATCTTGACAACTTTTCTCCTGACAAATCTTTGTATTCTTTCAAATTGACTACATATGTGCATAAAATGGTTCCTCAATAAGCGTACCAGACTGTGCTAACCTCCAATCAACTTATTTATTCAGCTGTTCATGATCCACGATTACTTCATACATATTAGTGACGCTCCAACATAAAAACTATTATTCAATCATTTTCTTCCTCTGACATAATGTCATTATCAAAAACTGGGAGTTTCTTGCGATCACTACCAGATCTTTCTTCACCTTCGGACAATAGTCCTATTTAGCCGAAAATGCCCTTCATAGAAAAGCTCATGTATCTCCTGTTTGTTGTCTGTGTCATTCAGCCACCCCTACGCAAGAACATCAAATGATAGCCCTAGTCACGTGGTGCCTTTCGATGAATTTGCTGCACTGCGGCCCCGTTGTCACTGTCCCTGCTCCGGCTTCGCACAAATAAATAAATTCCCACCTGTCTCACATTCGCATAATCGTTGATCGTCCCTGATCATTGGAAGAAATGCTTTGCTGACAATGTGCCGATAAATTCGCTGCAACACCACACGTCTTCGTACGAACGATTCAATGATTCTCAGCCAACCGTGAGTCATTGGCCATAATTCCAAATCAATCAATCTCATGAAGGCCCTTATGTTATGAAGTTTGCTATTATCGAAATAACTAATTCCCTCCATTATTAGTCCGTATTCTTGAAGCAATTCTTTATACTGAACGATGGATAATGGTTCTTCTATTAAGCTGGCTCTCCTTCTATATCTCATATATTTCTTGGCAAGTTCATGTAAACCTGTTTTAGAAAAGAACCCGCTTAACAAATTCTTATCCCAGTATTCACTTACATCTGAGAAGGCAAAACTCCCATCGGTATGTAAGACCCTTGAAACCTCCTTGAGTACACCACCTTTGTCATCTATGTGGTCGAGACCATGCACAAAGATTATTGTCGTCAGGCTGTTATCCCTAAATGGTATCTTGGTCGCATCCACTTGAAGGCACGTTCTGAAAACATTCTTCTTCCTGAGTACTGTGGCATTGTCGGCAAGATAATCGCTTCCAAAATCTATTTTCAAATAACCTTGAAGTACCTCAGAAAAGGTCCCTTCACCTGCACCCAACTCAAGCGCAATGGGCCCGCAATTGATGTGCCTGAACAGGTTTAACTCATTTGTTTTTGAGGCAGCGTTATGTGGGCGCAGGAGAAACCGCCCCGAAAGAAGCTTATTGAAAATTCTCTCATTGATACCTTGAGAAGGCCTGCTTCTGACAAAAAGGCCTTTAATGTAGAGAACACAAATTATGCCAAAATAGACAAATATAAACAATACACCAAAGAGATGCATTCCAAGCTGTAAGACTCTCTTGATTAAATGGCGTATTTTGATCAGCATTGCCCTTATCGTTGTCCACTCGTATAAGGCCGCTCCCTCCAAAGGACCAATTCTTTCGGTATATAACGTTGGCCTCCTGAAGGGATTCAGAAGATTCCCCAATGAATAACCCGTGAAGAAAAAGTATATTGTAGATCTTTTCCTCATCGGAAGAATTATACGTAGCAATTCATTGCTTTCCCTTGAGAATGGTTTATCATAAAAAAACACTAACTCATCGTAACCCGCTAAATCTATCTTTCTTATTGTATCGTGCCAATTCCCGTTTGATGATTTACAATCCAATTCGTACTGAAAAATATTCTTAATACTTGGCTCTTCTCGATACGATTTGCTTTCCGTATCTTGAATGACTATATCTAATACACCTTCTCTCGACAGTAAGTAATCAATAAGCAATCTATTCATAGCTGCCTGTCTGGTTCCCAAAAATAGAACGCGCTTTTGACTATTCATATATATTTATCTCCCTGCATCTGTTCCGAGACCACTTTTTTTAACCCAGAGCATGCAAAGTGCGTGGAGAAGTACAAGAAAAGCTTTAATTTGATCATTTGCGTCCTCTGCGTTAATGAATCCTCAAGAACATATCTTCATAGTTTCAGGGTGCCTCATAGCTGCATGAATGACTGGTCTTTTGGATTCTAACGGATATCATCGAGTTACCTGGATATTAGATGTTTTCCAAAGAACGCTCACTTTCCCTGACGTATTTTCCCAGGTGAATTCGCCTGTCTTTTCTCTGCCATTCTCTGCTACTCGTTTTCTCAATTCCCAGTCCTGGAGAATTCGAATCACGATCAAAAGTTCCTTTTGATATTCCGTTTCCTGAGCTTTCTATTGGCATATTTTGATAAGAAGTCGTTTCTTGTGGTTTGAGAGGCCGAGTATTCTATTCCAAGAATTTCCCCCTATTTCATATTGAGCTATTTTGAGATTTTATACTCCTTGAGAATTTCTCGCAAATCCTGATAAGCAGGAATATCGAGGACGTGGATTAATAGTGCGTAAATGAGGATACCAAAAGGCACTTGTATTGCCAAATACATCCAATGGGTCAAATTTAAAGGCAAAACTTGACGCAAACCCCAGACAAGAACAGCCATAATTGTCGCACAAGCAAAAATACCTCTGAGAGCTTTGAGAAGCTCTGTGAAAGTCAAATCTACAAGTCTTCCTGCATAAAAAAAAGCTGGATAAGAATTGACCACCGATGCTATTCCAAAACCCACTGCAACACCGAAGATCCCCCAGTGAAGACCAATTACAATGCCAACTACCAAATTCACTTTTAGAATTAAGCCAATCTTCAATTCTAGATCTGCACGTCCCTGAGACTGATATAAGCTACCAACCAATGTTAAAATAGACTGTGTTATACCCAAGAAACAGAATATCTTAAGAATCGAAATCATTTCTGCCCATTGAGCACCTAAAACTCCAAGAACAAAGGATCGGCAAACAACAAATAGTCCCAGCATCATCGGAAAAGTAAATAGAGCGACGGTTCTTGTGGACCGCAAGTATACACTCTTTACCCTCTTTTTTTCGTCCTGTATTAAAGACAACGATGGAAACAAAACTCGACCAATAACTCGTGAGACATTGGCGAGAGGGAAAAGCATTATTGAGTAAGATTTCTGGTAAATCCCCAGTGCCCCTGTACCAAAGAAACGCCCGATAAGCAAATTGTCCAGATTGCGCACCCAATAACTAAGAACTCTTGTGCCCAAGACACTAGTGCTAAATCGGAGTAATTCCTTAGCCGCCTCCCACTTAAATACAAATGTAGGACGCCAGCTACTGTATCGCCACAGTAATGCTGTGCCCAGAATCGAACCCAGTAGACAATGAACAACAAGGCTCCAAACACCGAATCCCAAGTACGCCATGATCACGGCGACGAGGCCACTCACACCGGCAGTAAAAATGTTTATAATAGAAAGCGTCCGAAATTCGAGTGACTTGGTCATTAATGTACCCTGAACAATACCGAAAGATCCTATAAGGAAATTCACTGAAATAACCATTGTGAGGGGAGTCAGCAAAGGCTTCCTGTAAAAAGCAGCGATGAGCGGAGATGCCAACATGAAAACAGTCATCAACATTACTCCACTTCCAATATTTATCCAAAATACGGAGGAAAGATGCTTTTGTTGAACGTCTTTTTTCTCGATCAATGCAGCACCAAATCCCAATTCCCTGAAAATAGCGGCAAAGCCGGCGAATATCATAACCATTCCAACTAAACCAAAATCATCAGGAGACAACAAGCGCGCCAGCGTAATTCCTACAACAAAGGCAAACGTTTGTCCCCCAACCTGGCTAATTACACTCCAGGTAATACCCTTAATCGTACGACTGCGAAAGGTTTCCATGGGATTAGAACTTATATCGGTGGTCCCTGGTTTCTGAATTTGTGTCCCAAAAGGGAGGGCTGAATAACACTACGTGGCATGATGAGCTTAGCTGGGGAACGGAGGGGGAGCCCATAGGGTTGAACGTGTATTGGCTGAAGAGGGCTTTGCAAAGCTGCCGCCGCGCAGTCCGCTCAAGCTTGGTCCCATTCAAGCTTCCGGCTGTATCAGAAGCCAATACTATCAGTGCGGTCACAGGCAAACATGTTGGCTGTGAAGCTGCCAACATCAATCGAGAGGTGGCCGACGATCAAGTACTGAATTCTCTCCTTCTAGAAAAGAATTCATCGGGGTATCATATCCACTCAGAGCTTAGCATATTATCCAGTTCTTGGGGACTATTCGCCGGCAGCCCCATGGTTCATGACCGATATGTATTCTCTCTTATATGCCAGGCCATTTTACTTCTCGCCAATCAACACACGATTTACAGAAGGGATGGCTAAGTATGCCCTTGATATGCTGCTGGCGTAATTCACGATAAAGTTCACCGTGCCAGACTTCTTCGATCGTCTGACTTTGAACATCACCAATTGAATGCTCTGCTTTCCAATCAAACTCACAGAACCGGATCCGGCCGTCATGATAGATGATCATTCTGTCCCACAAATAGGGACACGGATGGCGGAACCTATAATGCCTTTTTTGGAAATGACCGTGATTATCTACTAGATTGCCATGTTGATGGTACCTTCTTATGTTAACCTGGTCAGCCTTCCCGTTCCAAAACTGCTTAAAAGCTTTACACTCGTGTCGGTTATCCTTCTGCAAAACAAAACTAACAGTTACTGTGCTATTCGGGTTATAAGTCTTTGATTCCTCAATATAGGCCAAGGTATTCTCAACGGTTCTTTCAAACAGAGGAGAACGTCTAATCTCAAGATATGTTTGGGGGGTAGCTGCATCAATACTGACTTCAATATGATCCAGGCCGCTTTTGATCAACTCTTGCCGTCTCTTCTTAGTCAACAAAATACCATTAGTGTTGATCGAGATCCTACGGATGCCCTTTCTTTTTGCATACTCGATCAGGCTTGCTATATCTCTCCTCATTAATGGTTCACCACCATCAAAGGGTCTTACTAAGGTATTGGGAGCCTCCATAGCTATTTCATCAATAATCTTAAAATATAACTCTCTGTCCATGTCCCCCAAGAAATCGGGATCTTTTGACAAAATACTGTTGGGGCAATGAGCACAAGCCAAATTGCAGCGGGTAGTGGTATCAATCATGACCATCGGCGGAAAATCTGCTAAATATGGGGTAAAGCGAGTCCCGTCTTTTTTGAATCCTTCAATATCTTTCTGAATCTGTGACCTAAAAGGTTTCATCACAAAATCTTTAACTGACTGAGGCACATAAGCTTTGAGAGAGCCTGGAATTAATTCTACAACGTTCTTCATGGCAAGAATCTTCTCAATAGTTGGAGTAATTTCACTGGCGCTGACCTGTAAGTCAGAACATTACTTTTATAGGCTTTAGCTCCAAAACTTTTCTTGAAATTTGCGACTCCTCTATGCCCACCGCTGGGGTTAAAATCGTACCAGTTATACCCAGACTCACAAGCATCTTTGATAATTTCAGCATGAAGCAAATTTACGGGGCGCATATCAAAATATCGAGCATAAGCAGCGCCATGCCAATAAACTACGTGTTTGTTTTGATAGAAACAAATTGCTCCACTTGTGAATTCCCTATTCAACTCTGCAACCCATAATTTGATTTGTTTAGATCGGCGTTCATAAAGGATACGAAAAAGTTCCCAATTGTGCCTGTTCGTGGCCGAATCGCCCCATCTTGTCAACGAATCCTTATAAGCTTTATAATATTCTATCCAATCTTCTCTTGATCCTGCTGTTCGAACTGTAATTCCCGCTGCACGAGCCTTGCGTATCTTACGAAGCATAGAGCCCTTGCCTCGAGCCCACTCTTGATGGACAGCTCCGAATCCTCCCCGAAGATCAATCACTTGCGTCACGTCTTTTTGCAATTTGGATTTCCATACAGCTCGAAGCACAGTTTCATAAGGATTCTGTCGCCAAGTGACAGAAGAAAAGCTTCTGATCTCATTAAAGACCAGGTTCAAATGATCTTCAGTGATTTCTTCATTATAAAGCGCCCCCCCAAAAGTGGTAGCCGGTGACATGACCACATGCTTTAATAATCCCTTTTTGGATGGAATATAGGAACAAGGTAGAATCAAAGTCTTCCCGTCAGAAAATTCTATCTTTTGTGCCCTTGGTACCAAACTTATGTACTGGTGCCAAATTTCTGCCCATTCATAGGAATGAAAAAAGGTAGCATGTGGACATGCTTCCAATGCCTCATTCCATTCCTTAATGCTAGAATCTGTTATTTTAGCGATTTTAATCATCACAGGGTTGCTCTTACCATTCTAGTCATTAGGCCATCTTTCTAACAATTTCTTCACGCTGCCCTTCGCAGAGAACTGTTAGCAAAAAATCGCCGAGATGGACTTGTGAAGCCTCCCCGCCCTGAAGGACGGGCGTTCTGCTCTACGGCAGCACTTCGTGCGCGCGGAGCGAGCCGGTTAAAGGCTTTTGAAGCAGCCTGTAAACATTCTTTATCTTTTTAAAGCTATTTATCAAGAACTATACACAAAGCCGTAATAACATCTTCCACATCTTGATCCGTGAGCTTTGCAGAAAGTGGCAGGGAAATGGTTCTATCTGATATGAATTTAGCATTTGGGAAGTCGTCTGGTCTAAAACCGAATGTCTTCTTGTAGTATTCATGAAGGTGTAAAGAAATAAAATGTATCCCGGTACCTATGTTCATTTCATAGAGCCCCTGTTGAACTTCATCCCGGGTTATTTGGATTCTGTCAATATCTATCAAAAGCGTATAAAGATGGCGTGCATGAACCGTGTCAGGTTCTGGCGGCGCTGGAACAATGACAGGCAATTCGGCAAAGGCATTATCATACATGGCCCAGATCTGCTCACGTCGCTTAAGATATTGACCCACCCTCTTCATCTGATGAATCCCCAAAGAGGCCTGGATATCCATCATATTGTATTTATAGCCGGGGTAGATTACCTGATAATGCTTAAAACCTTCATCCGAATATCGCGTCCATGCATCTTTGCTCATGCCATGAAGAGCGTATATCTTAATCTTATCTGCCCAATCTTCTCGGTTGGTGGTAACCATGCCGCCTTCACCGGTAACAATATTCTTGGTAACATAGAAAGAAAAACAGGTCATATCGCCAATATTGCCAACCTTCTTGCCTCTGTACCACCCTTCAATACAATGAGCGGCATCCTCAATTATAAGCAAGTTGTGCCTCTGAGCAATGTCCAAAATCGGATCCATGTCACATGGACGTCCAGCCAAGTGGACAGGCATAATGGCTTTGGTCCTGGAAGTGATCGCTTTTTCTATTTTTTCCGGATCGATATTCATGGTCTCTTTTTCAACATCCACAAACACCGGCTTGCCACGAGCATGAATAATTGCGTTGGCCGTCGCGCAGAACGTCAATGGGGTGGTGATAACCTCGTCCTCAGGGCCGATTCCGGCCGCCAGCATGGACAAATGCAACGCTGCAGTACAGGAATTAAGGGCCAAAGCGTGCTTGGCGCCCGTATACTCCTTGAACATGTCCTCAAACCTGGTTACCTTGGGCCCGGTGCCAAGCCAGCCGGAGCGCAACGTGGCCTCCACCTCTCTCATTTCATCCTCCTCTATGAGAGGGCTGCCAAATATCAAAAAGTCTTCTCTTTTATTCATAGGACAATAGACAACGGTGTTATGTCGCTTGCCATGTTTGCAATGCCATTAAGACATCTACTATCCTTCCAGATGCCTTGCCATCCCACAATTCAGGGGTTTGTCCCTTTTTGCCGGTATCTCCCAATGCCTGAATACCTGCATCCAAGATGCTTTGGGGCTCCAACCCGACCACACTGTTCGTTCCCTGCTCCACAGTAACAGGCCTTTCTGTGTTCTCCCTTATAGTAACACACGGTATTCCAAGGATCGTGGTCTCTTCCTGAATCCCGCCAGAATCGGTAAATACGACTGAAGCATCCATCATCAAATTTAAGAATTCCAGATAAGTAAGCGGCGGCATCACATAGAGGCCCGCCTTCGTATCAACGTCATTGAAGTCCTCAAAGGCTTTGAAATAAACTCCCAGTCCAAACCGTTCCACCTGTTTTCTTGTTCTCGGATGCATCGGAAAGAATAATGGCAAATTCTCCGATATTGTTCTGAGGGCTTCAAGTATACCGTTAAGAGTTCCCCTTCCATCAACACTTGACGGCCTATGCAGTGTAATTAAGCCGTACTCCTTTGCTTTTATCGTATTAAAACGGGTCACTTTCCCCATAGCTAGTCGTTTATGCTTTAAGAGACTATCTATCATCACATTGCCAACGAAATGAATTTGACTTTCCTTCTTCCCCTCATTCAGGAGATTTATCCGACCGCTTTCTTCCGTCACAAATAGGACATCTGACAACGCATCAGTCACTACACGGTTAATTTCCTCTGGCATGCACCTATCAAAACTCCTGAGCCCTGCCTCAACATGGCATATTACTGGCCTTTCTCTTCCCCTGTGTGTGTTCCCATTTCCTTCTTTACTGTCATCCGGAAATTGGATTTTTGATGCGACTACGCAACAGGCTAAGGTCGAATTCACATCGCCGACAACGAGCATTATGTCAGGTTTCTCATGGACTAAGACACCTTCAAATGCCGTCATAATCCCCGCAGTCTGAACAGCGTGACTTCCGGAGCCGACACCAAGGTTGATATCGGGCGTCGGTAGTCCGAGGTCACTCAAGAAGTCTCTGCTCATTACATCGTCATAGTGCTGACCGGTATGAACTAACACGTTTTGTATTCCGCGCTTGTTCAGTTCATGGATTATTGGTGCTATCTTAACAAAATTGGGTCGAGCACCTACGACTGAGAGAATCTTCATGTGTGTCCCTATGCTAAGTTTACTCACCAATTCCGTGAATGCATCTTCTCCGCCGCAGGCGGACTGATGGTTTTGATTTGCCGGTATCTCCCGGCAAATCAATCCCGCACTGCGGGACTCTGCGGACTCCGTGTCTCGAGCGAAGCGGGCGGTGAATTTCTATAGACCTCTTCGGGAAAGATAGATATACAAGAACTGCAATATATCTGCCCTCGCTGGAATGATATCAGGACAGAAGACCTTCATAACGTTGTTCAAGCAATCTTACTTGCCTACGCAAATTGAAGTTCTCTTCGACATGCTTTCTCCCCTTCAGCCCCATTGGCCCCCACCGTTCTGGATTTTCGATCAGCGTAATCAAGTTATTCGCTAGTGCTTCGACATCTCTCTCTGCAGCTAGGAGGCCGCTCTCATTGTGTCTCACAACCTCGGGGATATCACAATGAAACGTAGACAATATCGGCATTCCTGAAGCGGAAAACTCAGTTATGGCAACAGGTGATCCACCCTCGCTATCTCCATCCGACGCAGTAACACTGGGAGAAACAAAAATGTGGGCCTTGTAAGCCTCCTCCAAGAGCCGCCCGTACGAAAGATATCCCTTAAATTCCGTTACACCTTCTAAATCGTATTTCTTGACCAGGCTAACTATCCTTTTCTTTTCCTGAAGGCTTGACTCACGTCGGATTCCCGTGTTTATAGCATCGCCCACAATTGTCAAGCGAATGTTGCTGTAATGCTTATGGGCAATACCAACGCTTTCGACCGCGTAAGGGATCCCTTTCTTTTCCACAAAGCTTCCTGCTATCAAAATGTTGACGTTTCTGTCCCGCCCAATTTTCCTCGTCCTGACCGGGATCCTGTCTAGGTTTACACCGATTCTTTGAACCTTTACCTTTTCGGCGGGACAACCTAATTCACAAATCGTCTTTCGCATTTGAGGGCCTTCAGCCAATATCAAGTCACAGCAATCAAATAACCTCTGGTAGCTCTCCTTCCACTGAGGTTCAATAAGTGGAAGGGCAGTGGCGTCACGCCCGTAGAAAGAGGTAACGTGCTTTATGCCTAAGGCTTTAGCCAAGCCGATATCCCTGAACCCCCTGGTGCCAAAGTGCGAATGAATCAGACAAGCCTTGTGCTTCTTGGCCTTCATCAGCCTATAAGGCCTGTCGGGAAGGCGCAAAACCCTTTGACTCAATCGTTCAACGCGGCGGCGAATTGGTGAGCAATCTGCCCATGCATACACTGGAGAGAAAGGGAATTCGTCTATTTGCTCCCTCCTCTCAGCGAACACGATTTGGTCAAAAGCACTAATTCCAGTGAACAAGTCATACAGCCAGTGCGCCGTCAGAGAAAGATACCCTCTAACTGAATGGGCTATTGTGCTCATAAACCGGTGTGGCCGATTGGTTATATACAATCGTACTGGCTTCCTGTCCATTGTTAAGCCGTTTTCAAAGGATTCTTGAGACCTATATGTCCGCTTGTCTCCCCAATTTCTCCAGAACGCAAGCAACAAAACTTCTTCCCTTCAGATCAGAAGTCTAGCTACATGAGAGAACGTCTTGTTCTCCGAGTCCTCACATTAATTTGGCTAGAATTGGCTGTAATGCTTTGAACATCTTTTCGGCAATTACCCTGTGTCCCGAAGCATTAGGATGACTATCTACTATTGAATTCCTATACTGTTTATCGTACAGTTGTAACGGCAAACTGAAGAATGGTACTTGTTCAGAACGAAGAACACTCGCATAGAGTTTGTGATGCGGAATTTCGGGAACACAGTGTAAGTAGGCCAGAAGATGTATATGCCTCGCCCGACACACTTCAACAATACCTTTAAGGGCCATTCTAGCGTCTTTCCATTGTGGCGACTGCTCGCTATAAAGCTGCCTGTTTTCAAGAACTCTTTTGTTTATGAACCAATGCACGGTTGATAGTACATACAAACGACGAACTGCTGCTCCCCACATCCTGCTCGATAAGTACTGCCAATAAGGTACTGATCTAGGTTCTGGAAATAGCTCTTCATGGTCAACATATGTGTGACCTATCCGTTTCGGTTGAACATCGTTACTGCAAATTACAAGCACAACGATATCAGGCTGATATTCTATTCCTTGAATCCTGAGAAACTCGTATTCTATTCTGGTATTCCAGGAACCAACACCCGCCCCAATGACTTCAATCTTGTGCTTGTCCTCATCTAACAGATTCTGGAGAACTACAGGAAAGATTGACTCCTGAGGTGCACCCCACCCAAAGACGATTGAGTCTCCAAGAATCAATATTCGAATCATTCCGTCAGGCTTTGCAACCTTAAACTCTGGCCCGCGAAATCCGTGACTATTGATCGAAACGTCCACACCTAGTAGCGTGTCCTGGTAACCTGCAGTGTGAATATATCCAAAAGCCGAATGGGTGGTCATATTGTCAAAATATCGCGGAGCCTCGAAAAAGTGTTCAATCCCAATTGGATCAAACACTCTAAGGGCGATTTCTAGAAACAAAAATGAAACAGCGGAAATGTATACAAGACTCAACAGGCTATAGAAAAACCGACGTTCGGCTATCTGTTTCATATGTGTTGTTTTTGGCAGAAGCTATGTTCTATGAGCCCTTTTCTGCGGGGCACAAATCTCTGTTCCAGATCTCCAATCAAAGAGCAGCTCGTATTCCTTCAACTATCTACTGACTTTGCTTGCAGCGTTTTTCAACATACACAAAACGCTTTTCACGGTAGGACCACCGGTTTCTCCCTAGAGTTCTTGCAGGCGCCTCTTGGTTTCGAACATCTGGCTATACTTCTTCCGCTGTTAGCAGTTCGGGTTCTCCTTACCATATCCCGGAGTTCTTGATCGAGTTGACAAACTCTGTGGTCCCAGGTATTATTAGAAGCGACAGCTCGCCTCTCTTCCCAAGACCCCACGCCTCTACCACAAATGCCTTCTCGTATTGCACACTCCCAGTCATCCAGATTGCGAGCCACTCTCAATACATTTTTGAAGGGCCTTACACTTTCTATATCAGAACTGACTATGGGTTTACCTACCGCAAGATATTCATGCATTTTCAAGGGATACCCTGCATAACACCATAAACGGTTGCTCGTCCTGTAAATCATTATATTTACATCCATGTTGACTGCGTATACAGGTAAGTCCAAATGCCCCTTTTCACCCAGGAAGTAGACATTCTGCAGACCCAGACACTTCTGGTAGCCTTCCTGTGCAATTTTGTCGAGCTTGAGTTTTCTGCCTACCAGTACGAAATTCCATAGAGGATTCCGCACAGCCAAATCAGCTAACAGACCAAAATCTACTTTCGATGTTATATTTCCTACATAACTAATTCTCGGCCTAGGGATTTTGGCGATGTCTGGTGGTTCAGTGCCAGGTTTATCTACAGCAGATGAAAAGAGTTCGAAGTCGACTCCATTCGGAATAACCACGGGGTCACATTTGGCCTTCTTCCTCAATGACGAAGCAATGGCATCAGATGAAGCCACGACGAGGTGAGCATCCTTGAGAAGGGCCACTTGGGCTCTGTCCAATTGCTCAGACCAGTAGTCCCTCATGTGGAACAAATCGTAGGCATGGTAGACGGTGTAATCTGGATTAACGAAATTCGGATAATCATAGAATTGTGGATGGAAGATGTAGGAAATCAATGGCCTGTCCTTCGCTGGTAGCAAGATTTTTCGCCACCTATTTCCTGCCATTTTCAAGACGATCCTATTCAATTTACTAAAACGGGCGGATCGGAGAAGAAATTTGGGTGGATCATCGATTCTCACATTGTCTTGAGTTCTGACATCGCCTAAAAAGCCCTGTTGAATCAGCATGCTCGGTTTTAGGTCTGTAACACTCAAGACCCCATTGGAATAAAGGACGTCATGCTCTCTTCCAAGCCTTGATAAAAGCTGCTGCCGATTCATCCATGGACCATCCCATGGGTTCACTGCAAGTGCGAGAATTGCATAACCCATTATTACCTCAATAAAAGGACTCCCACAATTTTGCGGATGTTTCCAATACAAACGGCGATGACTTTGCCCCTAAGGCCAAGAAACCTGTCAGCATGGAATCCTTCGTGGGGACAGGATCAAATCTTGACATGTCGCAGCTCAGTGACGACCTCCCCGTTGTCATTCCTGCTCACCCCTCTTTTCCATGATCTGTTTGTATATATGAGCGTATTGGTGTGACATTCTATGTGGACTCCGTTCCTTCGCGACCCATCGTCGTGCCTCTTTTCCTAACCTCTCACGAAGATCTGCATCCAAGCAGAGTCTCACGCATTGCTCTGCCAGGGAATCGGGATCATCCGCCTCGAAGACTAGGCCGGTGCGGCCATCTTCAACCGTTTCTGTAAGGCCATTGACATTACTCACAAGCACAGCTTTCTCCGTTGCCATGGCTTCCAGGGGCTTCAAGGGCGTTACCAGCCTACTTACCCGTCTGTTTGTTCTGGGAATCACAAGAACATCTATAACAGAGTAAAACCTCCTTACGTCATCATACGGCACCCGGCCGGTGAACCTCACATATTTAGTCAACGCAAGCTTTTCAACAAGACCTTCCAAGTCTCTCTTATATGAACCGTCGCCCACAATCACTACACAAAACTTGGGGACTTTGGAAAGAATTAATGGAATGGCATTAATCAATGTATCCAATCCTTCCAGTCGGCGGATATTCGTTATGCAGCCGGCAACGATTTTCCCATCAAGTCCAAACATATTCAGCAACTCAGGGTCCTTTGCTCTCATTGGAATGAATGTTGAAGCGTCAACACAGTTAGGGACAACACAGATCTTCTTGCTCTCTATGCCTCTGGAAATCAAATCCTCCCGCATGGGCCGCGAAATTACGATCACGGAATTCGCAGCCATAGCCAATTCAGTATCCTGGGAATACGCTTCCTTGTATACCTTGCTTTGCTCTGAATACTCGTCTTCAGCAGCAGCGGAATCTTCCCAGAAGCCCCTCATTTCGTACACCCACGGCATACCAGCCTTTCGGCTTAACCACCCGGCATATTGACCTGAGCCCGTATGCGCATGGATCAGTTTCGGCTTGATCATGTTACAGACATTATGGACATAATCTCTGCGGGACGCCTCATCAAGGTTTCTGGCCAAATAGTGACTGCCTCTCAATCCACGGTGCCCAAGCTTAAAAAGGACATTTACTAACCTGCCCACTATAGACCTATCTGAACGATAGAAAAAGTAATCAATGCCGCCATTTCTAATATGCTGTTGCTGTTGGTTCCAATTATCTGGCATGTTTTCAACAGAGTTAGAGTCGAAATATTGACTTACGACTATGGGTTCTAAACCAGCCCGTTTTTGACTTTCAAAAATGGTTTTTCCTCGAACAGTGTAGCCTGAGCGAAACGGAAAGGCACGTTCCACAAGATGCATTATCCGCAATTTAAGTAGTTCATCTCGCATAAGCATTTCTTTGCCGAAGCGGTTGCATCACATTAAGTCCTGGAGCCGTTTCCGGGCACTACCCAGCCAAACCCCTCTACCACTCCTATCATAGGATTTTTGCCGTGAATTGTGTATCACAGGGTACTGGGATAAGAAATCGCGGTTGCAAACAGCCAAAACTGCATTAGAGGGCGAACCGTATGCCCCATGACATTCAGGACTCTTGCAGATAACTGGCATATTTTGAAATCATGATAGCAGAATAAAATTCATCATAATTCTCAATATTGTCAGCCAAGCGATCGGATGCCATTTTCTTTAAAGTTGCTTCAACCTTGACTGAAGGTACTCCGAGGTATCCAAATATTTTGTCAACTATCTTTTGATGATCAGCACTATTGAGTAAATCATCTTCGTATCTGATTGAAAGGTGTGGAATCCTCCTTAATATGTTGTCCTCCAACCTATTACACCTTGTCCTAAAGTCCATGGTATTGAGTAACCTATCGCAATCCACAGGAATCTTTATGGCCTTTATATCCTCTGTTGTATTACTATAACTGTAATACTCACGAATTTGGTTAGACAAACACTGCTTCAGCACATTTCGCCTTCTCACGTGTATGAACTTCCAACCCTCCACATGCAATCTGTGTAGTAACTCCACATAGTGCGGTATTTTCTGCTCTTTGAAAAATTGGTAAACTTTTACCTTGAAACCGTAAACAGACTTATTCAAAATATATGCGGATTTACTATGATTCTTAATGTGCCAATACGCAAACAAAACCCTGCCATAATAACGCTTCAGGAACAATTCTGCATCACAGAAAATATCCGGGTGATTATTCAGTAAATCCATAAGTAGAGTACTGCCACTTCGTCCCTGACCGAAAATAACAAAGGTTGATGTCGGGAGACCATACCTCATGTAAATAGACCTGAAGTAGGGCAATAATATCCTCTTGATATCGTGAAACGTATATTGAACCCTCGTTGTTCTACTGGTCCTTTTAGCAGTGGTCATTTTATCGATTAATTACCTCATACTTAACCTTGTCCAAAAATCACCTGTTGGCCAATCCTGTTGCATCTTAATATTCCACCATCCACCCACGATAATCGCCAGAAGAGAAGCGGGAGCGTCTTTCCCCATGACACTCAGGCTGACAGCACTCTGCCCTTGACAGTCGATCCCGGTTAAACAAGAAATTCTTAGGGGCAAGCATAATAGATACTGCATGCTGATAGCCAAAACCAATATCGGTCTGAATTAATGGAGGTTTTGAAAAGAAAATAGTCTCTGATGCAGGATTTGAACAAGCCAAATATCGTGTATGGGACCTTCTGGCCGAAAGTGGTGATACGTGATATCAACTTCCCAGTGTTACCCTCAATTGAAGTACGCCGGATTTCTTACCAGCCCCATCAATTTGTCCTTTATCTGCGACATCCTGTTCCTTATTTTGGCTTTTGTTTTCAATATTAAGATAATTAAAGGGTTAAGGTTCCAGTAAATTGCTTCAGGAATCAATTGTTTATTCATTATGTCAAGACAATTATCTATGACATAGTTGAAATAGACATCCCTGGCAAAATACTCATCAAAGGCTTCTCTAGCCAAGCGTCCCATTTCCTCGTAGTCGTTCTCATGCGACTGTACTATATTCTCTACGTTTCTGATGTGTTTTTCCTTAATTGCAATACTGAACTCTGTCCATCTGGGACCTTGCGGGAATATCCACTCATCTGCTATTATGACTGGAGCAACGCCTAACTGCATAGATTCAAATAGCCTCACAGAATTTGTTCCCCATCCCCGTGGACAAAGTGAAAACTTTGAGCGCAATAGCGTGTCATAGTAATGCTTCTGTCTTTCTAGTTTCTCCTCGCTTTCCGGTGCCCATAGGTCAAACGTAGAAGAGTCTTCAATAAGAATATCCTCTCTTTCAAAATTAAGGTCAAAAATAATGTCTCTAACCTTATGTGACCTTCTGCCAATGAATGTGAGTAAATATTCTCTTTCAACATCATTCTGATCAGAGGACACGTGAGATGTTATATAGGGATTTGCAAATTCATCGGACATAAGTGTAAATGAACCTGTACGGACTCTCCCAAGAGAACGAATGGATTTCATATTGCCAGAGTAAATTCCGCGATTCAAGAATAAGGGCCAGTCTACATGGGAAAGCGAAAAACACTTGTCGACGTACTTCGTGATTAATTCATGTCCCAACATTTTCTCGCCCCAGTTCTCTTCGCGTACATTACCAACAAGAATTATATCTGCTGATTCCGGGCTATCCGTTAGGCTATATCTCTTGTCAGATAATTCGTAAAAGTCTTTTAACTTCTGCTCCTGATTTCTCCAGGCCCTTTTACCAATCTCACAAGATGTGATGAAAATTGTGATATTATTCCTCCGCATCTATCTATCCTCCAGGTCAGTCATAGAGGCCCAGGCAATGCCGCAGCAGTTCACATACATTCCAGTTGGCAATGATTGCGTATTTCGGGGGAGAACTTGGGGATGTTGTTGACTAAGTTGAATTCTTTTCATGCTTGATGCCCCAGTGAAATACGCTGCGCTGTCACTGCCGTGAATTGCACCCCGGTACGATCTAAAAGACCTACAGGGCAGGCGGGGTAAACCCCAGTGGAACGCAGAGGGCATGGGGCGGGGCAGAGGGCATAGAGCAAAGCGCAGAGGGCATAGAGCATGGGGCAAAGCGCGTGGAGCCCCACGGGCAAGCCCGTGGCACCACTTAGTTTCGCCGATTCGCTTCGCGAACGGCGGGACTTAGTGGCACGACATCCCGACCATAACCGCATTCATCCACGGCTGAAGCCGTGGCTTTCTGCGGTCGGGGTAAAAACAAAGGATCACTCGTTGACAGGTTGTTGCCCTGAGACCTTTGCGCCTCCCTTGCTTCTATCCCTGTTTGCCAGTTTGGCATTCGCCTTCATCCACTCGTCGGCTTGCTCGTTTGCT
>SDBT01006855.1_pt1 | contig 18836 bp, 12 predicted proteins | sample 2277101 | NCBI WGS metagenome assembly SDBT01 (sample SAMN10404973, study PRJNA504765) | marine sediment metagenome | isolation source: marine sediment core GS10_PC15, 103 cmbsf | place: Arctic Ocean: Southern Knipovich Ridge | collected 2010
AAGCACTTGAAAATTATAAAAAAGCCTGGAAAGTGATAGAGAATATTGATCAAAAATACCGAAAAACAAAAATAATAAATCATCTTGGGGTCATTTATGCAAAAATGGAAAAAAATGATATCGCTAAAAAATATTTACATAAAAGTCTTGATAATGCAAAAGAAATAGGTGCCCAGGATATGGTCCAGGAATGTTTAAACGCTCTTTCTGATTATTATGCGACGATGAACGATTATAAAAAAGCATATAGATATCTAGGAGAATTCACCCATTTAAACGATAGCATTTTTACTAAAAGCAGTCATCACATCGCCGAAATGCAAATGCGTTATGAAACCGGAAAACGGGAAAAAGAGAATGCGCTACTCAAAAATAAAATAGAAATCCAAAATCTTGATATTGAGAAAAGTAATTTAAAAAACTGGCTTTCCTACTTAAGTCTTGCGATCGTATCTATTATTGGATTTTTTAGTTATAATCGCTATAAGGTTAAAAAGAAAGTAAACATTCTCTTAGAAAAGAAAGTTCAGGATGCTTTAAAAAAACAGCAGGAACAACAAGAGATAATATTTCATCAGGCAAATTTATCCTCTCTCGGAGAATTAGCAGCGGGCATGGCTCATGAGATTAATCAGCCACTACAAGCTATTAAATTATCCACTGAAACGCTTGATTTGGATATTCGAGATATGAAAGTTGAAAGTTCATCATTGAAAGAAAATATTTTTGAGATATATCAAGGAATCGAGAGAATAAGAAACATCATCGATCATGTGAGAATATTTGCCAGTCAACAAAAAAATCATATCGATGAGTATTTTAAATCATCAGCGGTAATACAAAATGCTCTCTCATTGGTTGGAAAACAATATTTGAAAAAAGGAATTTTATTTCAATCAAAACTAAACAATAGAATTGGTCAAATAAGGGGAAATCCCTATAAATACGAGCAAGTTGTATTTAATCTGTTATCAAATGCAAAAGATGCATTGCTCGAAAAAGAGAAGAAAATGAATCAGTCATTTAATAAAGAAATTAAAATACAGACGTATCGGGATAACAATGATATTGTTTTAAAAGTTCAGGATAACGGTATTGGTATGAGTAAGGAACAGAAAAACAAAATTTTTAGTCCTTTTTATACAACAAAAAATCTTGGAGTTGGAACCGGTCTGGGGCTATCCATCGTTTTTGGTATCGTAAAGGATATGAACGGAAGAATTCAGGTCGATAGTGATTATAACATTGGTACTTCAGTTCAGGTTCGCATTCCCAAGGCTGCGAAAAAAAACAATAAGGCTAAAAGTAGTTCAGTTACCCTAAGGACAAATTGAAAACTTTAATTCTTCTTAATGTCAATTAATGCTTCTTCCGTCGCTGATAATAAAGATTCCGGTCCTACTTTGGCCCCGGTGGCTTCCATCATCCAAAGATTCGGAGCGACATTTCCGATTCTGGCTATCCGGTCAAATTCTTTTCCGACAGATCCGGCAGATTTCATTTTTTCCTCTATCTGATAGGCAATTAAATGTCCCAGAGGGTAATCAGCCAGATACAATGGATAGGAAATCATGTGTGAATAGATGCCTAATAAAGAGACATCCTTTTTCCCGAATACGGGGGAAAAATATTTGTTCCATACTTCTTTAGAAATTCTAAGTGTGGCATCACGAAGTTCCTCGGGTTTTGCCTGGGGATGATCATACATCCAGTGCCAGACCGCAATATCAACAAGTGCGACACCGGCTATTTCACAGGTGGCCCAAAAATCGTTTATTGTTCTCATTGCCTCACTGTGTGTGTCTTGCTTTTCCAGTCCCAGAAGTTCAAGATCCCGCGCCTGAAAAACAAAAGCCATTGCTTCGGTAAAGGCAGTATTAGGAACACCATTTAAAAGAGAATAATCAATATTATTTAATGAAATTACTTGCTCGACATTATGACCCAGCTCATGTACGGCGATATTATATCCCTTGTAATTCATCCCCTCAGGACCAATTCGCGTGCGTAAATGAACGGTAGCACCCCGCATCTGAGCTCCCCAGGCATGACCGGATCCGCGGGCCGGATCAACCTCGATCAATTGAACGATCTCATTGATTCGATCTTGTGAAAACCCCAACTTTTTTAGCATCCGGGGAATGTCCTTTTTGAATGCAGAGGCATCAGGATATTTTTTTAATACTATTTTATCCAATCGCTCCTCAAAATAAATTGATCGGGTTCGAAAACCGTTATACCAGATATCAAAAGGTTCTAGGCTTCGATCTAATCGATCCCGGATTAGTTCTGCCACTTTTGTAAATAAAGAGGAAGTAAGAACGGAGTCAAATATCTCCTTTACCCGCTTTTCGGGTATTTCCCGGCCCTGATCAAACCGCCGCTGAATAAAATTTGGCATGGTCGGCCAATAAGGATCTGCTGATTTTTGAGCGATATAATTCTTCTGAAGCATTAAATAACGTGTGTTTGGTTCCGGTTTATCGGAAATATCCGCTGAAATAGAAACTTCTATTTCCGAATCATTTACATCAGCCGGTGTAACCTTATTCGAGAACGGATTCCAATCAACTGCAGGATTATCGATTACAATTTCAGGAATGGTTTGATCCACAATTCTTTCCATGACCCTTTGAATCATTTGTTGGTTTGGAAGTCCATCGTTACCGCGGGCATAATGCGATTTTAATTCGTCGCGGAGATTCCAGTGAGAAAGCAATCTCATTTTCGGAGGAAATATTCTTTTTCCATCCTGATCCAGCAAATGATGCATCCATATATTGTAGTTGGCAATATACTGTTCTGATTCTGAGGATATTCGGGATATTTCCTGACTGATTTCAGCTGGAATTCGCCTATTGAAAGCTGAGACAAGCCTGGTTTCAGCCCACTGCCGACGTGTCCAGGACATACCATCAGTGGATCTTTCTTCAAGAGTACTTAAGGGAAAATTTAATAAGACAATAAAGGCCAGCTTATTATTAAAGAAGTCATCAGTAATATGAGCACCGGGGGCGTAGGCAGCAAAAATTTCATCGAAAGGATGTATGTTCCCCCGATCCAGATCAGCTTGTTCCCGAAAGTTTAAAACTATCCTATCCAAATGACCGTTAAGAGTTTCAAGATGTTCCTGGAACCGGCTAAACATAACCTCCAAGGTTTCCTGATCTCCGGCAAAATTAGTGCGAATAAATGATTCAAAAGTATCAGAATCACCATCTTCTACCCGCCAATAGTCACTTACTTGTTGTATTCCCGTCTGAATACGCTTTGCTTGTTCCTTCCCGTATTTGGCACTTAATTCAATTTTCATTTTCTCTGCAGACATGACAATCCAGGATGGTTTTGAAGTGTAATCCACTTTTTTATCACATGCGTAAAAAAGTAAAATAGAAAAAAGTAATATATATGAAAAAATTTTCATTAAAGATCCTTTCAACTAAATTATATTTAAAATTTTTACAGGCCATATTACTTAAAATAGATATCTACATTGTTGCCACATATTGCTTAACAAAAAAACGGGCGTTTAACAATTCTCCGGTTGCGTCCTTGATCATTTCGTTCCAGGGGAGTTTTTTCCCGGTGGCAAATACTTTTTCCTTTAAATAATCACCGGCCTCAGGTTTTTGCCAAAAAATCACCTCATCTATATTTGCATTGTTGTAATAATTTTCGGCAATATAGTTAAGAATCTGTGAGGCAAAAAGTTCACCTAGTTGATAGTTTTGATAGTAGACAGGATAAGTGGCAATGTGAATTTTAGTTGCCCATTCTGTCCCAACCGGATTATCTGGTTGTTTTATCAGTTGATATTTTTCCACAAGGTCCCACCATAGTTTATTCAAATCCTGATCGGGATTCTGATAAAAGTTTTTCTCAAAATTAAATACGACCATACTCCAGCGAGCAAAAATCAATTTTGAAAGACGAAGATTGGCACGGGTCACTTTTTCTATTTTCCTTTTCTCTTTCTCGGAAATTTGCAGAGCCAACTGCATCCAATTAGCATTTGAAGAATAACTTCCAAAGAACATGGCAACACCTTCGGTTGTAAAGGGATGGGCAGGTTCTCGTAACAGGAAAGGTAGTTTTTGATCAATATATTTATCATAAATGGCATGTCCAAGCTCGTGAAGCATCGTCTCCATCCAGCGTTCATTTGGTACAATATTACATAGAATGCGAATATCCTGTTTCCGATCTATGCAAAATGAAAATGCATGTTGGTTTTTCCCCTCTCGTTCAAAAAGATCACTCCTGTCCAGAATATTCTTTACCGGAATCCGGGCAGAAACATAAAAGGAATTAGCAGTTTCAGGTATATTTGTTTTGTTATAATACTGATCGATATTTATCTCAAAAATTGCCGGGGCACTTTGAGCAAACAGATCTTCATAATGCCACGGACGAATATCCTCCGGATCGATACCATATCTTTGAGCAAATACTATCTCAATCTCATTATGTAAGAGTGTATAGGGTTTTTCGGTTAGCTTATAAAGTTCATCAAAAATTGCCGTAACTTCCTTAGAATCTAATTCCCGGCTATCCATGGCCATATAAAAGTAATTTTTATAACCCAGCTCCCGGGCAGCCTTGTTTCGCAATTTTGCCAATGTTCTAATATGGTCAGAAACTTCATCACCCAGCGATTTTTGAGCACGCCAGATTTGCTCACGAAACTTTAGATTTTTTTCTGTTTTTAAAAAATCTATCACCTGGTTATCGGTGTAGGTCTTACCATCAACCGTTGTCCGGAAATTGGTAAAAATACTTTCAATTTTTGAGGCTAATTCTGTGATATCCCGGTTTAGATCGGGAGTTATTTGTCCCTCCAGGTATTCAGTATACAATATATCCAGTTGTCGCTTAAGTATTGGATCACCTATTAATTTCTCCTCCCTCAGTTTTTTTAAATACAAAAAGTGGTCATTATTCTGATGTACAGAATCAATTTGCAGAGAAAATTCAGTTGTGGCATCAAAGAATTCTTTCTTCCCTGAGGTGTAAGCATCCCATTCGGCCTGATTACGATCAGTCATCAGCGGTTCAACAACCTTTTCATACTCAGTAATAAATTTTTGTAATCCTTCTTCGGATAAAGAATATGGCATATTTGTCTGGCAGGCTAATAAGAAAAACAAAAAAGGAAATGTAAAAAAATATGTTTTATCCATGGTTCAACTCCTATGGTGATATATTTAGATTTCTTGGTATTCACGAATAATCTGCTTATACATACAACTAAATTTAGCTCAAATTTGTCTGTCAACGATCAAATACGGTACAACATCGATTGAATTCGACTGGACTATGATAAAAATGCAATTTAGGGAAAAATTTTGGATGATATCAACACCCACTAAAACAAATATTTTCTCAGGTTTACCCTGTTTATTCCGATTATAAACGTAAAACTGATTTTGGTTTTTTTATTGGTACGATAAAACTGATATTTTGGAATTATATATATCACTAAGTAGTATAGAATCAGAAAAAAGATGGCACATATAAAAAGTAATGATAACTATCACCCTGAGTTTAACCGCTCATAATTACATGTAAAACTTGAGTTCCTTATGAATGTTCGGGATAAACAAAATACGCACTTAATGATTGAATTACAGAATTTGCGGAAACGTGTTAAAGAGCTTGAGTCTGCATTAAAAGATAAAATACATGCCGGACATGCGAATGAGAACGCTGATAGTTATATCAATTATTTCCACAACGCTGCTGATTTAATTGCTGTGATCGACCCCAAAGGAAGATTCTTAGAGATCAACAATAGATTTGAAAAAGAAAGTGGCTATTCCCGAAAGGAAATCATCGGCAAAAATTTAGTAACCTGCGGCATATTGACAAAAAACTCCGCTGAAAAGACTTTCAAACATTTAAAAAAAGTGGTTTCAGGTAAAACCACACCAATGTTTGAAATAGATAGTATTACCAAAGAGGGTAAAACAATACCTTATGAAGTGAGAGCGGTCCCGATTAAAGAGAATTCAGAGATAGTTGCCATTCAGGCAAATTTGAGAAATATCGAAGAACGCAGACAGGTTGAACACACACTCTTTAAAAGAGAAGAGCATTATCATACACTGTTTAATCTCTCACCTAGTGGAATTTTACTGGAAGATGACAAAGGACAAATTCTTGATGCAAACCCCGCCTTCTGTCAGTCGTTAGGATATGATCGTGAGGAGTTGGTTGGGAAAAATGTTGCAATAATTGTACATCCGGATTTCGCGGAGAAGGTAGAGAGTAATTTAAAGCGTTTGATTTCAGGGAAATTTTTAAAGTACGTTGTTAAAGGCCTGAGAAAAGACGGTAGCTATTGTTATATGGAGTTTAATGAGAAAAAAATATCTTTTCCCGATGGACAGGATGGAATTTTATGCGTTGCTCAGGATATTTCTGAACCTAAACGTGCAGAAGAAGAATTAATCAAGAAAAGTTTTATACAGGAAAATCTTCTAAAAACAGTCCGGCATCTCACCAAAATATTGGATATAAAAGAAGTTCTCAATGAGATCGGTAACGGAATTATGGATACCCTGAACACTCAAAGTTGTGCAATATATCTTTTGGAACCGGATTTAAAAACTTTGAGACCTGTCGTAGCCATAGATCCTAATTATAAGGAGGAAGTATTATCGACTCCCTTAGATATAAATGACAGTTTTACCGGTCAGGCTGTTATCTCAAAACGTGGATTGATCTTTAATGAAACCGGACCGGATTCTATTGGTCACCAGATACCAGATACACCTGAAGAACTGGAAGAAAGAATTATGGTTGCCCCTTTTCATCTTGAGGAAAAAGTTATCGGGGCGATGTGTCTCAGCCGGATGAAAACAGATTTTACTGATGAAGAACTTGCTTTGGCCGAAACGTTTGCAACTTATGCCTCCGCCGCACTTAAAAATGCACAACTTTTTAATGATCTTCGAAAGGAAGTGGAGGACCGGAAACAAACAGAAGAGAAAGTACATGAATTAAACTTGCAGTACGAAAGTTTTATTCAGAATAGCCTCGTTGGTATATGGAAATTAGAGTTTCCCCAACCGATACACATACATCTTCCGGCAAAGAAAATAGCTGAATTAATTCTAAAGGGAGGAATAATTACAGATTGTAATGATGCCGAAGCAAAAATGTATGATTTTGATTCACGAACTGACATTATCGGAAAATATCCGAGGGAATTTATTGTTGAGTTTGATGATTCCACGGAATCTTTTGAAGGATTTGTATCGAATGGATTTCAAACAGAGATGTTAGAAACGGAAGAAAGGGACTCGAAGGGAAATATACATTACTTTAGAAAATCTTATTTTGGCACTATAAAAGACGAAGAATTACATGCCATCTGGGGTATCCAAATGGATATAACCGACCAGAGAAGATTGGAAGAACAATTACGCCAGTCACAGAAGATGGAAGCCATTGGTACACTGGCAGGTGGTATCGCCCATGATTTCAATAATTTATTAACCGTTATTAATGGACATGCCGAAATGTCCATGATGGCATTAGAAAGTAACCATTCTTCTCATAAAGATATTATTTCGATCTTGAGTGCCGGAAAGAGAGCAAAAACTCTTACAAGTCAGCTTCTGGCCTTTAGCCGGAAACAGATTTACGCCCCAAAAATTATTGAAATTAATCGTGTGATATCCAGTTTAGATAAAATGCTGCGCAGGCTAATTGGTGAGGATATAGGTATAGAATCTAATTTAGGCGAGGGAATGCCTCTGATAAAAGCAGATCCAGGCCAAATTGAGCAAATATTATTGAATCTGCTTGTTAATGCCCGGGATGCAATAAATGAAAAGGGAGCCGTTGCGGCAGATAAAAAGATAATAATCGAAACAGGTCAAACGGTAATTGATGAGGCGTTTGTAGCCAAACATACCGGTAGTAAAATAGGATTACATATCGTTCTTACAGTGAGTGATACTGGAACCGGAATGGAAGAAAAAATCCGGGAGAAAATTTTTGAACCCTTCTTTACAACAAAAGATAAAAGATTGGGAACAGGACTAGGGATGTCTACAGTATATGGTATTGTCAAACAAAACAATGGTAGTATATATGCTTTTAGTGAACCAGGACTGGGAACCAGAATTAAGATTTACTGGCCGGCTACAGAGGAGGAAAAAGCCCCGGATGAAACCCCGGTGCTGACAAAAGCGGCAATTTCCGGGCAGGAATCTATTCTGGTTGTGGAGGACGATGAAGGTGTACGCAACTTTGTCAGTACGGCTCTTAATGATTTTGGTTATACTGTTCATGAAGCAATAAATGGAAAAAAAGCTCTTGAAATTCTTAACCAAAATGGAATGAAGATTGATCTGATTATTACTGACTTAATCATGCCCGAGATGAATGGAAAAGAATTGGCGCTTGAAGTTGTAAAAATTCTTCCTGAAATACGTGTCTTATTTACATCAGGATATACAGAGGACCATATTGTGAATAGTGGTTCCCTTGACAGGGAAATTTATTTCTTGCAAAAACCGTACTCAATTCAAACGTTGGCTAAAAAAGTACGTGAGGTTTTAGATAAAATTAGTGAAATATAATTCTACTTCACTTTCTGAACTTTACCCTCCATTTTTTTTATAATAAATAATTCTATCCCCATTAATAATAGGGCTAAAATTATAAAGAGTTTCCATAGTTCAAATCCGAAGCGGGCTTGTATTATAGCTTCCTCAAAATTATCTTTCTCAGAGAATATACGAACAGTTTCAATTTTCTTAATTTTTTCCAAATCAATATACGGCTGATGAATAGCGTGAATTTCCGCATTGACGGGAATGGTAGAAATAATGTTATTACCGGAAATAATATGGTATAAACCCGGGATTTTCAGATTGTTCATATGAAAATGTAAATTTTGATTCTGTTGCCGGGGAACAATTCTGTTTTTTTCTCCATCGGGTAATTTTAAATAAAAATCACCGGTATGAGAAGCATAATTTATAGTAATAATTTTTTCTTTTTCAACCAGGGTGGGTGATTGAACCTGTGAGGCATGTGAAGCGCCAAAATGAAATATTCTTGATAAAAGAGGAAGAAAAATTCCTCGATATTGAATGTCTGTCCAACCATCATCGATATAGCTACTCATTATAAAGACTGAGCCTTGATTATGATCGGCCCATATCAAAAAGGGATCATCATTTTGATAAGCCAGAATTATCTGGTCTTTTGAAGATACAGAAAATTTAAAATATCTGTAAAATTTTGGTCTTGATAACTCTGGATTTTCCAATCGAAATAGACCAGTAAATAATGGATGGTTTAAATTGGGTTCTTTTAAATAGTAAAACTCGTCGTTCCTGGTTGTTTTTTGCAAGTCTTTCATATGGGATGAAATACCCAGGGCAGATGCCATACGGTTATATTCTGCAGGTATTGTACCCATACCAGGTATCAGTAAAATCGACCGCCCATTATCAAGATAATTTTTCAATCTTTGAATAACAGAAGGATCCAGCACAGAAAAATTACTTAGTATAAGAATATCGTAACTTTGAAAATTTTGCCTTGCCCACGAATTAAATCTCTCCATCGTTATCTGAACGTCAGTTTGATCAGAAAGAGAGGCTAAAGCAGCTTTAAGAAAAACAGAAGGATTATCATCAATAAAAAGTAATTTTATTCCGGAGGGAATTTTTAACGCAAAGTAATATCGATTATCGGCTAAAAGATCATCATCATTTATTTCAATATAACCACTCACATAACCGACGGATTTGGGTGAAAATGACAGGGCAACTCTTTCCATACTCATAGGCTCAATTAGAACTCTTCTGTGTGCTACTCGTTGCTGGTTTACAAATAAATGAACCTCAATAGGTTCGGTTTTTTCGGGTGTAGAATTTATTATCAGGGTTTCAAGTTGAATAGGTTTATTGATCTCAAAGATTTGATTTTTAACCTCCAGGGTATCTATACCCAGATTTAAAATCTGTTGGGAACCAATTTTAATGAGAAAAATTCGGATTCCCGCAATTTCATTAATAATAGATTCGAAAGTATTTTCCTGAAATTGAAAATCTGAAATAATATGGAGCTCCTGGTTAAAGTTTGGATAGTCTTTAAAAATTTTCATAGCCTCAATGAAGGAGGCTGACCATTTACCATGCATAAAGGATCCGGTTGTTTCTGTGATGGAAGATTGCTTATTTAAGATTTGATCCGGATGGGTTGATTTAACAATAAAAATTTCATCTTCAGGATTGAATCTTTCCAGTAAACGATTCATAATAGATTGTGCGCGGAGATAACGGTTCCCAAGGTCATCATATCTGCGCATATTGATCCCTGTATCAAGTATTATTACCGAAGTGGTTCTTGCACTTTGTGGCGAAAATACAGGTTTACTTGTCAGGGTTGGTCGGGCAAAGGCGAGGATTAAGGTGAGTATCACCAGAGTACGTAGTAGGATTAATAAATAGTCATAAATTTTTATACGCTTTAAACGTTGCTTTTCTAACAGTTGCAGAAAACGAATGCTGCTGAACTTAATTTTCTTTTTTCTTTGTTTATTAAACAAATGAATAAATAATGGTATTGCGATTGCGAAAATAAAAGCCAATATAGAAGCATTGATAAATGTAAACATCTGAATACCGTCTTGTAATTTTTATCTTACGTTTTTACATTCAGGGAGCATTAATCTGTTGAAGCACTTCCTGAATTAATGTCGATATACGATATCTAAATATAAAAGTTTAGCAGCAATAAAATTGAATTGCAAACAAAAGTATTTGAAGATACATTATGAGATGGACTCAAGATTAACCTGAAATTATGGAAACGACAAAACCCTACACTAAGTTGGGGGGAAATCCATTTTCTTTGTAAAAAATTATAGAAAAATTGTTAGAAAATTTGGAAAAATCCTCATAATTTAAACAATAGTAAGATAGTAAGTACCAACTATGATACAGTTTTTTAATGTAGATCTTCAATATGGTGATAGACGAATTCTTCACCACATCACCTTTCATCTAAAGAAGGGAGAATTTGTTTATATTATTGGTCCAACCGGTGTTGGCAAATCGAGTATTTTAAAATTGATTTATTTTGATGAATTTCCGGATTCAGGTACTGTAATTGTAAACCAGTATAGTTCGGCTAAGATTAAATTGCGTGAAATTCCTTTCATCCGTAGAAAACTAGGCATTGTGTTCCAGGATTTCAAATTATTGCCGGACCGGAATGTGTTTGAGAATGTGGCCTTTGCTTTACGAGTCACAGGTACTCCGTCATCTATTATCAAGAAAAAAGTATTACGGGTATTAAATGAGGCAGGTCTTGGGAATCGGAGAAATCATTATCCAAGGGAATTGTCAGGAGGTGAACAGCAGCGGGTTGCAATAGCCAGGGCACTGGTAAATGAACCATTTCTATTGCTGGCAGATGAACCAACGGGAAATCTTGATCCAAAATCTGCCATTGAAATATTAGAGATCCTTGAAAGTATTAATAAACACGGTACTGCGGTTTTAATGGCGACCCATAATTATTCTCTCATTAAACAATTTCCACATCAAACTTTAAGTATGTTAAACGGAGAATTGAGAGAAGAATGAGTTTTCTATTTAGCATAAATGAGGGATTTAAGGGATTTTTTAAAGCACGATTGGCAACCACTCTCTCTGTTTCTTCAATCGCACTTACAATTTTTTTAACAGGATTGTTTGTTGTATTTACAATCAATTTACAGAGCTGGTTGGGATTTCTCAGAGAAAAAATTGAGGTTGAATTGTTTGTTGAAACCGGAAGCACGGAAAAAGAGATTGAAGAATTGAAGAACAAAATCACAAAATTGGAAGCTGTTAGAGAAATAGAATACATAAGCAAGGATGATGCAGCCCAACGTTTTCAGGAGGAATTTGGCCAGAATATATATGATGTACTTGAATTTAATCCTTTTCCCTCGTCAATTGTAATTCATCTTAATGAGGGGTACCTAACGCCAGCCGCCATAAGTAAATTAAAAAATCAATTGGAACTAATGACAAATGTGGATGAAGTATTTTATAAAAAACCACTGCTTGAGAAAATTGATAAATACGTGCAAATTGTATATATACTGGCTATTTTAGTAGGATTGGTGATAATTATAATTGCAATTGGATTGATTTTTAACACAATCAGATTAACCATATATGCGCGCAAAGATATGATTCATATTATGCGTCTCATTGGGGCAACCGAGGGGTTTATTAGAAAACCATTTTTGGTCGAAGGTATCCTCCAGGGATTTTTGGGTGGTATCTTAGCATCGCTAGCCATCTATTATAGTATGAAGCTGATACAGATCTATATTTATCCCTATATTATCTCTCATCCACTCGTTTTTGTTGGTCTCATACTTTTTAGCATGATTATTGGACTTTTTAGCGCCTATTTGAGTGTCGGTAAATATATAAGAATTATATAGTTAGTCGCTTACACTTTTCTAGTGTTTTTCTCATTGAAACCAAGTGATTGTGTTCGTAGTTGAACATAGTAGAATCTTGACTTGCGAAGGAATAGGTACTAAATTTCATGGCAAATTAGTAGAGGTATAAGGTATATGTCAGTTAGTGTTCTTACCGAACGGGAACAGGAAATACTGGAATCGGTGGTTCAGCAATTTGTGCTTACAGGAAACCCTGTAGGTTCTCGTGCGCTCTCAAAGAGGCAGAAAAAGACTCTGAGCCCTGCTTCGATTCGAAATGTAATGGCAGATCTCGAGGAAAAAGGATATTTGGATCATCCCCATACATCTGCCGGCCGGAGGCCAACTACCAAGGGGTATAGACACTATGTCGATAACCTTGTTGATTTAGCTGAGCTTTTAGAAGTAGAAAAAATCTTGTTTAAAAAAAATATTGGTGATTTTAGTGGCGATTTAGATTTCATACTAGAAAAAACTCTTCAGGTACTTGCGAAGGTTTCTAATCTATTGGGCGTTATCTTAACACCGAAATTTGATGACAGTATTCTTGAAAAGATCGATATTATACGTGTCTCAAGTGAAAAACTACTGGTTATTCTAAGTATAAAGGATGGTATTGCCAAAACTATTTTGCTTGAAGTCACACATGATCTAGCTGATGATTTATTAAAGAAAGTTATTCAGGTAATAAATGAACGTCTTGCAGGCTTAAAAATACTCGAGATTAAAAATTCATTTAGTGACCGGTTGCGTGACCTTGTAAATGAAGAATCCGGATTGATTCGTTTGTTTATTGACTCAGCCGATAAGCTCTTCGATTTTGCCCGTTACTCAAATTTATTGTATTCCGGTGCATCTAATATAATAAATTACCCCGAGTTTTCAGACGTGAATAAAATTTCTACTTTGATAGAATTGTTTGAAGAAAAAGACATTATAATTCACCTCATGGAAAAAAGAACCATGCCCCCGGAATTAAAAATAACTATCGGGGATGAGAATGAAGAGGAGTTGGTTCAGAATTGTAGTATCATTACAGCACCATATAAGATGGGAGATGTCGATGGTGTTTTGGGAGTAATTGGACCAACACGTATGGTATACAGACGAGTGATTCCCATAGTGGATTTTACTGCAAAATTTGTTACTACTATTCTTCAGTCAAAATAACGGTCTGACACATATAAAAATGTTTCAAAAAAGGGTTCATATTTATTGAGCCCTTTTTATACTCTTGCGGAAATAGGTAGTGTCAAAAGTTCAATGAAAAAATATATTTGAAGTCTAATTTAGAATATTTAATAAACGCCGAGTTCGCTGAGAACCCAAAGAAAAATATTATTTATAATTCTGCGGAACTCTGCGAACTCTGCGTTCGCCGGTAGGCGAATCCGCCCGCTGGCGTGATCTCTGCGTTAGAAAAGAATTGTATTGTAGAAAAACCATATTGTGTTTGTTGATATTTTAATTGAATTATTTTGGACACTACCGGAACTAGGAAAAGGAGAGAAGAATGACAAAAGAGGATATTGTTGAACCGAAAAAAAACGTGGGAGATAAAAAAAGGTCATCCTCAAAAAAACCAAATAAAAATCTAATTGAAATAAAAAAATTAAAAGAAGAAAAAGAGCACTTACAGGATCAATTACTACGAAAGATTGCTGAATTTGATAATTATAAAAAAAGAACCGAACGTGAGTTTGTTGGACGGGTACAAAATGCCAATGAGAAACTAATTAGCGAATTGTTGCCGGTATTAGATGATATGGAACGTGCCTTAGATCATGCCGAACAAAGTAAAGAAGTAAATTCTCTCCTGGAAGGAACCGAATTAGTTCAAAAAAAGATGCTGGGTATATTGGAAAAACAAGGATTGGAGCCTCTCCCGGCAGAAGGTGAAGATTTTGATCCTGACCACCATGATGCACTTATGCAAATCGAAAAAGAAAATGTTGAGAGTGGAAAGATTATTGAAGAGCATCTCAGAGGTTACATATTAAACGGAAAAGTTATTCGACACTCACAGGTTATTGTGGCAAAATAAGGAATTAGATAGTTAAATGACTACCAAACGAGATTTGTATGAAGTTTTAGGGGTATCACATGATGCCTCTCAAGATGAGATAAAAAAAGCATATCGCAAAATGGCTATTCAATATCACCCGGATAAGAATCCTGGCGACAAAGAGGCGGAGGAAAAATTTAAAGAAGTTGCTGAAGCCTATGCAATTTTAAGTGATCAGAATAAACGTGCACGATATGATAGATTTGGACATTCTGCAACCTCCGGGGCGGGAGATTTTGGCGGTTTCAGCGATATTGAAGATATCTTTAGTGCTTTTGGAGATATTTTTGGCGGGGGGTTCGGCGACATTTTTGGAGGAAGATCACGACAAAGGAGACGAGTAGATAATAGGGGCGGAGATTTACAAATAAGGCTGCGTCTGACACTGGAGGAGATAGCAACCGGGATAACGAAAAAAATTAAAGTGAAAAAGTCTGTGACCTGTGACCATTGTAATGGTAGTGGATCCGCCCGAGATTCAAGACCGGTACAATGTCCGGTTTGTCATGGCACGGGTGAGATGCGACAAGTAATCCAGTCACTGTTTGGTCAGATGATCAATGTAACAACATGTAACAGATGTAACGGACAGGGAAATATTATTTCTGATCCGTGTCGAAAATGTAATGGAGATGGTCATATTACTGGTCAAAAAGATATTGAAATTAACATTCCTGCCGGAGTTACTTCGGGTAACTATATTCCGCTGAAAGGTGAGGGAAACGTAGGCAAACGTAATGGCCCTCCTGGGGATCTGATTGTATATATTGAGGAACAAAAACATCCCGTTTTTGAAAGAGTGGGTAACGATGTGATAATGGTATTGCCTATAAGCTATCCACAGGCCGTATTAGGCAGGTCACTTGAGATTCCAACCTTAACCGGTAAGGCGAAGATAAATATTCCTGGCGGGACCCAGGCGGGAAAGATATTGCGTATGAGGAACAAAGGTATCCCGAATGTACATGGGGCAGGAATCGGTGATCAATTGGTACAAGTACAGGTCTATATACCAACACGGTTGAGTGCAGAGGAAAAAGACAAAATAAAAGATCTAGAAAAATTTGAAAATCTTAAACCTTCGCCGAATGGCCATAAAAATATTTTTGAGAAATTCAAAGAAGCTCTGAATATCTGAAAAACTACAAATAAAAAATGCAATGTTGGATCTAACGCCATCTGAAAAACGAACTATATTCATAATATCTGGTATTATTATCCTTGCCGGACTATTTTATATGATTCGATCGTATAGTGAAAAGCCGGCAATCATCGACTATTCTAAATCAGACAGCGTATTTTCACGCCTGAGTCATAGACCTCCTCCCCTTGAGAAGAGTGTGCAAGATAATATTAGAGAAACAACTAATATCCATGGTGTTGCTTCTAACAAATCACAATCTGCTGCAAAAATTGAGAAGGGTTCAATAGATATTAATATAGCGAATGAAAAAGAGTTGGATAAATTACCGAGAATTGGGCCGGCGATGGCAAATAGAATAATTGAGTATCGAAATGTAAATGGACCATTTAAATCAGTAGATGATCTGACAAATGTAAAAGGTATAGGCAAAAAGACTTTAAAATTGATCAAACCCTACCTGCGAGAAATTCGGTAAGTTACAAAATTGCTTAAATCATTATTTTTTTTTATCTTGGAAATATGAAAAGAAGAATTGTAATCCTTGCTGAAAAGAAATTTGGACCACTGACATCTAAGATGGCAAATGGCACTATTCGTTATCTTAATGAAGAAGTTATTGCAGTTATAGACTCGGCCAATGCCGGTAAAACAGTTGAAGCCGTGCTTGGTTTTGGGGGTGACATCCCGGTATATGGAACCCTTGATGAGGCGTTCCGTCACAATCCCAATACCCTCCTCATTGGAATTTCTCCGCCTGGCGGGAGATTTCCTTCAGCCTGGTATCCGCTTGTTATAAATGCTATTCAAAATAAGCTTCATATTATATCAGGACTTCATGAATATTTGAGCGAAATTGCTGAATTCAAAGTGTTAGCAGAAAAGTACAGGGTAAGAATTGTAGATCTTCGAAAACATAAAAAACCTGATCTTTTAGCCCGGGGAATAGCGAGAAAATTCAGATCTAAAATAATTTTAACTGTTGGCACCCATGGAAATATTGGCAAAATGACCACTACAATAGAATTGGTAGGGGAGATGCAGGATCGGGGAAAATCGGCAGATTGGGTAGCCACTGGACAGATCGGCATACTTATTAAAGGTAAAGGTGTTCCCGTCGATTCTATCAAGGGTGACTTTATATCTGGTAATGTGGAAGCTGCTATAGCCTCAGCTGATGGTAATTATGAATATGTATTTGTAGAAGGTCAGGGAACACTTCAACACCTGGGATATTCTGCGGCCGCACTCGGTCTTTTGCACGGTACCCTTCCGGATGCAATGATATTATGTCATCGCACTGATATTGGGGTATCAAAATTTGGTGTTAACACGGATGACTTATCAAGAATGATCCGACTTCATGAAGAAATGGTCTCATTTGTTAAGCCTTCAAAGGTTGTTGGAATCTGTCTAAATACATATAACCTTCCAGATGATAAGTCAATGGCGATCATAAATGAAATTCAAAAAAACACCGGTTTACCGGCAACAGATCCGATTAAATATGGAACTGGTAATATCATTGATGGGTTACTGAAATATTTTTCAACCTACAAGAAACGTATCCCTAAATCAAAGTAAAAAAGCTTCAGACATATTCAATCCATATAAATTATGAACTGGCTAGATATCCTGGAAAGTCATTTTAATCAAAGAAAAAAAGCATTTCTTATCTTTGATGATAACCATCTATTGCGATATATCTCTGACTATGCAAAAGAGATACTGGAATTTGATGATACTCTTATGGGTTTTGTTACGCTGAATGAATTGTTCCCCCCGTCGGAAAAACCCCCACAATTTCTTGTCGATAAAGATTATTCCTTTCAAACAATACATGATATACTCTACACGACACCTTCCGGTCGCTCAAAAGAGCTTCGGATTAACCGTGACTCGGAATTACAAACTATTGGAGATGTTTCGGGGTATATAATATGGCTTGAAGCACAGAGCCGGGACATTACAGCAGTCTATAGAAGGGTATCCTCATTAGACCCTTATCGTAATATCGGATGGTTGTTTGATGAATCCAATTTGGGCTATATTCTTATTGATAAAGAAGGGATAATTGAAAAGTCCAACGATAAAATCAAAAAATATATCAGTGAACCAGGAGAGTGGAAAGGTCGAAATATTTATACATTTCCGTTTCTGCATCAACACGGAATTACTACCCTGATTATGAAATGTATGAAAAATGAAAAAAATCAACGTTCTCAAAACGTTTTGTTAAAATATCCGGGAATTGAGCATCCTTTGGAAATAAAATGGTCCGTTCTTCCTTTAACCGATTTGGAAGCATCCGTTGTGGGGGCTATTATTATAGCAAGTCCAACCAGTAGATAAATAAGATATCTCTCATTAAAAATCTTCCTCCACCTAACTCAATAAAGCAGATACTTGTTTCTAATTGTTAAGAATGATTCGAGATCTTTATTTAGCCATTCCTTTATTTCTGTTATGTCTTTTCCCTCTATGATTAATTCACGAATTTTAGCGGTTCCGCATAACCGATCAAAATGTGTTTCACGCCATTTAAAATTTTCGGTGTTTGCCTGATAAAAATATTGTACAAGCATAATGCCGGTTAAATAAGGTCTGAAATTGTTTCTATTAGTGATTGATAATGATATCCCGGTTAACTGCGTATCCTTATATTTGGGATGAGGTGACATATCCGGAATTGATTTGGGTACAAAGGTGATCGGGCCAAAAAGTACCCCAGGAAGTTCAATTAATTTGTTGATAACAGAAAACTGATCTTTTAAGAACCAGGGTGCACCAATACGCAGGAATGGCTGGTATGTTCCTCTTCCTTCGGAAATATTTGTACCTTCGAATAAACATGTACCGGGATAAACCGTTGCTACATCAAGATCCGGTATATTTGGTGAAGGTGAACGCCACATCAACCCGGTCTGATCATACCACATCTCACGCTTCCAGTTTTTCATAGGAATAATCTTCAATTCGGCCTGAACACTGTTTTGTAACCAGCCTTCTTTGTTAAACATTTTAGCCAGTTCTCCGATAGTCATTCCATGTCGCACCGGAATGGGATAAAGGCCAACAAAGGTTGCGTAGGATTGTTCAAGAATATTACCTTCAACATCGATTCCATTGATAGGATTGGGACGATCAAGAACCACAAAGGG
>SDBT01006856.1_pt1 | contig 18835 bp, 23 predicted proteins | sample 2277101 | NCBI WGS metagenome assembly SDBT01 (sample SAMN10404973, study PRJNA504765) | marine sediment metagenome | isolation source: marine sediment core GS10_PC15, 103 cmbsf | place: Arctic Ocean: Southern Knipovich Ridge | collected 2010
GCTTCTATGCTCAAGGCAATAAGTCTCTTTCTCGCTCAATCCTGGATACTTAGGAGGATTTAAGAAACAAAAAAGATCTCCTATATCTAAATCGCTAATAAGCATTGTTTCTTCTTTCCTAACCGGCAAATTTCTTAATTCTTCATTGTCTAGCACCCCAAACATATATGGCTTCCCCATTCCCTCGTGAGTAAGGTATTGCCATCTATTTGCCGGTGTGCCATTCGGTAAACTATATTCCTTAACATATGGAGAATTAGCATGTAGGACATAAGTACTTTCCAAGAATACAAAACGATCATCGAGTTTTAGGTCACCGAAAATCATAATGGGCATCCATATCCAAATATTTCCTTGCATAGATCCGAAAGTTCTGGATCAAGCATAAGATTCCGATACTCCTCGTCTCCGTCCATAAGCTTCCATCTATTAAGTACGTCCATCTTATAGCTTTCGCCATCAAATTGAGTATCGTGCCACGAACTACCGCCACCCTCGCCAGAGACGAAATGACACTGATTATCCTTAAGGCCCATGCCTAACTCTTTTGCTATGAGTCGCCTATAACCCGGATGCTTACACCACAGGTTAAATAGAATAAACATTATTTCATTCTGGTCTTTTAAGTACTCTCTAGCATGTACTTTCCAGATTTCTATAAGCTGAGGCTTGGATTCGTCGATAGATGATTGAGCCGCCCACTTACGAATTGCCACTAACCAAGAAGCGAACCAGTTGTAGGGGTCGCGGAGTACGATGATATGGCGGGAAGCCTCCCCGGACAGGGCTAAAGGCTGATCGTCGAAATGGATAAAGCTATACTGATCATCTGGCCAGTTTGCCTTCATCCAGGTCATGATGGAGTTATGCCCTGTCCGGGATAGGGAGTAGAGGGCTATCGTCATAAAGACTCCAGGTCGTCAGGCACCGCTGGACGGTTCATTACAAGACCTAGCTTGCTTACCCACACCATCCCGCTTGGTGAGCACTTAAGACCACCAGTCTTCTCGTCCATATCTTTTACAGTAGACAAGCCGGTACGACTTATAACATAAGCAAGCCGTCTATAGAAATGAACTTGTTCGGTTTGAGACCGTAGATCTGAAACTAGAGTTTCGAGTGAGGGGAGTTCGTCATAATAGACGCTACAGCAGTCGCCGGTCACCGCTGTGATTTCGATCTTGTATATAATTTTTTCTCTAACCATATCCAAGTCGCTAAAAGGGTTATCGATTACCATGACGACCTTCTTTCGCCCTCAACTCATCCATACAACTCTTTCCAACCGCTCTCACTTGATCTTGCTGCTCTTCAGTGTCCCGCATATTAAGGTCTTCAAGAAGTCCCAGACGAGACGCTTCTTCGTGACTCACACACTCAAGGGTATCGGTACCACAGCAACAAACCTGCCTGATCTCTGGACGCATGAAGTTGCACTTGGAACACTTATAAACTTCTTGGGTACCATGCATGAACGAAAGGATCCGGCCACCATCTCCACACTTCTTACAGGTATGGGCATGAAGCTTATAGCAAAATTCGGAATTATTCATTTCTTTCCCTCATAGTCCGGTTACAGGCTTTGGTTTACTTTTAGGCACTGGCCTAAAAGGAATAATCGTTACAGGCTTGCCACGTTGCAAAGCCTTATTAATTACGTTCTTGGTGCCCCTCGATTTTAGATACCAAAAAGCGACCATGCTACTGCATCGCTTTGCAATTTCAGTATTTCTCATGATTGGAGCAGCCTTTTTATATAAATTATAATCGGGGAGAATTTCGATTAACCTCACATTATACTCATTAGCAAACCGAGCTGCAAGACTATCAGCACCGGAAGCTCCACCACTAATGATAGTCTCAAGGGGAGATGATCCCCACAAGATTTTCTTAAGCAGCTCGTAATCATCAAAATTTCTACTGCCAACAACAGCCATCATAAGATTGTACTCCTAAGTTGGGCATCATTCTACGTGCAGCCATTGCGGCTTCTAGCGGCGAAATATTTATAACTGCATTGGTGGTGGGATACATGAGATACATCATAGCATCTAGTTCTAATCCTAAAACTATATCGTGACTAGTTTTGTCAGTACTGTCTTCGCCTACGATATGAGGTAAACCAAAAGCGTGCCCTAGCTCATGCATGATCACGGATTTTCGGTAGGTCTCATCCCCACTAAAGTCCGTGTCTATAAATATACCCAGTCGGCTGGTATAAAGTCCAGCAATATTTTCAAAATTCACATATCCAGCTATGTTAAGATTATTTTCCTCAAAATGTTCCTGAATGTTAACTAGCCTGACCAACATACCTTGAGTTGTGTTCCGGCCTATAATAACTTCAAACTGTGCTTCCGGTAATACTATGTCCCATTCGTTTACAGAGTCCTTAAAAATTGACACCAACTCTGGATTACGCACAGCATCTATTGAATTGATATGGAATGTATAATGCCAATAATAACGGGGTGCGTCAACCACCGTTGGGCTGACGCACCCCATGAAGATTACAAAGAATAAAAGGATTGCTAGTTTACTCATCAATAATAACAATCTCTTCTTTTTTCGCTTTTGCCGTTTTAATGGCTTTGCGACCGGCCCCATGCAGCATCTCAAGCATCTTATTTCTAGCTGCTGTAGTAGGTCCACCCGCTAATTTAATACCGAAAATCGATCCAAGAAGAACGATCCATGTCCATGGATCAAAGAGAAGCTTACGTTTGGTTTCATCAAAAGGAGTAGCTACGGCCAAACCCTTAACAATGGACACCACCTCCTCTACAGTCACGTCTCCATCCCCATTTACATCCAGAGCACCTACGTTGGCTTCTAGATCCACAATCTTCTCACCGTACTCAGTTTTGACCTCCGCTAGTTTTGCTTCCAATTCACCAGCACGTATTTCTACGTACTCCAGGATTTCACTGGCCTGCCCCAATTGGTCCACCAGGGCACACCCCGATCCTAGACCAAGAAACACAGCCATGAATACAATCAGAGCGATTCTATTCATCTTCCTTTCCTTTCTGCCAAACCTTAAATTTGGCCAAAGCTTCCATCCGTCTTACTGCTTTGTCCGGATGTTGCACCTATTCTTCTAACTTGAGACTAATCCCGAACTTAACGGGGACTATAGATGATTCAAAACCGGCCCAGAACGTGACTCGGTTGTAGGAACAGCCAGGAGTGAGGAGAAGTAGCAGCAATAATAAATACCTCTTCTTTTTCATAGCACCCTCTAAATACACTATCCCCTATAAAATGATTTAAATAATCAAAACGCCGTAAACTTGAAAAATTAATAGGTGATAATCTGAGGGCGAATCTACACTAATATTGGCTATAAGAGTGAGAAAGACTTTAGTTTAGGTGAACGATTCGTTTTAACAGATAAAGTAGCTGAGTCGAGTTGCTCAGGTAAGGCTTTCGAAACTCTCTGAGTTGGTGACTCTTTATGGATGCATCTAAAGATATAGTTATCATAGAAAAAAGTGGACGTTTTATGAAGCACTTTCTGAAAAAAATATTATGGACGTAGTGCCCGAGAACAATCTTGATGGACAGAAAGTCTCTTTGGACGAAGGGAATACGCTATTTTATCTGAAGCTGGTTGGGGTCAGTAAAAAAAGCTTAGAGGATGGCGAATTCGATCCGGTCGAGGTTGTCAAAAAAGTTTCTGGTAATTTTCTTGTGGGGAAGGACATGGCAGAAATGCGTGAACTACTCCACAAAGTGGTAGACCAAGCATGCGATGCTTGGGAACAACAAAAAACATAGGGAGTATTATTTTTATGGCTACTAAGCACATTCCGCAAGGAAACCGTAAGGGCTTCGCTACTTTTGCTGGTAGCGGTGCAATCAGTAAGAACACTGCAAAGGGTCAAGAGACTCAGCCGTCAGCTTTTGCTAAGGCCACAAGCGAAGTGCCTAAGCATGATGAAAAGACCGTAGCTGATAGTGATAAGGATCGGATTGTAAAAGATAATAAGATCAATGCCGAAACCAAGGATCTGCCTCCGGGGCTCACTGATGAGAATAAAGTTGAGGTTGTTAATAACAAAGAGCAGCATCCCCCTATTACGGTTACCGGCATGACTAATGCTGACGGTAGTCCCTTCAAGACTACTGGCGATGCAGATAATCCTCCGGCTAATAAGCCGACTGATGACGACAAGAAGACTTCTACACCTAACAATGATAGTTAACGATGACGGAATTCGGCAGCGGAATAATTTCGTATGCAACTATTAGTGGCACCATTGAGGTGCTTGTAAGTCGTGAATCTCGTAGAAGCCTGATCCCGGGGATGGACCAGGACGATCTAGCTCAAGAAATACGGTTAGTCTGCTTGAGAGTTTTGGATCGATTCGATCCCACTAGAATTGGGCCATCCCCGTATTCTTTCCTCAGAAGGTGTGTTCATAATTATCTTTATAACATGAAGCGGGGCGTTTGGGTACCTAATAACCCTCCCTGTAATAGATGTAGCCTCTGGGATAAAAAGAACAAGATTTGTAAGGTTAACGAAGAGAATTGCGAAGACATCAAAAGGTACAGGCGGTCAATGGCTTTAAAGGCGTCTATTAAGCGTCCCGGTTCTCTAGAATATGATGTTACAGATAAAAGCGAATCAACCAGTAAAGCCGATCTAGAGGCAGCAATCAAGGATAAGCTTCCGGCTCATTTGAAAAAATCTTATGAGTTATTGATTAGTGGCCGAGGTAGAGAGATCTCTCACAGTCACAAAAAACAAATCAGGCGGCTAGTTAAGGATCTTATTTCAGATGCCTAAAGTATTTTCAGATGTTGATAGGGAGCGGGTGCTAGATCTCCATGCTGATGGATTATCCTATCCCAAGATCGCTAAGGAGATGGGCTGGACCTATGCTTCTGCCGATCGATCAGTTGGCAAGATCGTAAACGAGGGCAGGAAGTCTAACAGAGCGTCTATCACTCTAGACGAGATGACTCGTAAGGACAGATATCGTCTCATTAAAGAGCGTCTGGAAACTACCCCGCGAGCACGCCTGACGTTTGAAACTTTCAATTCAGATGAAAAGGCACTCTTTGTAGATGAATTTCTTTCTATTGTAAAGTCTACGGACACCCTGACTGAAGTAGAAGAGCAGACTTTATTTACGGCCATGGTCGAGTTTGTTTTTGCTCATAGAGAAATTAAGAGAGACACTCAAGAATGGGAGTGGTATCAGGATTCTTTGAACGACAAGATTTCTAATAGTAGTCTTACGTTTCGTGCAGTCTATAATAATGCTCATAAGTTAGCTCAGGAAAAACACTTTAAGACCTATACTGATCTGCTTCATGCATTAAAGATGTCAAGAACCCAGAGACTTGATAAGGTCAAGAGTGACAAGAGAACCTTGGTCGATTTAACCACAGAGCTTTCTAGCAAATCATCACAGACGAAAGCTTCTGAAGATATTTTTCGTTATAGCCAGATGAGAGATAAAGAACTAGAAGCAATGCTTAAAAATGGATACCTACATGGGGTGTTTGGAGTTCGGAGATCTAAATGATAGGTAGGCCCAGATCTAATCCTAAAGAAAGATTTTTGTCCAAGATTAGTATTATAGATTCTTGCTGGAATTGGACTGGCAAATTGGATAAGGATGGTTATGGCAGATTTCGCTTGCCCGATAGATGGGTGTTAGCTCATAGATTTGCTTATGAATATTTTAAATGTTCTATTGGGGATTTAGTGATACATCATTTATGTCATAATAAGAAATGTGTCAATCCTGATCATTTGGAACCAATGACAATCGGAGACAACAATAGGCAAGCAGACCATATGATTGGTGTCAATTTAAGAAAAACCCATTGTGTTCGAGGGCACGAATTTTCTAAATCAAACACTAGAATTTATAAAAATTCTCGTTGTTGTCGGGCTTGTGATAGGGCTAGGAATCAGGTACGTAGAAAGAAAATAACATGAGGATTGCAATGCTTTACGCTTTCTGGGAAAACGAACCTTGGTCGACCCCGATTGCTTTCATGGACGAACTAAAACGTCGCGGCCACGAGCTGACTCGCTGGAATCTTTATCATAACGATGGCCGCATCACTAAAGAAGGCGAGATACGCAAATACAGTAATCATGGAATTAATTGTTTGCTGCAAGAACTAAGGACTGAGGAATTTAATCCTGATGTCATATTTCATTTAGATTATGGGGTATTTGACGCCGCTCAACTAGACAAGGCCCATTATCCTGATGCCGTGTGGATTATGGAATCGGGCGATGATCCTCAAGCATTTAGAATGAACGCTCTGAAGGCTCATAAGTTTGATTTTGTGGTTACGCCGGACAAGCAGTGTGCGGGACTATATCGAAACCACAATATTAATGCTCATTGGCAAACACACTGTGCAGACTCTTATGTATTCAAACCTCTATGGGACACTGACGATAAGCGGTGCGATGCTGGCGTAGTTACTACTTGTGGTGAGCGAGGATACAGTGATTTCATTGGTGTAACGCATGAGATGCGAGAACAATTAGGTAGTCGTTTCTTAAATGATCGATTTTTTTGGGGCGATGATCATGCTAGGTTTCTGAACCGTGGGAAGATTATTTTTCAGTGTTCCCAACATTTAGAGGTAACTCGTCGGATCTTCGAGGGTGCAGCTTGTGGGCGTATGGTGTTGACGGATCGTCTACCTGAAGATACTGCTATCTCTGAGATCTTTACTGATGGTGTAGACATTGTTTATTATAACAATACTCAGGATGCTGTAGACAAAGCTCGCTATTACCTAGAACATGACGAAGAACGTGAGGCTATTGCTACTGCCGGATTCCGTACCGTGTCTCAGGGACATACGGTCATACATAGGGTGGACTTCTTAGAGAAGATGATTCGGGAGGTGCAGTGTGACAAGCAGTGTACGAGTTAAGGGCCAGATAGACGACAGGAACAGACATGTATTTAAAGAGCATGATCCGTTCTGTGAGCCAGACTTGTTCTCTATATGTTTCTTGTCTCATGGAAGACATAAAATCGCTAAAACTTGTTTAGAGGCAACTAATCAAGCGGTCCAGCCATATTCTATTTCTAATGAAGTTGAATGGTTATTCTTAGAGCAAGGTGGGGACGAAGCAAATAAAGTAATGTTCCAAGAGTTTGAGGCTGAACGGACAGTTTGTCTTTTCCCGAATCGAAACTATGGAATTAATAATGGTTTAAATCAGTTACTCAATATAAGTCGTGGTGAATTTGTGATGATTCATGAAAACGATTGGCTCAACGCTCAGCCGGTTGTGAATTTTTTGAATATAGCTTATGACATTTTCCATGAACAGCCAAATGTAGGCATTATCCATTTACGAGCCGTGATGGATCCTTACGAGAACTGGGGACGAGGAAAAGTAGAATTCAGTCCTTGGAGTTGTCCGCTTAAGCAACTGGCCGAGGCTGAGATTAAACTTTGGAAAGAAAAGACTGTTGCTGGACATGAGTACTCGATTTCGGAGTATCCGCATGGCTGGAACCATAATCCTATTATCGCTCGTAAGAGTTTACTGGAAGAGTGTGGTCCGTTATCCGAACCGCCTTTGGATTCTGACTTGAGGCATGACGAATCTCATTATCAGAAAAAGGTAGCTAATACTGGTTGTGCTATAGCTCACATTTCTCTCGAATTATATTACCATATTGGAGGAGCTTTAGCTCCACAATACTTAAGCTAAGAAGGAGATAAATTAATGAACGTAAATGACAAGGTAGTTTTGGGTGGCACAGAAACCACTGTGGTCGGAAAAGTTGCTCGTGGTAAATTTTTTCGTTATGAGTTTGCCGATGGACGTACTTTTCATGGTGACCCTGAGGCACTAAAGGCAAAGGGTCAATTGGAGATTCTTGACAGGGAGATTACAGCTACTTTTGAGCCTATTATCTCTGATGCTCCAGATCTACATCTAGATGATAATGATATAGATGATGAACATGGTGAGTTAGTTGGTACCTAAACCTGTATTGCAGATTGATACACGCGAACAAAAGCCGTGGAATTTCGAAGGGGACCCGGATTTTGAAGCTATCGTTTACGAGAAGCTTGATTCGGGAGACTATGCTATTCGGGGTAGTGATCTAGTTGTTATTGAACGGAAAGCTACCTTGGATGAGTTCTACGGTAATCTGGCTAAGGCGGAACATAAGAAGAGGTTTCTCCGAGAAGCGGAGCGGCTACAGAAATACCGCTACCGTTTTATCATGATTGAGGAGAACGCCGACGCAGCGTGTACGCCTTCTGCCTATTTCATAAACCGGAAGGGTATTAATAAGGGGTCCCGTATGATGCCGGTTTCGGTGATTCTACAAAATTCTATTATGCTTATGGCTAAGTATGGAATTCATGTAATGTTTGCAGGAAATTCAGCTCAGCATATAGCTAAGAAGATTTTGTTAGGACTATATCATGCGGATCGGAAGGGTCATTTAGATGTTACTAACCCCATCTAGGGATATATGGGCAACTGATTTCGAAGTATCGACTATCGAGAACCTGTTTTATGATGAGGGTTCGAGTAGTGCCTTGATCCTATCTGCTGGTTTTTCGTTATCTTGGTTCGTTGAGAAGTTCTTTAATAATCAGCATGGCAGGCCCCTACGTCTTATGCCCTTCCAGATGGTCATTCTGGATATGCTTTGGCATAAAAAGTTTCCAATGATCATTGCTACCCGTGGTTCGGGAAAAACATTCCTTTTGGCTCTCTACGCATTACTCAGGGCTATCCTTGTTCCTGGCTCCAAGATCATTATATGTGGTGCCGGTTTTCGTCAGGCTAAGCAAGTCTTTAGGTATATTGATACTTTATATAAGAGTAGCCCCATAATTCAGGAGGCAATTCGCCCCTATGGAGGCCCTAAATACGCTTCTGATAATTGTTATGTGGACATTGGTTTGTCCGTTATTAGTGCAATTCCAATTGGTGACGGTGAGAAGATCAGAGGGTTACGAGCTACTGTTCTTCTGGCCGATGAATTTGCAGCTATTCCTGAGGAAATTTTTGAGATCGTTATTGCCCCGTTCACTGCTGTGCATGCGGACCCGGCAGCTAAGGCTGCTGTAGAACTATTTATTAAGCGTATTGTTGAGATGGGGGCAGACGATGAATTAATTAAGGGGGTACGTAGTACTCAGGACTTTGGAAACCAAATTGTTATTTCTGGTACTGCTAGTTATCGGCAAAATCATTTCTTTAAAAGATTCCAATCATACCAAGCATTTATTAAGTCCGAGGGAGACCCAGTAAAACTGAGACGTGCCTTGGAGAGTAGAGCTTTGGCTATGACCGGGAAGCCTATCGATATTCCGGAGCAAGACGTTATACGAATGGCCAGCACTTGGGGACATTATGCGGTAATGCAACTTCCATATACGGCTCTACCTCCTGGTTTCTTGGACGAAGATACTATCCGGTTAGGTCGAGCTGCATTTGCTCCTCATAGATTTAGTATGGAGTTTGAGGCAAAGTTCCCAAAGGATACGGACGGGTTCTTTAAGCGGTCCATGATCGATGATGCAACTCCTAAGGATTCTCCTCATGACGATTGTATTAGTGTTCCCATGGAGTTATTTGGTGACTCTAAGTTCCCCTATGTATTAGGTTTGGACCCTGCTAGGTGGAACGATAACTTTGGTGCTGTAGTTCTGAAACTGACTCCACGAGGAGAAGAGCTGGTTTATTGTTCTGCTTGGAATAAAACAGAATGGAAAGTTTCGGCCAAGAAGGTTCGTGATATATGTAGACGATTCCCGATTGAATATATCGCCATGGATAAAGAGGGTGGTGGTGGCGAGATGGTTGAACGTCTTAGTGATATTGACGATAAGACTGTTGAGCCAAACGAATTAATGTGGCCAATTGCGGAACAGCTAGAGACCAAGCGGCTCATGTCTGCCCCGGGTAGAAGGATCATTGAGCTAGTCAACTTCACAAGTTGGTCTAAGGATGCGAACTACTCCCTACAATCGGCCATTACCAATGGACTTATATTTTTTCCATATAAAGGTGATGATGCATTGGTGCTTAGTCAGCTTAGGAGGTTTTTAAATCGTGCCCCTAACAACCTAGAAGAAGAACAGATGTTTGATCTCTTGTGGGGCATTGATGAAGAGACACTGGATGCTCAGAAGAAATCCAAGCGTCCTGAGGAAAAGATCGGTCTTTTTAACCATATCATGGAGTGTATTAATGAGGCTTGTGCCATTGTACGTGACGTAACCCCGGGTGGAACCGAAAGGTTTGAGTTGCCAAAGATGTCAGAGCAGCCAGAAGGCTTGGACTTGAGACGGCGAGATAGGTACTCGGCTCTTCTCTTGGCTCATTATGCGGCTCGTAGATTCAGGGGGCATGGACCTAAGCCAGCCAATAATCCTGGCATGGTTCCGGGAGCTGTCACTAAGAAAAGTCACAACGGGCTTTCCCGAAGAAGCTTTAAAAGAAAAGGGAACGCGATGTGGTAAATCTAGTGTATTCAGTAATATAATTGCAATCTTATTACTGGGAGACTTATAATAGATGCCTGTTAGAAAGAAAACAACTGGTGCTAAACCCACTAAGCGGGAACAACTTGTAGCTCGTACTGCCTCTCCTGACGTGATGTTGAATGCTTCCCGGAGAGTCAATGCTGCCCTCGGTGGCAGCACTAATGCTCACCAATTTGGGGGCAATCTTGGGGATAGTATTGAAAGAAGATTTGATGGTGGTAGCGATTTTTTAGGTGGTGGGCCTGATTTGCACCAAGGTGCAGGAGGTACTCAGTCTACGTATCCAGCACAAGGATACGGCAATTATTATGGGGCTGGCCAAGGCTTCGGACCATACAACAGATTTGGACCATGGATGCCGGGTGCTGGTGGGGGAGGCTTCCAGTATCTACGTAAGTTTTCTGGCAGCTCCAGCTTTAATCATTCGGTGATTGCTAGCTGTGTCATGGCTTATTTGGGCTATGGAGTAGTTAGGAATATCGTTGATCTGTATACCAACTTTGCGACCGAGGGTGTACGGATTCACCATCCTAGTGCGAGTGTCCGGAGGTTCTACGAGGCTTGGGCCAAGAAGATCAAGCTTCGAGACAGAACCAATAGGATTTTCCAAGACATCTTTTTGACTGCTAATGTTTTTGTTCATAGGAAATGGGCAACTCTTACCAATGAACAGAGGCGAAAATTAAGTAGAAGCGAGGGTGAGGTTCAGCTTATTGGAGACGTTCTTGTAGTCACCAACAAGAAGAAACGCGAAGATATTAAGCCACGCGAAGAAGCTATGGGTAGTTATCTTTCAGTATTTAAAGAGCTACCTATGAGTGATGCTGAGGCTAAGGAAAAATCTTCCGCTCGTAAGTCAGTTAAGAGCAAAGACATTATTAAGGATCTCCCGACCGATCCAAAGAACAGGATCCCTTGGGGGTATACATCCCTAAATCCTTTACAGATGGAACGTAGAGGGAGCAAGTTTGTTGATGAAGGCAAATGGGTGATGGCTCTTGATGCTCAAGATACCGAAGCCTTGCTTAAGCGATACGGCGGAAGCTACAAGGATCTTGGCAGAAGCGATAAGTTCCCTCCGGAGCTTAAGGGCAAGATGACTAAGTATGCGGGAGAAGGGGCAGGTTATACCTCTGAGGTTGTTTTTACAGACGATGACCTTTCTTTAGTTCAAGATTCTAATTTTGATTATTGGGATTGGGCTGTTCCTTTTGTGTTCCCGGCGTTACGGGCACTTTCGTTTAAGGATTGTCTCCGTAATATGGAGATGCGAGCCTGTCAAACTGTCATTAGTTCTTTGTTCCTTATGAAGCTTGGGGATATCGAAAAGGGTATGGCTGCTGAGGATGAGCACTTCGAACGACTTGGGGACATGTTGCAGATGCCCGGTGGGGCTATGTATCTTATCTGGAATGAAGCGATTGATGCTCAGGTTCTACAAGCAGATGTTTCAAAGTTGTTTGATCCTAAAAAGCACGAATCCGCAGACGCGGATATTTTGAAATCTCTTGGAGTCCCTGAGGTATTGCTGGGCGGCAAGGGAGGCAACTTTAGTAATTCATTTATTTCTGTTGCAGCCATTCTTGAAAAGATCAAGAAGGTTCGTGGGGTTGTTGAAGATTGGCTGATGGGAGAAATCAAGCTGATCGCTGACGTAATGGGGCACCGTCAACTGCCTACGATCAAATGGGGCAAGAGTAATTTAGTAGACAAGAATGCAGAAAGAACTCTTCTTATTAGTCTTTTCGATAGAGGGATTGCTTCAGCAGAACTTGTACTTCGTGAGTTTGATACTACATTTGCCGTCGAAGCTGCACGCCAGTCAGAAGAAAAGATTGTCATGGACAAGACTGGTGTCGGGGTCATGGATCCTCGTGGACCTTATCTCAAGCCTGAACAGATGATTGAACAAGGTATCATCAAGCCGGGTTGGGAAGAAGAACATGGTATTAAGGACTTCATGAAGGAGAAAATGAAGCCTAAGGTAACTGATCCTCCGGGTACCAAAAAGCCGGGTGGTCGCCCGGGTGGTACTCCAGAAGGAAAGCGTGGGAAACAAGATAGTCCCCGGGGGCCGAAGGGCCAGAATGTTGCGGAGCTGTATGAGCAGATTGAAGAGCTACAGGCTGCCGGGACCGAAATGCTTGCCTCTCTTGAGACTAGAATCAGTACTCGGTTCCTGAAATCTCAGGGTTTAAACTTTGTGAAGCAGGCTACCAAGTATGATAGGGATCGTCTGGAAAAGGTGATACATAATGTATTTAGCCACATGCCTACTGCTCCCAGGAATTTTGATACTGATGATTTTCTAGTCAATATCATGAGAGATGAAAATGTTACGGCCAAGATGAAGGCTGACGTGATGGCCACCTATTATAAAAAGATTGCTAAGTATGAGGAAAAATTCGGGAAGCCTCCGTCCCGAGAGCACCGCCGACAATTTATTGTTTCCTCATGGACGCAGACGGCTATCTCTCATCCTAGGAATGGCTTAATAGAATGAAGTTAGAACTTAGTGAGATTTAGTGTAATTAACAGGTGACATGGAACACTCTAAAGCTGTAATCCGAAAAGTAGACAATGAATATTGTGTTTTTTCTGAGAGCGGCAAGAATTTGGGGTGTGCTCCGTCCCGCGACGGGGCTAAGAAAAGACTAAAGCAAGTTGAATTTTTCAAGCATAAAGGAAAAGCTACCATGACTGGAACAGTAGCCGGACATCCTTCCAAGGAAGTTGTAGACGGAAAAGATCATTTTCCGATCGAAACTGAGGGTCAAGCTAGAGATGCTGTCTTGCGTGCGACTGCCCTCCAGGTTTGTCCAGTATGGTTTGATGGTCCTCTTGATCGTCTGCGAAATACCGTATGTATTAATGCCGGACTGAGATATCCGACTTTAAGTGTTAGGAAGCAAATTTCGGTGGCAGCGATTTCGAAGGCGTTTGCGGAATCTATTACTAAAGATGGGGTTATCGTAAAGAACCCTAATATGAATCCTCCTCATGTCCCCGAAGTCATCACACCTACGCTCACAAATACTGGCCCTAAGAACATGAAAGATCTTTATGCCAATACTAAGGCTGGCCGGAAGTCGTTGGCGGGCGATTTGATGAAGGTGATTGATCAGCGAGAAGAAGCCTTAAAGAAAGCGAAAAAGATTGCTTCGCGACTTACTAAGGATGGGGTTACGGCAGACGAGTTTAATAGCTTTATGACCTTTATTCAAGAGGATATTCTGAGAGAGATTATCTTTAATACTCAGGTTAACGCTAATCGTGCCGGTGCTTTAGATCTTATGGTTAAGAGACGAGCTAGTGAGAACTTCTTTAGGGGACCCCAGAAGCCGACTGATGGTGGGGACAAGAAAAAGAAGAAAAAGAAAAAGACGTACTCAGATTTGAGTGATGAGGAGCGACAAGCACAGACCCGTCTTTTTCACGAAACACTTAAGAAAAAGCTTGGACAAGCATAAAGCCAAATTGAATATATTGGCATTTACGGAGATGGAATAATGGCAAGTGATCTTCAATCAGGGTTTGTCAACAATATCAACGGCATTACTATTCGTCATGATGGTCGTGGTATTCAGAGGGTTACTGATCGTGCTATCGACTTTGATGGTGATGGCAATAAGGAACAGGCTACTCTTACTCATGTTTCAGGACATGCGGGGGGAAGCGGTGGGAAGATCCAGTTTACTCTCACTGAGCCTACGGGTGTAGCTCGATCCAAGATCAAGGAAGTAACTGAGACAAACGACGTTGATACTTCAGGTAACGAGAGTACAGCGGGGTAAATAATTATGGAATCAGAACGTAAAAAGAGGGCGTCATTTGAGGATGCTTTTGGCGAAGCTCTAGAGAATGCTGCCGATCTTACTGAGGATCCTAACTTTCGTGCTATTGGATCTTATGAGAAATATAAAGCATTAACGGCTGGCCACGGTGGTAATGAGGGGGTTTTCCGTGAAAGGACTCAGGTTTGGCCTGAGCTTAGTGATAGTGCGGAAAATGATCCTTATAGCCACAAGGTAAAGCCTGACAGTAAGCATTGGAAGACGGTTCCTGAAACAGAGAAGGAAAAAGCTCTGTATATGGGGGTTCATATCCACGCTCAAGATAATCCTTTTGGATTACATACTCATGTTCCTGGTGGGGCCATGGGTGGTGGACATTCTCACGGGCCTCAGAATCCTTTTGGGTCTCATTCTCATAAAGAGGTTGAAGATCTGAATTTACGTCCGGGGATCATGCTTCAGTTGGACGGGAAACACACTCATGAATATGGGGAAAATTTACCTTCGGGTCCACATGAACATTCGCCCGAGTCGTTCGGATAGATGCAAGATTTAATAGAATTATGGGATAAAGCCAGAATTGAGAAAGAATATGGCCAATCTATGCATAAAATTATCAAAAATCTGCAACCTTTTAGTTTATTAGATCTAAGAGACCATGACTAAACAATATAAAACTAACGTCCTGCTTCGAGCTGAGGTGATCAGCGACCAATGGGATCGGTTTGCTTCGGCTACTAAAACCCTAGCTAACTTTGATCCAACTAAGCAGATGGACCTTATGTATGTTCGGGCTTGTTTGGTTACGTCCGACATTAACGATAATGATGATATTTTTACTCGTGCAGATCTCTGGGCAGCTCGCAATACACCTATCCTAAAGCCTATGAATTGGCAACATGACGATAAGGATATTGTAGGTGTCATGTATTCGGTTGAAGCCAAAACCTTAGCCGGACGGTCTCTGGACATGGCTAGTGACACGCCTCCTGAAGAAGATTATGAGCTTTTCGTAGAAGCTGCTATCTATAAATTGATTCATGCCGACCGTGCCGATGATATTGCTGATCGATTCTCAAAGGGTAACATCTTTGTTTCGATGGAAGCATGGTTTGATGATTACGATTACGGGATTGTTAAAGGAAACGTTATTGAAGAAATCCAGCGTTCCAGCGATACCAGTTTCCTAGATAAACAATTAAGAGTTAATGGTGGTAACGGCTTACATGAAGCCAATCGTATTGGTAGAGCTTTGCGAGCCATTACTTTTGGTGGGTGTGGTTTTGTTGACAACCCAGCTAATAAACGTTCTGATGTGACGCATGTTCAGGATCAAGTAACGATCGCTGATCATGATAAACAATTAACAGATTTGATCCGAAAACTGGTCAGTAAAGGTAAAGAAAAGGAGACAGTTCTGATGACTACTCAAGCTAACGACAGAGAGTCCGTCAAGGAAGCTGTCGCTGAAGCTATCAAGGCCCAAGAGGCCCGACAGAAAGCCGAAGCCGCAACGGAAAAGCTTGAAGCTCAGGCTGCTACCTCCGAGGCAAAGGTTGGGGAGCTTCAGGGACAACTAGTTACCTCTAAGAGTGCACTCGAAGATAGTAATAAGGGTGCTACAGCTCAAGCTGAGGTTCTTAAGGCTCGCGACACGGCTCTTGATGGTCTGGTTCAGACTATTGCCGGTGCTACGGGCGACACTCCCCCGGAGATCGCTCGACTCGATACGGTAACTGACGGGGAGTCTGCTTTCAATGCGAAGATCGCTTGGATTGCTGATACCGCGAAGAGTCTTGCTACTAAGGCAGCTCGTGCTGATGAGCTGGAGAGTGAGCTTCGAGATGCTACTGTTGCATTCCGTGAGAACGAGGTTCGCGAACTTCTCAGTGATTTCTTTGTAGAAGATGAGCTTACCGCTCTTGTAAAGATTGGTGCTTCCAAGCCTGACGGCGAGTACATGACTTGGCTGAAGGAAAAGCAACTCTTTGCAGCTAAGATGGACAAGATGGAAGATAAGAAGGATAAGAATGGTAAGGACAAGGACGGAAAGAAGTTGCCGCCTTTCATGAAGGGTAGCGATATCCAAAATGATAATGACGTTCTTGATGCTCTTATCGATCGTGTTGCTGGGAAAGAACATGATGTTGATCCTATTCCCAATGGTAAGGATATCAATTCTGGTGTAAACCCTGGGAGTCTTTTGGTTCCCAAGGATAAGATCGCGGGCACTGCCAGTAACGACCCCAATGATGCTTTGGCCGGTATTCAGGCTGATGATTCTGGCGTCAATCTTGCCGGTGCTTCGCAAAGTACAGCCGATGCTGAAGACGGAGATCCTTACGGATTTAAGGCTTTGGCTAGTGCTGTTGTGGACCCTGTTCATGAAGAGAATTCTGGAGAAAAAGGAGAGAAATAATGGCATTAGGTGAAACTCGCCAAATCTTCCAGACTAACTCTGAGTGCACCGTTTCGGGTGTTGCCGAACGTGGTGGACTTCTAAGCTTCACTCCTGGGGTTGCCGGACTTTGCGAGTACTCAGATGGCACTGCTATCTCTGGTGGACTCTCAAATCCTCTTGGCGTCCTGTTGGGTGATGTAGAAGATCTTAATCATTTTCGGGTTCCGGAGTATCGGAATCGAAACGTTGTAAACAAAGGTAGTGTGGAAGCTACTGCGACTAAGGCTGAGCTAATTACCGACTTCGTAGAGACGGTTGTGCCTGGTACTGGTGGTGGGGCAAGCGTTGGCACTTATCTAGTTGGTGACACGCTTTTCTTAGCGGACGACGGGAAGTTTAGTCGTTGGGATGGTACGTCTGGGACGATTGCTTTGCTGAACAGTGGCGGGTCTACTCGACCAACTGTTGGCCGTTCTCTGAGTACCTTGGGTTCTGATGGTTTCTTGAAGGTCAAGGTTGACCTCTAATAGGGAGAGTGAAGATGAAGCGTTATACGCAAAAAGCTATTGCAGCTCTTCAAGCAACCGCGAATCCTAACACTGCTGTTCGCGATGCGGCCCAAAGGGCCTTTGCTGGTGAGCTGAATACACCCCTTCGTCAGGGGATTTTTGACCGGGATAATCTCGGTAACATTTTTGAGCGTCAGTTGCTTGCTCCTGGTGCACAGGCTAATTATCCTCTGGATTTCATTAAGCCTGGTGAGGAAGACAACTTTATCGCTTTCGCTATGCCTAAGCAGGGTCGTATTCCTGAGCGGCATGTTGAAGGTGATGAGCTTTGGGTGCCGACCTATCGAATCGCTAACTCGATCGATTGGGACATTCGGTATGCCGAAGAGGCTCGTTTCGATGTAATCATGCGAGCTATCAGAGTTTACGAGGCTGGTTTTGTTCGAAAGATCAATACTGACGGTTGGCGAACGCTTGTTTCTGCTGCTGACGGTCGTGGCCTTGTTGTAACCGCTCTTGGTGGAGCACCGTTTACTGGCTCTACTCTGGCTCCCGCTCCTTCTGGTGGACAGTTCACTAAGGAACTTATCTCCCGGATGCGGACTGCCATGGTTCGTGGTGCTGGTGGAAACGGCAACTCGGGTCGTCTTACAGATGTTTATCTTTCATTAGAGGCTATGGAAGATATCCGTGCTTGGGACGTAGACGAGATTGATGAGTTTACTCGTCGAGAAATCTTTGTGTCTCAGGAGTATGGTCTTGCCAGTATTTACGGCGTGACTCTTCACGAGATGACTGAATTTGGTGTTGATCAGGAGTACGAAGCATTTATTACCGATACTCTTGTTCGAGCCCACCAGACTATCAGTTCTGAGACCTTGGAGGAGTTCTGTTTAGGGCTGGATCTGTCTACGATGGACTCATTCGTAATGCCTATCAGAAAAGAGCTCGAAACGTACGAAGACCCTGCCCTCTATCGTCAGCAAAGAGCTGGCATATTTGGTTGGATGGAGCATGGCTTCGCCGTTTTAGATGCAAGACGTCTGCTTTTGGGAGAATTCTAAGTCGTTACTACAACTTGATTTACTTGAAGCCCGGCCGGTCGCCGGGCTTCTTTTTTATCTTTTTTGAAGAAAAGACCTATATATGTACGAAGTAAACACTATCATCATATGTATGCAATACATTACTAATTTGGCTTTATCATAACTGTAGAGGTCTTTATGAATCGAGAAAGAAGACAAGAAATTTTAGATTTATATCAACAAGGTTTCGGTGGTCCCGCTATTGCTAAAAAATTAGGAATTCATGTTGGAACGGCTTATTATTATTTAAAAAATATAGATAAACCAAATGGTGGACATAATGCTAAAACTAATAAACAAGAAATTATTAATTTATATGAACAAGGATTATCTTGTCAGCAAATAGCTGATAAAGTAGGGTTAGTTGATGGTGGTGTAGTATGGAATAGACTTAAAAAAGCTGGAGTAAAAATCCGTTCTAAAAGCGAAGGAATGGATTTAAGAGGATGTCGAAAGATCGGAACAGATCAGGAAATAATTCGGCTATATCAAAGTGGTTGGTCTCAGACGAAAATTGCTCAAAAATAT
>SDBT01006857.1_pt1 | contig 18835 bp, 22 predicted proteins | sample 2277101 | NCBI WGS metagenome assembly SDBT01 (sample SAMN10404973, study PRJNA504765) | marine sediment metagenome | isolation source: marine sediment core GS10_PC15, 103 cmbsf | place: Arctic Ocean: Southern Knipovich Ridge | collected 2010
GAGGTGTTAAATAATGACACAGGCTGTTGGAGCTTTAGATGTAACTTTTAAAGCTGGTGAGGCCTTAACAGCTAAACAATTTTATTTTGTAAAATTGAATGCTGATGGTGACGTTGTCGCTTGTGGCAATAATGAAGTCTCTATTGGGATTTTACAGAATTATCCTGCTGATGAAAAGGCTGCCAGAGTGAGATTATTGGGTACTAGTAAATTAGTAATGAATGAGGGTTGTGATGAAGGAGAAGCATTAACTTCTACTTCCACCGGAGTTGGTGAAGTGGTTGACAATGCCGATGAGTATGCTGGAGCAATAGCTCTAGAGGCTTCTTTGGCTCAAGATCAGGTAATAGAAGTTTTGATCACGCACATGTATTCCCCTGCTTCCCATGCTGGATAATAGTAATAATAATTTATAAAAGAAAGGAGCGAAATTAGATGCCAGAATTAAGTAATGTTCACACTGATAAAATATTGACTAATATTTCGGTACAATATCGGAATGCTGCACTTGTGGGTACTCAATTAATGCCGATTGTACCGGTTAAAAAAGAATCTGATAAATATTATATATATGATTCTAAGGCTGCCAGGTTTAGGATTCCCCAAACCCTGAGAGCCCCCAAAACTGATTCAAAGACGGTGGACTGGAAGGTAACAACCGGTACTTACAGTTGCGAAGAATACGCTTTAAATGATCTGATCGATGATCGGGAAAAAGCCAATGCCGACAAACCCCTAAACCTTGAAGTGGATACCGTAGAATTTTTGACTGATATCCTTCAATTAGCTTTAGAGATGAGAATTAAAACCTTACTGGCCGCGAATTTATCGGCCAATACCGTAGACGTCCTATGGTCCATCCCCGGCACTTCTAATCCTATAGATGATATTGAAACCGGGAAAGCTGCTATTCACGCAGTAATTTTTAAAGACCCCAACGTATTACTATTAGGAAAGGCTGTTTTCGATATATTAAAACACCATCCTGATATTCTGGATCGGATTAAATATGTCCAGAAAGGTGTAGTTACCGCTGAACTTATGGCTGCTGTTTTTGGAGTAGACAGAGTAATTGTTGGTGCAGCCGGATATAATACAGCCAAAGAAGGTAAGAATGCAAGTTATTCTTACCTCTGGGGTAAAAATGCTATTTTGGCTTATGTGGAACCCAGGCCCGGAGTGAAGAAATTTTCTTTAGGTTACGTTTTCCAATCTAGAAAATTCCAAACCAGAAGGGCAAGGTTAGAAACAAGACATAGCGATTGGTTTGAAGTTTCAGATTTGGAAGATGAAAAAATGGTTTGTACTTCTGCCGGTTACAGGATATTCCCTGCGGTAGCATAAACAACTTAGAAAAACAACAGAGGGGGGAATTGCCCCCCTCAGAAGATTAAAAAGAAAGGAGATTTAATATCATGGGAATTGATAAATTTTACAGAAGGGCTATATTCCCGGCGATAAACCTAGGCGAATTAGTATTAGATGGTGTTTTAAGACCAGGGGGAAGCCCGCAAGGTACTTATGAGGGAAGCACAACTCAAAATTATGATATAGGTGCACGTAGAGTAACCGCAGATGGTCGCGTGTTCCGGTATGGAAAGTGTCGTACAACCCTTTCAGCAATGAATGTGGGCTGTAAAAACTACCGTTGCCTCGTATCTAAGAATGACAACATTTGTAAGGCTGCCTTAGAAGGTGCAAAGGCTATAGAGGTTACTACCGATGACTTTACAATTACTGGGGGTGTTGTAGCTCTTGATGAGCTTCGTGGCGGATACATATCTCTTTATCGAGGGACTGACCGTCAGCAAAGACTCATTCTAGGTAATACTGCTGTTCCAACTCTTGCCGGTGGTACTTGTATACTTATACTTGCAGATGCCCTGGTTACAGCAATGAACCTGGGCGACAATTGTGAGATTTCTCACAATCCATATAGTGAGTTATTTGTGGGAAACCATAATTATACTGCTGTTATGGGTATGCCTACCCGATTGGCACTTACAGATGAGTACTTCTGGGTTCAGACTTGGGGTCCATATAGGGTTAGTCCAGAAGGTGCAGGATATGGTGATGCCGAGAATCAGCTGCATTTTGTGTTTGGTTCAACCGGAGGGATAATAACCCATAAGGAAGGCGAGTTATACGCAGATTATTCCAAACAGCACGCTGGTTTTGTTATGGAAAGATCCAACCTTGAAGTGGGGTCAGTTGCACCATTCATAATGTTGCAAATTAGTCCATAAAAGGCTTTGCGGTATGCTTTAATATGCAATTTAAAATAGGAGAAATAAATGGCTTTATGATCAATAGTTGGTGTATTTTAAATCCTATTTACCGAGGTGATAGTAGGGAATATACTTTAAATTTTACTGATTCTAATGGCAGTAAAATAAATATTACCGGGTGGAAAGTATTTTTTACTATGAAACAATATTATAACGATGGTGATGACAAAGCAGTAATAAAAAAAGATATTGAAACTCATCACGATCCGATAAATGGCCAAACTAAAATTATTTTATTGCCCAGCGATACAGAAAACCTAATCCGGGGAACCTATTATTATGATATTCAAGCTAAAAGGGCCGCACAAAATATAATAACAGTCCTGTCTGGGACGATAGAGGTTAGGCCTGATGTAACGAGGAGAATAGATTAATGACTGATATAAACGTAAGGATAGAGGAACCGGAAGCCTTCAATATACAAATTATAGAATCTGAAGTTATAAATGTCATAATCGCTGAAGGAGAGGCCATAAAAGTTAATATCAATGAAGGAGTTGCTTCAATACTCTCTAATATTTTTACTGCCTTAGAAGAAGGTAAGCAAATTACTAAACTCTATATTACAGATGATCATAAAGTAGCGATTGAATTTAAAAATGATTAATAGGAAAGGAGGTGAAAAAAAATGGCGATTGAAAGAATATTGTTAGATCCGGCCGCAGAGCCAAATCCTGTTAACACAGATGAATTGGCAGAAGGGGCTGTTAACAAATACGATACAGGACCCCCCCCTGCTAATACTGATGCATTGCCTGAGGGAGCGGCTAACAAATATGATACTGGTGTTCCTCCTACTGACCTTGAGGAACTCCCTGATGGAGCAACCCGTAAGGCTATGTTGGATGCTGAGAAAACGAAGTTGTCTGGAGTAGAAGATGGTGCTAAGGATGACCAGACCGGTACAGAAGTTAAAGATCTTATTGTTGCTTTACCTGATTTAGATAGAAAACTTGTTGTAACTAATCCTCTGGTGGGCGAATTTAAGGTTATTGCTGTACAAGCGGATGCAGCTGGTTTAGTAGCGATCGATAAGAACGACGTTGCTGAGGTATAATTCATTAAGTGAATAAAAATATAGGGGGGTTTTTACCCCCCTCAAAAAAAGGAAATTTTTATGGCAAGTTTTTGTGAAAGCAGTGACGTTTTAACTAATTTGAATATGGCTGAGACCAATATACCTGCTGCATTATTGGCTAAAGCTATTATTAAAGCCGATGCAGAGATAAGGGCAGCCTTTTCATCTGATCTATTGGCTGCCCTTGACGCTCTGGAGACTACCCCGGCCATTATAAAATCTTTGGCCGAAGATATTGCTTCCTATTATGTGATGAGAGGATTGTATTCAGGGAAAATGCCGAGCACCAATGAATGGATTGACCGATACAAAGAGGCTAAAGATACCCTTAAAAAAATTGCCGAAGGTACTTTACAGATCGAAGGTATTACCGTAGATGTGGGGGCAATTCAATCTTCCACTAAAGATTATAAACGGACCTTTGATGAGAGGGATGAGACTAACTGGAAAATCGATCCTGATAAATTAGAGGATTTAAGCGATGACTAATGGAGCATTGATCAGTTATGATGTTAAAGGCGATGAAAGAGTAAAGGCTCTATTAAAAAAGGCTGGGAATAAAGCTAAAGATCTTAGGATTCCTTTAAAGCGATGCGGTATTTTAATGTCGAGATCTATCGATAAAAACTTTAGAGCAGAAGGTAGGCCTAAAAAGTGGGCTCCACTTTCTCCGATGACTATAGCTATGCGAAGAAAAAAAGGAAAGGGAGCGAAGATCCTTCAAGATACCGGACATGGCAAAGGTTCTATTGTCTATAAAGTAGTTTCTAATCAGAAAGTACAGATAGGAACCCCACTTGATTATATGAGAATACACCAAAAAGGTGGCTCTATTAAGATACCAGCAAGGGATATTTATCCAGTAAAAGCGAGGGTTTTACATTGGGTTGATCCGGGCACTGGGGAAGATGTTTTTGCTATGCACGTTCACCAGAAGGAAAGGACGGCCAAGATACCCCAGCGTAAGTTCTTACTTTTTCAAGAAGATGATAAAAAAAATATAGTTAAGATCTTTACTGAATATTTAGAGGAAATAACCAGATGAAAATAGAGACAATTTGGAATAAGGTTAAAACCATTTTAGAAGAGGATACTGTTTTAAGCCCTTATATTAAGGTGGTTTATTCTGGGACCCGGGACAATATCCCAACAAATATGTTTCCCTGTATTATCCTAGAGCCTACCAATGCACCAGAAGAGCCAGTAACTATGCCTCATAATACAGAGATAAATTTTACTGCCACTATATTTGGCTATATAAAGATATTTGATGTGGATAAGCAGATAGTCGGAGATGCTACCAATAAAGGGATTCTTGATTTGAATTTTGATATTAAGAAAGCTCTCGGCGCTCATATTGATCTGGATGGGGAATGTCTGTATTTTAGCTTCCCGGACACTAGGTTCGATTTTAGCTCGTATCCGTTCCGGGGGGTAGAGATTGATATGAAAATAACTTTAAGACAGAGTTTTGTAACCCGGGAATAATTTAAAAGAGGAAGGAGATTTTAAATAATGGTAAAAAAGAAGATAGCTTTTACAGAAAATATATTGACTGTAACTATGGCAAATAATGTGCCTTCTATAGTTATAGATAAATCGCATTATAAAAATATGTTAATTATTATGCCCGCAACCTGGACTGCTGCCGATATTACTTTTACCGTATCGAGCACTAAGACCGGATCATTTTCCAAATTAGTACATGCTGAGATCGATACAGCACCCAAAGAATTAAGATTAAAAGATCCTCTCGCAAACCAGGCTATTGCTATTACCGGAAAAATGGAAGAAGTTTTAGAGGCGTGTCCATATATCAAGTTAAGATCTGGGACTTTTGATGTACCGATTGCTCAAGGTGCAGCTAGGACATTTATTATTATTTTAACGGGGTGATCTTATGTTATTAAAATATAATCGGGATACTGAATTAGAAGTAGTGGGATTAGGTATTTTTCAACCAAATCAGTTTGTAATAGTTGAAGATGAGGAGAAGGCAAAAAAATATTTAGACTCTGGTTATTTTGACGAGATTAAAGAAAGAAAAAAGAAAATTAAAAAGAAAAGGAAGTGAATAAAATGACAACTACGCAGAAAGTCACAACTGTAAAAACGAAAGTATATCCTGAACCGAGTCTTGATGTGATCGAATGGGAATGTCCTGAATGCAAACAAAACCAAAAACAATATACTTATCGTATTAAGGATAAAAATAAATTACAATGTGAACGTTGTGGAAAAATTTGCATAAGAAAAAAATAAAAAGAAAGGAGTTGACAAATAATGCCACAAGGATCAAGAGGACACATAGGAATTAAAAAAGAAACTACCTGGGGCCAAAAGGTAGGCGGCGCTAATGATTGTTTCTTACCATTTGCTAGTGAAACCCTGACCGAAGATATTGAAGAACTTTTATCTGCTGCACAAAGAGGTATACTCGATGAGCCAAAATCATACCAGGGAGAAAAATCCTTCGGTGGTGATGTTGTGTTAGAAGTACATCCCACGAGTATCGGCCATCTCTTGCGTAGTGCTTTAAATGTACCAGCAGAGGCAACCGCTGCGGGTACAACTGAGACTGAATTTTGCGATTGTGAAACAGTCTGGGAACATGATGATGCGGTAATAACCAGCTTAGATTCCTCTGATAAGAAGAAAGGAACATACTCATCTAAAATACAAGTTTCTAAAGGTGCAGGTATTGGCGTTTTGGCTTCACGTATAATAACTTTTAACTTTGCATCTCCGGCCGCAACTCATTATAAATTTTGGTTAAAATCGAGCATTGCTTTGGACGCTGCCGATTTAGCCCTTGTAGTCAGTGAACAGGCACTTGGTGCTGAAGGGGCCAGTTTTGATTTGGTAAATATTCCCGCAATAGCAGTACCTAATCAATGGTATGAGCTTACTATTGCAGTAAGTGATGTATCGGATATGGAAACCGCAATAAGTGTCGCGATAAAAATGCTAGTTAATAAGGATGAATTTGAACTCCGGGTTGATGATTTCAGGGCGGTAGTGGCCGGATCTGCTGCCACAGCCAAACAGCATATATTTACTCCCAGACAGGCGACTGATTTCCACGCAGATTGCCCAATTAACCCTTATACTCTGGAAGTTTACAGAGATCAGGGAAATGCCTTTCAGTTCTTAGGATCAATAGTTAATACCCTGGCCTTAAATTTCTCCACTACTGATAAAATCTTAAAGGTCACTTTAGGGATTATTGCCAAAAATTTAGGTAGTGTATCAAAAACAGGATTGTCGCTTGAAGCTACTAAACCTTTTGTCTGGGAAAATGCAGTTATCTCAATAGGTGGGTCTCCGAATAATGACTTAGAGAATTTTAGCTTAAATTGGGATAATAAATGTGTAGCAAAATATGCTCTGAATAATACAGCTATACCACGAAAGATTATCAGAAGTGGGTTTAGGGGAATACCAGTTAGTTTCACCATTGATTTTTTAAATAGGACTGAGTACGATTACTTTATTGCTGGTACAGAAAGAGCTTTCCAGATAAAGTTTGAGGGTGCGGTATGTGATGATCCGGTAAAATACACTTTACAGATTGATCTACCTCTGGTTAGATATTTAACCTATCCTATCAACATAGGTGGACCAGGACCGATAGTCTGTGGAGTTACTGGGAAAGCAAAATATGATGCTGCCGGTTATGCCCTTTTAGCAACCCTAATTAATCTTAAAGATACAGCGGAATATGCAGCCTAAGGGTAACCCTAAGGTTAGGATGAAATTTCATTAAATGGGGTGTAAATTTTAGCGATTTGAGGGTATCCTGAATAATTATCTAAAAGAAAGGAGTAACTATGCCTAAAATTAAAATGCTAGATGGTAAAGAATATGAATTAAAATCTTTATCTTCTTTAGATCTAAAAAAAATAGATGGATCGCAAAAGGAAAACAAAAATAAGAAAGATAAAGCTTTATCAGATTATGACATGACTTTCAATATATATCTTTATGCATTTAAGAAATTTAATCCTGAATTGAAAAATATGACATTAGATGAATTTATGGAGATATTTCCACTTGTAGATATGGAAAAGGAAAGTAAAAAAATAATGGAAATTACCGGATTAAATTTCAAGGCGGGGGTTGGCAAGAAATAGTTCGTATTCTGGCCACAGCCTATGGTTGGAGTTATGATGATATATTGTCAATTCCCTTAGTAGATCTTAGAATTATCATGAGAGATGCAAAATTGATATCTGAGCAAAAATTAGCCTCTTTGGGGATAAAGAAGATATAAATAAGGTGAGGTGAAAGAGTAATTGGCCGATATATATATTAATATTTTAGGTGATGCCACAAAATTAAAATCTGCTTTAGGTGAGGCAAATAAAGGTATAACTGCTTTTGGTGAGAAAATAGGTAAGATTGGCAGGACTATGACTATCGCAGGCACAGCCGTAACTGCAATCAGTATTGGATTAATAAAAATGGCAAGTGATGCAGAAGAAACAAGCAGTAAATTTGGGACTGTTTTTCGAGATGTATCAAAAGAAGCAGAAGAAACCGCTAAAAATCTCGCTGAAAATTTTGGATTAAGTTCTAAATCAGCAAAACAATTATTAGGTGATACTGGAGATTTGTTAACTGGCTTTGGATTTACCGGTGGAGCTGCATTGGATTTGGCAACTCAAGTTAATGAATTAGCAGTAGATTTGGCTTCATTTACTAATTATAGCGGTGGGGCTGAGGGAGCAAGTGCAGCACTTACAAAAGCATTACTTGGAGAACGAGAATCAGTTAAGAGTCTAGGTATTTCAATTTTGGAAGTAGATGTTAAAAATAAAATGCTTGAAATGTCTAAACAAGGTTTAAGATTTGAAACTGAGAGACAGGCTAAAGCCTACGCTACATTATTAATAGCACAAGAGCAATCTAAAAATGCTATCGGTGATTTTTCTAGGACAAGCGGAGGCTTTGCTAACCAAATACGGATATTAAAAGCAAGAATAAGTGATGTAGTGGTAGAACTAGGGGAAAAATTATTGCCTATAGCTACAAAATTGATTGGAAAAGTTATAGAAGTTGTTAAAAATATTAATAAATGGATAGAGGCACATCCTAAATTAGTAGAATGGATTGTAAAGATAGGTGCAACTATAGGAGCTTTAGCTGCCGTGGGTGGTCCTATCTTGATGGCAGTATCAGCTCTTATGAAAATGAAGGGAGCAATGATTATAGTACAAAAATTTATGGCAAATCCATTTAATGCTGCAATATTATTAGTAGCTGCAAATATTATTATATGGAAACAAGTTATTGAGGAAATAGATAAAATTTTAAAATCTCACCATACCACAATTGAAGATGTAAATAAAGCCCACGAGACACATGGAAAAGCACTAGAAATGGTAGCCGAGAAATTGGGAATTGGAGTTATAGAATTACAAAACTTTCAAAAAAGTGGCGCATCGGTTTCTGAGATGATGGGCATAGAATTAAAACCCGCAACTGAAGAAGTTACTAAAACCTTTGAAGATTTTTTAGCAGAAGTAAACAGAATGGCAGGGATTGGTGATATCCTACAACCAGCAGAAAAGGCTATTAAAAAAATAGTTGATGCCTTTACCCCTTATGAAAAAAAATTACAAGCTATCAATGATAGATATGATAAGGCAAAAGAAAAAATAAAAGAATATATAAAAGATGAGGAAGAATTAAAGGTCGCAATTGAAAAACTTAACGAAGGAAGAAAAGCAGAAATAACTTTACTTGATAGACAAAAAACAGCACTCGAAAAAGTGGCTGAGGCAAAAAAGAGGCTCGCTGATTTAACGAAGAGTCTTACCGATAAGATATATGAATTTACACATACTGAGGAAGAAGTAAAATTAAGAGATATTAACCGGGAATATGATTCATTAATAGAGAATGCTAGAGAGGTACTTGAGGGTCAAAAAGAATTAGCAAAAGCAATTGGAATAATCAATGGAAAACGACAAGAAGAAATTGATGCACTCAAAGAATCGAATGAATTAAAGAAAGAAGCGACAGAAGATAATAAAGATTTAAAAGAAAGTTATGAAGATTTAGGTAAAAAAATAGATGAAGCGGGAGAAGCAGGAAAAAAAGCAGGAGAAGAAATAGCAGATTCTTTTGTTGTAGTCTCTCGTAATATTCATTATGCTTCTGCATCTTTGAATAGTTTTACAAAAGAAGCAGTAGCAGCAGCGATAACACAGATTAAAATGTCTTATATGCCCAAAATAGAGCTTTTAATGAAACAAATGACTGAATTATTCTTTCCATCAGGATGGTATGAATACCAAATTGGAAATCTAACAAGAATGATGGATGAAGCAATTGCTAAGATAATGTATGGGTATAAAGAATATCAAAGAATATTAACCAGCTTAGAGGCAAGTGGAGGAGCATCAAGTTTTGTAATTCCATCTTATAAGACAGGCACTCCTTCAGTACCGCGAACTGGCTTGGCCGTGGTCCATGTAGGGGAAGAAATCAACCCACCTGGGCGAAGGAGCTATGATCAACGAAAATATTCTAATGTGGTTAATATTTATAATCCAATTGTTAGAAGTGATGATGATATAAATAAAATCGAAAGATCAGTCAAAGATATATTAGATAGGGATAGCCAAGAACGTTTAAGACAGGGAAATGAAATAATTTTAGGGACGTAGATTATGCCAGAAGGAACAATTGTCATAGGAAATACTACATTGGATACTCCAGTGGGGTATTTTCATGAACCTATAAAATTAGAAACTGGAGAATATTCTGTTGGTGGTATTCTAATCATCAATAGGACCGTTACTCCAGAAGATCAATCTAAATCAAGATATCATTTTGAGATAGCTGACATCGTAAATAGTAGGATGTTAGCTATGAAAGCAGAGGCAGTCCGCATAAGCAATTTAGATTATATAGATTATTTACAGATAGTAGAGGTTCTATCCGGAGACGGATCAACTACTACTTTTTATACTCAAAGGCGAATGTCCGGGGATACTCCAGTACCGGTGATTACCCTGGGAGGAGTTTCAAAAATAGTAACTGTAACTAATGATACTGACCCGGGGGCCGGGAATGTATATGCGAAAGCTGACGTTAGCGGTAGGGCAAGATTTATATTTGGGGATGTCCCTCCTAATGCCAATGACAATATTATAATCCAATATGAACCTAAATACTTGGTTCACATTATAAGTTTTAGATATACCGGTAGAATAAAAGGTATTGCTAATTATCTATTAACTTGTGAGGAAGCAAAATGATATATTCTATTGATTGTATCACAAAATAAATTTAGGAAGGAGGTGGTGATATGAATAAGCTACTTAAAATTTTAATTGTTTTTGCATTAATAGCGGTGTTATTTGGTTTTGGAATGAATGCCTTTGCTTCATTACATACTAAGTGGAGTGCGGGAGATTTGGTCTTTTATGATGGCGCGACTGATATATTTGCTATCAGGAGTGGTACAGGTGGGATCAAGGTATTTGATGATATTAAACTAACATTTGGAACGGATAATGATGCAACAATAGAGTACGATGAAGATGGTACGGATAAACTTATATTAACTAGTAGTGGTGGGTTTACTATAACTGGAGTAGTCAATTTTGCAACTAATACTGATGCTTCGAGTCTGACAGTTGCGTCCGTTGTGTTTTCTGGTGGAGTAGCAATTACTAAACAGTTGTATATTGGTGATGATATAGATATGAGTGTATCGGGGACTGGAACCTATGATTTGACTTTAAAGGATGCTGTAGCCGATGCATTAAGTATTGTAAGAGGAGCTACTGATATGATAGTATTTGATACAGCTACTCCAAAAATTACCATTACACCTGCGACAACTATTACTGATACTCTTACGTTGAATAATGGGATTATTATTAGCGGAACGTATGACCATGGGATTAGGTTTACTGAAGACCCCGTAGCTGGAGATGTAACTAATAGTTTCATAAATATAGGAGATTACACTACTGGCATTGCAGTAGCACCTACTACAGCTAATATGTTTGGAGTTATGCATAATGTTACTCTAACTGATGTAAATGTCGCTTATTGGTATCAAGCATATTACACTAAAATTACTACATCAGGAACTACTACAAGTACAAGTATAGCTGGGCATGCACTTAGGATGATGGTTGGCTCAGATTTAGCTGCTGTCTATGGAATACAGTCACATGTGGTTGTATCGGGAGCAAGAACTTTCACAAGCGAAGTAACTGCTGGTTCTTTCTATTTAGATGTTGGAAGCACTACAATTTCCAATGCTGGTAGTAGAGTAAATGCACTTCAAGCTGTTCTTGTTGGTAGTTCCACAGTTACTAGTGCATCTTTTGCCATTGCTTCATTCACTGCAGCTACCAATGTCAGTGCAGATACATTAGTTTTTATCGGACAGGATAGTACAGTTACTTCAGACACGGTAATAGAATTTGACCTTGATGGAACAGTCACCAACGTATGGGAATTTAACGGGACTGTTAGTGATGCTTGGGCTATAACTGATTCTGGTGTCGCTGCAATTAGTGCTGAAAATGAATGGTTTTTAATTCCTGTTACAGTTGAAGGCTCTGCTGTACAATTCTATATAATAGCTGCTGAAACTTGGAATTAACCAAAATGCTTTGGAGGTGGGATACTTAAACCCCTCCCAAAAATTTTAAGGAGGAAAATGATGTTAAGAAGGAATACTAAATTAATCGCATTGGTTCTTTGTTTTGTGTTGATTCTAAGTTTGCTCTCTTTCGCTAAACAGTATGAACCATTTAGAGTCGAGCTGACTTTGTTTGAAAGGTTTATGGTGATGACTCTGTTGCCTCCAGAAGGTAGTTACCGGACGCTGAAAATAATTCGTGAGTTGCAAGCGGAATTGGGCACTACAGAAGAGGAAGATGAGTTGGCTGGTTTATACGATTTGCCTGGTGGTGGGACGGATGCGAAAGATTGGGATGCGGTTGAACTAAAAGAAATTGTATTTGGGGATGTAGCAAAGGCTCTTGTGGTTGATGCTTTAAAGAAATTGGATGAAGAAGAGAAATTAAGGCATCAGCATTTCACTTTATATGAGAAATTTGTTTTAGAAAAAGTCGAGGAGCCCAGGGAGGATGACTGATTTAGGTGATATATACTATGGATTGTCAAGTAAATATAACGGCTCAAGATGTGACTTATCCGACCTATAAAAAGATAGATTGTGATTTTCACGTCAATACTAATGATGATAATTTTTATGGTAGATTGATAGATTGTACATTTGTTGTTACCCATTTACTTGCTACGGCCTGTCGTTCTTTGGATCAAAGTATCAGACTTGTAGTTATAATTGATGGTGTAGATGTTTCTGACGCGTTGATTGAAGGCTTTAATATTCAGCATAATAAAAATAAGATTAGCACATGTTCTCTTAATCTGGGAGACGTCACTTATTCACCGCGCACTAATAGTCATATCGATTTGGAAAAGGAAGTTATTATTACGGCCTACATTAACACGCGGGAGAAGAAATTATTTACGGGTTTACTTGATGAGCCGGCAGCGGAGAACACTCCAAAATTTAAAGTAATAATATCGGCCAGAGATTATGGAAAAAGGTTACTTGATAAGAAATTGACTTTGATCAGTGTCCAGGATGCGGCACTTTCGACTAAAAGAAATGATGTAGTAAAATATCTTGCAGAGCAGGCGGAGGTAACGAATGTTGATATTCCTGAAATGGATCCGGTAACTATAGATAATTCATTTCAGCATCAAAGCATTTGGGACATGATTCAAAAAGAGGTAATGATAGAGCTTTATTGGCTGAGATTTAGCGAAGATAATGTTATGCAGCTGAAACTTGATGAAATTAAATCGGACCCCGTTCTTTATCCTACCCCCGATTGGTCTTATAACGAAGATAAATTTGTAAGATTGAGCTATAAAAGAACAAGAATTGAGTTTAATAAGATTGCTATAATGGGAGCAACCGCTAAAAGTCGAGTACCGACGGTAGAAGATGTTACCAGCACTCAATTATCTTATCGGAAATCTTGGCCAGCGGGGACTGTCCAGGACGATATACTTGGAACCGATGTTCAGGGGAATTTTACTATAAGAACTGTCTGGGCCGGCCAGATGGGTCTTGTATTCTTTTATCGAACTAGAGTAACTTGGACGGAAACTGATTTTGAATTTTTAGGTCATAAATTTACAGGGAATAATGTAAATCTGGATTATTATGGCGTTATTCCCGCAGAAGCATATTTCGTTTGGGCTATACACAGGGTGGAACTATGGTCAGGGGAAGCTCAAGCGGGATCTATCCTTATAAGTATACAGGGTAAGAAGAGAGTTACTACTTATGAGACTCGATATGATCAGATATCAGCTCGGATAACTGATCCTAATTCAATTGCAAAATATGGTGAACGAGATGGCGGTTCAATTGAGTATCCACTTATAGAGACGCAAGAACAGTGCGCGGCAATAGGGAAAAAGATTATTAGGAATAGTCATAAAATAGGAATAGGGGTTTTTGAAATTCCTTTTAATCCTTTGATGACACCAGGCGAGACTGTGGGTTTAAGTGATAGAAAGATTGGACTTACGCGAAGGTTCTTGATCGAGGGGGTAGGGCATAATGGCACAATTGATGATGAGGGGAAAATAAAAGTAAGAACGGCAGTAGTGGGTGTGCGTTATGCTTGATTATTTTGGGAAATTGAATAGAAATATAATTGATCAGATACTATATAGAGGAACGATGGTAACAGGGGTAATTACTGCAGATAATGGAGATGGAACTTATGCTGTAAAGATAGCGCAAGCTGATGTAGCTTACCCTTATGTAGAAACTGCGTTTCCCGATATGGTATTTGGAGTTGATGAGGTAGTGCTTATAACCTTTGAGTATGGTAATAAAGAGATGCCTCGTATATTGGGGTATGCTAAAAGAATATCTCAGCATCCAATTGATGTAGAGTCGGATTATTCTGGTGAGGGTGGAGATCCGATAACGACTGTGGAAACTTTAGATGCTTATTTAACAGCCGGAACTGCTACTTATTTAGAGGGGAAGATAGCTCTTAGCAGTGGAACTGGCAACTGTACTCGTAGAGGTTTTCAATATGGACTGACTACTGATTATGGTTTTGATGTTTATGAAGATGGGAGTTATGGAGAAGGGTCTTATTCCAAGAAGATAGTGGAATTGGTCGGTCTTACCACTTATCATTTTCGGGCTTATGTTTTGGATGTCAATAATGATATTCAGTATGGAGAGGATAACATATTTACTACAAAGGCAGTTGTTCTTAATCTTATAAGTGGTGATGATATTGCTCAAAGAATTTATATTCACTCAGGGATGACTGCCTCCATAACAGATGATTTTGCAAGTCCTTCTACTTCTCCTTATGGATTGACTTATGATTTAATTAATCTTATCAGTTGTGATGTCGATTCTGATATGATTTACATTCATACAGGAGTAAGTTCTACAATATCAGATAGTTTTGCGAGTCCTTATGGTGCTCCGATGGGATTAGCTTATGATGGTACTAATCTTATAAGTAGTGACACTGGTGTTGAGAGAATCTTTATTCATGTAGGAATAACTTCCGGAATATTGAGTTGGTTTGCAAGTCCTGCTTTTGGCTGTTATGGATTGACTTACGATGGCAATAATTTAATTAGTTGTGATTATTTTACTCATATGATTTATATTCATTTGGGGATAACCTCTTCTATATTGAGTAGTTTTGCAAGTCCTTCATCTTCTCCAAGTGGGTTGGCCTATGATGGCACTAGCCTTATAAGTTGTGATGCGAACGCACTAATGATTTATATCCATGCGGGGATAAGTTCCAGCATATCAAATAGCTTTGCAAGTCCGGTAGATCCTTTGGGAGCTCCGATGGGGATAACTAAATCCGTATAGTTAAAAAGAGGAGAGATGAATGATAGTTAAAAAAATATTAATTGTGAAACCAGGAATAACTGAGTATAAAGATGAGAATGAAAAGGTAATTAGAACTCATTATGACTATCCAAAATATTATGACGCCCAACATGCCAGACATATTTGCTATAATTTTTCGGGAGCCAAGAAATTAAAAGGCAGTCATTTAGCGGAAGGGATGGTCGTTTATGAAGCAGAGGTAAATGAGATCAGACTATTGCTCCAACAAGATGGGGTAGAGGAAATTGAATACAAAAAAGCTAAGATTAAGGGTAAGAAGTGGAAACCTAAAATTACAATCGATACTCCGATGGGTAAGGTAGAGAAAAAAGAATTTGACATAAAAGATTGGACTAATTCTGATGAAATAAGTAATAAAAAGTTGAAATAAAAGTGAGGTGATATCATGGTACCATTTCCAAGATTTTATAATCCAGCTGGAGATACTGAACAGACTATTCATGATTTTGGCAATTGTGATGCGGGTGCGTATAAGCCAGATGCTAACGGTTGGGAAGTTTGGATATGGAACGATAAAGGAGGCAGTTTGGGTTCTGACGATATGACCTCGGTAAAGATATCGATTAGGGATGCTGATGGTGGAGAAGATGAAATCTGGACTAAACAGCATTGGATTGAGATTAAATCGTATGGTGTAGATGGTTCAGGTATAGTTGATGATGCTATGACTTTATTTCAGTCGGTAGGATTGAATAAACCATTATCGTTAGGTGATATTCCTTCTAATTGTGCCAGAAAATTATTTATAAGAGTTCATCCTCCAACTGATGCGGAGGAACAAAATGTAAGTTGTCAATTCAAGGTAACTTATCAAAACCCTTCAACTTCAATCATGAAATGGTTGACGGGGTTATTTGGGAATGGCGTTGTTTATTTGCTTAATAAATTGGAGGTAACTGATAATGCTGGAGCTGATTCGGTAATAGATGTAGCCAGTGGCTATGCTCTAATTTACAATCGTGAGGTTTATTTTGGTTCGACTCATACTCATACCATTTCGACATCTGATGCAACATATAAAATTTATTTAACGCACACGGGGGTAATAGGTTCTACAACTGGGAGTATTCCTGCTAATTCTATACAATTAGCAACTGTGGTTATTTCCGGTGGAGTAGTGGATTCTGTTACAGATACGAGGCCTTTTATATTTTATTCTATTTCAAGAGTAGTGTGCCAGCATTTTCAGGATTTACTTGCTGCAAATCCGAATGGAATACATACTGCGATTACAGGTACAGGAGGTTCTCAAGACATTTCAACGGGAATAACCAATCCTGATTATGCAAGAAATGCTTCTATAACTACCACAGATATAACCTCTCCTTCCGGAGTTGTAACTATTATAGGTTTTGTAAGAGGAGTGGAAGATACAGATGCAATTACAATTATACCAGGTGGAACTGCTTATGGGGTAAAAGCTTTTGATACAATTACTAATATCAATATTCCTGCTGGAGTTACTTTAGATGATACTGTTACGGTGGGATTTTCGGATAAAATAGGATTAGCTAATCCGATAGCGGGAGCAAGTTCAGTTTATAAGAAAAAAGTTAATAATCAGGATAAAACTTCAGAATTAAGTGGAAATGTGAATGCTACATATCATACAGTAAATTGTGCCACTATTGGGGCTAACGAAGATATGGAAATTAGATATAATGTTGTATTGACATTGTAGGGAGGATGAGAAAATTGATAAACAAAAAGATATTAATTCCGTTGCTGATATTTTTTCTGTTATTTTCAATATTAGCATTGGGCACTCCAAATTTTGTGGATGTTGGACCGGATACTGATTTTCAGGGTGATGTAGGAGTGCCTGCTGATGGTGCTTATTACATAGGTGAAAATAGATTAGATATGGGAGTTCTTAGCGAATGGACTTTTACTCATCTGGAAGATCAACTTTTCTTTGGCGAATTTGCAAAGATTGAATATGTAAGATATACCAACTTCGAAGCGACTTCTGCGCCGACAGTTAATGACGATACAGATTTAGGATATGTAATAGGTTCTCTCTGGTATGATGCTACTGCTGATAAAGGATATGCGAATTTAGATAATACGGACGGAGCAGCAGTATGGATAGAAACAACTTCTCTCGGCCATACTAATTTAACTTCTTTTGTTGACCAAACTGCTTGGAGAGTGTTTTATTCCAACACTGATGGTGACGTAATAGAACTTGCACTTGGAACAAGCGGAAAGTATTTAAAATCTACTGGTACAACTTCTGCTCCAGAATTTGATACCCCCCCTAGTTATACGAATCTAACATCTTTTGTGGATCAGACCGCCTGGCGACTGTTCTACTCTAATACTGATGGTGATGTGGTAGAACTTGCTTTAGGTGATGACGGAAAGTTCCTTATGTCAAATGGCCCTGCTGTTGCGCCGACTTGGGAATTAGTTACAGGGGAAACTAATACTGCTTCTAATGTAGGTGCTCAAGTAGAAATATTTAAACAGAAAGCAGGAGTTGACTTAGAATTTAGAACCTTATATGCAGAAACTAATAAAATAAAAGTTAGTATAACTGGGGAAAGTATTGATGTAGGAGCTGCAGCAATTGATAGGACTGGCTCCGCGACGATAACTTTTACTCTTATATTTTTTGATAATCCCATTGAAGATACAGGAACAATTACCAAAGTAGAGATATGGGCAAATACTGAGATGTCCAATGTTGAAGTCGGTATCTTCTATTTAGTAAGCGGTAGTAATTATTCTACTCGGAGTAATGCAACTCTTGGAACGGTAGTTGCTGGCTCAAAGCAAACTTTCGATGTGAGTCTTGCTGCTCAGTCAGGTGATTATATTGGAATTTATCTTACTGCGGGCAAACTCGAGGAAACTGCAAGTGGAGGACTTGGAACATACTATAAAACTGGAGATAACATTCCATGCACAAATGAAACTTTTAGTTTTAATGAAAATTCTCATAGTTACAGTCTTTATGGCTATAGTGTTCCTGTAGATTTAAATTATGTTGTGTTCGATATTCAAGAGGAAAATATTAAACTTGATGATCTTGGAGCTCCTGATGATAATACTGATAATGATGCTTCTACTTCTGCACATGGTCTAATGCCGAAATTACCTAATGTAGCTACTCAATTTATAGATGGCACAGGTGCTTGGAATACTTTAGCAGTAGGAGATTTACCGAGCATGACTTCTTCTGAATTTGCAGGGGTGATAAGTGATGAAACAGGAACTTTAAAATTAGTATATAGTGATTCACCAGTTTTTACCACCAAAATAACCACACCCATTATTGACCTTACAGGTGGTCAAATTGCTTTTCCTGCCACACAAGTTCCTTCTGCGGGAGCAAATACCATCGATGATTATAAAGAAGGAGAATGGACACCAGTATTAGAATTCGGTGGAGCTTCAGTAGATATGACATATACTACACAGGCAGGTTTATATACAAAAATAGGTAGACAAGTAACTATTACCTCTTATATAAATTTATCTAATAAA
>SDBT01006858.1_pt1 | contig 18833 bp, 16 predicted proteins | sample 2277101 | NCBI WGS metagenome assembly SDBT01 (sample SAMN10404973, study PRJNA504765) | marine sediment metagenome | isolation source: marine sediment core GS10_PC15, 103 cmbsf | place: Arctic Ocean: Southern Knipovich Ridge | collected 2010
TCTCTTTTAATCTTTTTTTTGACTCCTAGAATATCATAAGCACAAGTACATAGTCTCTTTTTAAATATTGGCTTAGTAAACCATTCACAAAAAACATAACACAAAACTTTTTTCCACCAAGGATCTTTAACTGCCATTTGATAGTTCCTCATATAATCTAATAAATTGTTTTGCTATCTTTTCATCACTAAACTGCTGTGCTTTTTTATAACCATTTTCTCCAAGTTTTTTTCTTAAATTTTTATCATTTATTAATTTATTTATTCCTTTTGTCAATGAATCTATATCTATTTTTTTAAGCATTATAGCATCTTTTCCAGGACTAAAGATTTCCCTCAATTCTGGTAGATCTGTTGTTATAACTGGTATTTTACATACCATAGATTCTAATAAACAAGAAGGAGTCCCTTCAATAGCTATGAGATCTTTATAAGGCAAAGCTACAATATCCGCAGCATTAACATAATCTTCTATATTGTCAACAGCCTTTCCTATAAGTATAACATTTTTTTCAATTCCAAGTTTCGTAATAAGTTTTTTATCTTCTTTAGGAATCTTATATCTTATTACAATAACTAATTTCCAATTTTTAAATTTTTTGAACACCTCCTTCATGGCTTTCATTAGTAGATAAGGGCCCCTATTTTCAACTAATATCCCATAGTAAAGAACAAAATTTTCCTTTATTCCTATTTTTTTCTTTGCTTTTTGCTTATCCCTTAGCTTGAATTTCTTTATGTTAACGTGAGATCTTACTATTCTTACCTTATTTTTCTTGCAGCCATTTTTTATAAGCTTATTCGCAAATACTTTTGTAGGAACCGTTATTAAATCCGATAAATTCAATAATCTACTAAACATATTCCCTAATCTGAAACGGGAATAACCTCTTAGAGTATGTATAGTTTTAACCCTTTTATTCCCAGAAAGCCATTTAGCAAGAATATCCCTTAAAACAAAAAATCTTGCAGAACTAAAACTATGAATGATATCAAATTTGATTCCTTTTCTTCTTAATTCCCTAAGTTTTAATGATGGAGAAATTATACTGTTTAAAAATTTAGAAAAACTAAGGGTTGGTCCCCTATGTATTGGAATTCCATCAAATGATTCGCATTTAGGGAACCCTTTTTCTCCTGGACTTATCACATAGACAGAATGCCCTTCTTTTTTGAGTTTCTTTGCCAACGATATTAAAGTAATATGCGTAGATTCAAGACGCCAATTCAAAAATACAGTAGGCATCAACGCTATCTTCATAGATAGTTTAGAAAAGACAACTATTTAAAAACTTTTGCTTAGATTTAGTGAAAACATAGACACTTAATAAAAAACCCATAAAAAGGAGTTTTATCTTAAATTTTAAGATTATTCTTAAAAAATCCTTAAATTTTCATAAGATTTATAAATGATTAGCACATTTTTAAGCTAAAATGGTTAAATTTGATGCAAAAAACTGCTTAATATTAGAAATATTACAAGAAGAAGGGAGAATGTCTTTAACAAAAATATCAAAAAAAGTAGGATTATCAATAGACTCTGTTAAAAAAAGAATAGATAAAATGACCAAACAAGGCGTTTTTTCTCAAAAAATACATTTAAGACCAAAAAATTTTGGATTTAACAACATCATAGATATCAAAATAAAACTACAAAATTATACTCCTCAAGACATAACAAAATTTACAGATTATCTAGTAAAAAACCCCTATGTTACTGAATTGTTTTCTGTTTCAGGAGAATGGGATTTTTCTATGGTTGTAATCGCAAGAGATACACAACACTTTGGAGAAATTAGTAGAGATATAAAAAACAGATTTAATAAAATAATTAATGGTTGGTTAGAATCAACAACAATACATGCTCATAAATTTGAGGAATTTGATATGTTTAAACTAATGGAGTACAGAAAATGAAAATATATAAAGTGGGAATAATTGGATGCGGAAGAATGGGCTGGTTATTTGACGAAGATAAATTGATAAAAAAACCAACCACTCATATAGGCGCATATTTCAGGCATAAAAAAACAAAGGTTATAGCTGTATGTGATATTAATAAAAAAAGATTAAACAAAATTTCTAAGAAATACAATATTCAAAACTCTTATTTAAATTACAGAGAAATGTTAAAAAACAAAGAACTAGATATAATAAGTATTTGTACACCTACTGAACTTCATTCAAAAATATGCATTGAAGCTGCAAAATCTGGTGTTAAAGCAATATTTTGCGAGAAACCTATAGCAACATCAATAAAAGAAGCAGAAGATATGATTAAAGCTTGTAAAAAGAATAATGTTAAATTAATCATAAACCATACACGAAGATGGGATGTTTGTTTTAGGGCTGTTAATCATGTACTTGATAAAAAAATAATAGGAAAAATAAATTTAGTGAACTCTTTTTCAACAGTAGGGTTATTAAATGGAGGAACACATCTTTTTGATCTATTAAGACAATATTTTGGCGATGTAGATTATATTTCTGGCTTAATTATTCCTGATAAAAGTACAGATCCAGGTGGGAGAGGATTCATAAAATTTAAAAAAAACCTTTTATGCTCTATTGATTCAAGTTGGAGAGATTATGTATTGTTTGGGGCAGATATTTATGGTGATAAAGGTATGATAAAAATTGGGGGGATGATTAGGAGCAAGAGAGTATTTGACTTATTTATAAGTAAGAAAAGCAAAAATGAAAAAGGAATCAAAGAATTAGAACAAATAAACTATAAAATACCAAAGTGGGCCCCTCCAATACTAAACTCTGTTAAAAATATTGTGAATAGTTTAGAGAACCAAGAAAAGATATTATGTAGTGGAGAAGATGGAAAGGCCTCTTTAGAAATTGCACTAGCATTTCATGAATCTTCAAGAAAAAAATCCAAAAGGATATACTTTCCATTAAAAAATAAAAAACTAAGGGTAATACCAAGAGCAACATCTTTTACAAAAGACGGAAAATTAAGATAAAAAAATCAAATAAAAAATAAAATGAAACAAAAATTATTTATTAAAGGCGGAAAAAAAGTAAGAACCAAAAGTTTTGATTATCTTGCCCCTATTGGAAAAGAAGAGCTTAAAGCTGCAACTGATGTTATAAAAAGTAAAAAACTATCTGGTTTTTATAGTAATTTCTTAGGTGGAGAAAAAGTACAGGAATTTGAAAAAAAATTTGCAGAGTATATTGGTGTTAAATATGCTGTTGCACTAAATTCAGGCACTTCAGCACTGCATGTAGCTCTTGCTGCTGCAGGAATTGGTCCAGGGGATGAAGTTATTGTTCCCCCTTACACTTTTACAGCCACAGCATCTGCAGTCTTGATGAATAATGCAATTCCTGTTTTTGTTGATATTGAGCCAGATACGTTTTGCATTGATTCTGAAAAAATTAAACAAGCAATAACTGAAAACACCAGAGCAATTATTCCAGTACATATTTACGGCAAAGTTGCAAATATGGATGAAATTAAGAATATTATCAAAGAAAAAAACATAGTAATTATTGAAGATGCGTGCCAGGCACCTGGCTGTAAATATAAAGGGGTTAAAGTTGGTTCAATTGGTGATATGGGTTGTTTTAGTTTTGTTGAAACAAAAAATATGGTAATAGGGGAAGGTGGAATGATAACTACCAATAATAGCGAACTTGCTCAAAGATGCAGGCTTGTAAGAAACCATGGAGAAGTTTGGATGAAAGGAAAACCAAGAAGCTACCTTTCAAACATATTAGGGTATAACTTCAGAATGCAGGAAATAGAAGCAGCTATAGGCATAGAACAACTAAAAAAATTAGAAAACCTTAATGATATAAGAAAGAAAAACGCCGATTTCCTTCAAAAAAAATTAGATAAATTCAAAGGGATAGCTGTACTAAAATTTAATAAAGATGAAGTTTGTCATCTCTTTCCTGTTTTATTTGATGAAAAAAGAGCAGGAATTTCAAAAGAAAAATTTATGGAACTACTTAATTCAGAAGGTCTTTCTGTTTCATTAAGTTACCCTCATCCACTATATAAAAACCCCATCTTTCAGGAAAAGGTTGCTTTTGGAGAAAAAGGGTGTCCTTACTCCTGCAAAATTTACAACAAAAAAATAAATTACAAAAAAATAAAATGTAAAGTTGCAGAGGAAGCATGTAAAAAAATATTTGTCATCAAACAAGTTTATTATCCTTATACAGTTAAGGACATGAATGATATTGTAACTGCTTTCAAAAAAATATATGATAATATAGACGAACTAAAATGAGAAAAAAAACAAATAAAAAACCCAAAATTCTCGCAGTCATTACAGCAAGAGGGGGTTCTAAGGGTTTGCCTGGTAAAAATATAATAGATCTAGCTGGAAAACCATTAATAACATATACTATAGAAGCAGCTCTAAAAAGCAAACATATTGACAAAGTTATGGTAACAACCGACGATAAAAAAATAGCCGAAATATCAAAAAAATTTGGAGCAGAAATCCCTTTTATAAGGCCAAAATATCTTGCAAGGGCTACAACCCATAGCCCCCCTGTAGTAGAACATGCTGTAAAATTTCTGCAAAAAAAAGGAGAATATTATGATTTGGTTTTGACTCTGCAGCCAACTTCCCCTTTAAGAAAAACAAAACATATAGATGAAGCAATCAATCTAATAAACAAATCTTCTTTTGAATCAGTAATGAGTGTAAAACCAGTAGAATTCCCCCCTTTCTGGTTAGTTAAAATAAAAAATAATCGTGCTGTGCCTATAATCGATGATGGAATTGATTATTTTAAAAAAGAAAGGCAACAACTGCAAAAAACATACCAACCAAATGGTGCAGTTTACGTTACAAGAACAAATACTCTTCTAAATAAACACGTTATAATATCTAAAAATTGTGGTATTACTATAATGAACAATGAATCTTCATTAGATATAGACACAGCTGAAGATTTAGAGGAAATTAGGAAGGTAATAAAAAACAAAAAATAGATTACATAAAGGTGAAAAAATGAATTCAATAAAAAAAAGTTGGAAAAAAAAAGATACAACTCCTAAATTAAACTTAGATATCATTGATAAGGTTGCAGGACGAGGATCGTTTGTTATAGTCAGAAATGAATTATTGTATGGAAACGAAAACAAAAATAAAGATGATAAAGAAAAAGAAACTAAAAAAGATTTAGAAAATATGGACACCAAGGATATAATTATCCTTAAAACAGCAGAAGCAAATCTAAAACTTTGGATGAATAATTTAGTAGATAATCTACCTACAATCTCAAAATCCCAATCTATATATGATCTTCTTAAAACAACAGATAAAACAGCAATTATTGTTTGTGCGGGTCCAAGCTTTAAAGAGAACAAACATATAGATATACTAAAAGGTGTTAAAAATAAAACAATAATAACCACAGATAGAATGCTCATTCCTTTACTAAAAGAAGGAATAGAACCTGATATAGTTGTATCTTTAGATGGAAATAGGGAATTTGTTGTTAAGTTTTTCCAGAGTGATTTAATAAAAAACATAAAAACAAAAGGAGTTATATCTATAACTTCCCCTCCAAATGTACTCAAAACATTTAAAGGAATAAAATATTTTTTCACACCTCAAATAGACGAAACAACCAACCCTTCTTCTTTATCAAAAGCAATGTCTTATATGACTAATACGCCTATTCTGTCTTCAGGAGGAAATACAGGAACAACCTGTGCGCTTCTTGCGGCATATCTTGGTTACAAGAACATTATCTTAACAGGAATGGATTTAGGATACACCCCCGAAACAGATATAGAAAAAACACAGTATTATGATATTGTTAAAAAAGCAGACCCAGAAATATCATTAGAAAAATTTAAAGAAACCTTCTTAGAATATGGTCATAATCCTTTATTTGAATCAGATTATTATACAGACAAAGTATTTTCAACATATAGGGATTTTTTAATTAGCTGCTCATTAGAGCTATACCAAAACGGAATAAAAATAATAAATGCTACAGAAGGGGGGAGCGTCCATGGAGGAGCAATAATAGGCATGAAACTTAAAGAGGCGCTAGATAAATATGAATAAATTAAAAATTTTGTTAATCAATCCGCCAATTAGGTCAAAAGACCCCCCAAGCAATATGCCTTTAGGTCTGGCTATTTTGGCAGGAGTTATTGAAGAAGCAGGACACAACGTAGCTATACTAGATAACAATGCTTATAGGTTTAGCCATGAAAAAGTAATAGAAGAGATAAAAAACGAAAAATGGGATTTAATTGGAATGGGTTCTTTAGTAACAACTTATTCTTGGCAAAAAGAGATGTTTAGATTATTAAGAAAAGAATTTCCAACTACCCTCTTGCTTATTGGGGGAGGTATTGCTACTAGCTTGCAAAACAATATAATGGAGTGGATACCTGAGATTGATATAGCAGTGATAGGTGAAGGAGAGAAAACAATTTTACAAATTATTGATAATCTGGAAAAAAGATCATGGGAGAATGTAAAAGGCATAATCTATAGAGGTAAAGATGGCAATAAATTGATCAATACTGGAATGCAGCCTTTGCTTACTGAAGATGAATTAAATAAACTGCCTTTTCCTAAATTTGATTTATTACCTTTAGAAGAAGTATATTTCAAAAACAGCGCAATTCCTTTATCAACAGAAGCAATGGCTTGTAAAAGGAGAATATCAATAGAGGCCTCAAGAGGGTGCCCGTTTAGGTGTTCTTTTTGCATAGACCTTCCTTCTGGAAGCACAAGAACCCATTCAAAAGGAAAAGTAAGATATTATAATCCAAAAAGAGTAATAGAACTAATAAAACACGTGCGTCTTAAGTATGGAATAGATTTTATAACTTTTACTGATGAGAACTTTATGGCAAACAAAGACTTTGTTTTTGAGTTTTGTGATCTATTAGAAAAAGAAGGATTAAATGATTTAAACCCCCCTTTGCTATGGGGATCAACTGCACACGTAAACACACTAAGCGAAGAAATGCTTAAAAGACTAAGAGAGTGTGGTTGCAGTTACCTAGACTTAGGAATAGAATCAATGAATAAAGAAATTCTAACAAAAGCGATAGGAAAAGGATCAACACCCGAGAGAAACGAATGGGCAGTTAAAGCGTGCATTAAAGCAAAAGTATATCCAATTACAAATTTCTTAATGGGTTTTCCAGAAGACACAATACAATCAATGTATGATAGTGTTAAATTCTGGATAGATTACAAGCTTGAAGTAGGTCCTTTTTTCGTTACCCCTTATCCAATGACAGATTTATTTGAGAAAAACAAAGAAAAAATTATTAAAGAATTTGGCACTTTAGAAAACTATATTATAGAATGCAGTAAAGATGTAAGTATAACTTTTGTTGTTAACTTAACTAAGTATAATGACGCAGAACTTTTAGGTCTTAAGCAGATTATGATGGAACAAAACTTAGATGGATTAAAGAAATTTGCAAAAATAAAAGGAGAAAAAATCAAAGATAATGATAATTAGGATTGGCAATAAAAAAATTGAAGATGGAAAAGTATTTGTAATAGCAGAAGCAGGAGTAAACCACAACGGTAAATTAGAATTAGCTAAACAATTAGTTGATGTTGCCGTTAAAGCCGGTGCCGATGCTATTAAATTTCAGACATTTAAAGCTGAGGAAATCGTAACTGAGAATGCCTCTATGGCTGATTATCAAGAAAAAAACCTCGGGAAAAAAGAAAGCCAACTGAATATGTTAAAGAAATTAGAATTAAGCTATAAAGATTCCAAAGAACTTAAAATTTACTGCAATAAAAAAGGAATTATCTTTCTTTCAACAGCTCATACAGAAGATGCTGCTGATTTTTTAGAAAACTTAGTTCCAACATTTAAAATTGGTTCAGGAGACTTAACAAATCTTCCTTTTTTAGAAAAAATTGCAAAAAAAGGAAAACCAATAATTCTAAGTACAGGAATGTCAACATTAGATGAAGTTAAAGAAGCAGTTGATATAATAAAAAAATACAATGAGCAGTTGATTCTATTGCACTGCACTACTAATTACCCTTGCTCAGAAGGAGATGTTAATTTAAGAGCTATGAAAACCATGGAAAAGGAATTTAATTGTTTGGTTGGATATTCAGATCATACATTGAGCATAGAATTGCCTGCAATGGTTGCATCATTAGGAGCAGCAGTAATTGAAAAACACTTTACACTAGATAAAAATATGGAAGGACCAGATCACAAAGCTTCTTTAAATCCAAAAGAATTTGCTGAAATGATAAAAGCAGTAAGGGACAAATCAATAATAAATATCCCAAAAGAAATTTTAGGAATAGGGGTTAAAAACCCAACTGAAAAAGAATTAGAAATTGCAAAGCTAGTAAGAAAAAGTATAGTTGCGGCAAAAGAAATTCCTTTTGGTTCTGTAATAACTAAAGATGCTCTTATAATAAAAAGGCCTGGAACAGGAATTCCTTCTAAAGAACTCAGTAATGTACTTGGAAAAACTACAAAAAACACAATAAAAAAAGATAGCCTAATCAGGTGGTCTGATTTAAAAAATGAAGTACCAAAAATATTTGTGGCTAGTTTCAATAGGGCAAGTGACGGAGCATTAAGTTTATTATTAGAAAAGATGAAAAAAGAGGATATGCTTACCGAGGATTACAAAAAAGCAGATATTATTCTTGCAGTAGGAGACAGGATTGAAACATTTGATTTTGTATCAAAAAGATTCCAAGAAAATAAGAGGATAATTCATCTTTGGGCAGGAGAGATTTCTCAAGGAACTCATGATGAAGTTTACAGGCACGCTATGACTATCATGAGTGAAATGCAATTATGTACTAATCCAGAAGCAAAAAAAAGAGCCATAGATCTATGCAAAGCTGTAGACAAAAAACCAAATGCATATGTAGTTGGAAATTTGATGTTAGACAATCTTGAACTGGATAAAAGCAAAAATCCAAAACAACCCTATGACTTGGTTCTTTATAACCCACCTACCCGTCTTTCAAAAAAAGAAATATTGAATGAAGTAGAGCAAATTAAAAAATTATTAACAAAAAAATATGTTTGGGTTGAACCCAACGGGGATTTTGGAAGCGAATTAATCAAACCCCAAGTTACTCATTCCAATTTACCTCGGCCTGAATTCCTCGGTTTAATGAGCTGTTGTGATAGGTTCATTACTAATTCATCTTGTATGTACTACGAAGCACCCTTTTTATTAAAACAAAAGCAAATCATCCCTCTAGGTGAAAGAAATACAGAAAGAGAAAGTAAATATGCTGATATGAAAATAAAAAATGCTTCTGAAAATATAATAAAAATATTCAAGAGGTTAAAATGACTGAAGAAAGATTCAAAAAATGGAAAAAGCCCGAAATTGAGGAAGGAAAACTAACAAAATGGAACTGGATGGTTCAAGGAGTTAAGGGATTAAAGCTGGGAGAAAAAACAGATATAGGAGCATTGACGTACATTAATGCAAAATATGGAGTAGAAATAGGAGATAATGTAGAAATAGGCTCCCACAGTTCTATATATTCAGAATCCACCATAGATAACAAAAAAGGAAAAGTAACCATGGGAAAGAATGCAAAAATAGGAACCCACAGCGTTGTAATGCCCGGAGTAACAATAGGAGAAAATTCAATAATCGGAGCTTTTAGTTTTGTTAACAAAGATATTCCGCCAAATGCTATAGCATTTGGAGTTCCTGCCAAAGTGGTTAAAAAATTAGAAGAAAAATAAAATGGATTTTAAAATACCTTTATTTAAAATTTATTGGGAAAATGATGATATTGAGGCAGTTAGCAAAGTAATTAAAAGAGGAACTTACTGGGCAACAGGCCCGGAAATCGGAGAATTCGAAGAAAAACTTGCAGAATTTATAGGAACCAAATATGCGCTAACTTTCAATTCAGGCACATCAGCTCTGCACACGTTGCTTCTAACATATGATATTAAAGATAAAGAGGTAATTGTCCCATCATTCACATTTATAGCAACAGCCAATGCTGTGGTATTGGCTGGTGGAAAACCAGTCTTTGCAGAATCAGAATCAGAAACTTTTGGCCTGGATGCAGAAGATGTTAAAAAAAGAATAAATGATAAGACAAAAGCAATAATTCCCCTGCATTATGGAGGTTTTCCTTCAAGGGATATTGAAAAGTTAAGAAAAATTGCAGATGAAAATAATATTTTACTAATTGAAGATGCTGCAGAGTCTCTTGGTTCAGGCATAAATGGTAAAAAAGTTGGTAGTTTTGGTCATTCAGCAATGTTTAGCTTTTGCCAGGGTAAAGTACTAAGTACAGGAGAAGGCGGATTAATTGTAACAGATTCACAAGAGATTTTTGAAAAAGTAAAATTGATAAGGTCTCATGGAAGAGTAGAAGAAGCACAGGATTACTTCTCTTCTACAGGAGACAATGATTACATACAAGCAGGTTATAATTTCAGAATGCCTACAATGTGTGCTGCATTGGGATTATCTCAACTTAAAAAAATACAAAAAATCATAGATTTAAGGAGAAAACAAGCCCATTATCTAAGCCGGGAATTATCAAAAATAAAAGGAATTATTGTTCCAAAAGAGCTAGATAATCATTATCAGGTTTATCAGATGTATACAATTCAATTACCAAATGAAGAAATAAGAAATAGCTTACAAAATCATTTAACAAAAAATGGAATAATGAGTAGGGTATATTTTAATCCAGTACATCTTAAAACAATATATATGAAAAACTATGGATGGAAAGAAGGAGATTTAAAGAAAACAGAGCAACTCTCAAAAAAAGTCCTGAATATTCCCCTCTATCCAACAATGAACAAGAAAGAGATGGATTATATTATAAAAATAATCCAGGATTTTTTTGAAAATGAAAAACAAGAAGCGATAAAATGAAAGACATAAACAAGATACTACTTAACAAAAACGTAACAATCAAGGAAGCAATGAAAGCAATAGATATAGGAGCAATCAAAACAGCTTTAGTTATAGGCGACGATAATAAACTTTGTGGTGTGGTAACAGATGGAGACATAAGAAGAGGGATATTAAGAGGAGTTGATATTCAGGAAAAAGTTTTTGATGTTATGAATAAAGATTTTATATATTTCTCTACAGATACACCAAAAGAAAAAATATTAGAACAGATTAAAAAGAAAAAAATTATAGGTTTGCCCTTAGTTGATAAAAATAAAATTGTTAAAAATTTTGTTTTATTATCTGAAGGAGAAAATTTATCATATTTTAATGAAAATCCTTGGCAAAAAAAACATCTTCATAGAATCTTGGTTATAGGCGGTGCTGGTTTTATTGGTTCAATTCTTGTAAGAAAATTATTATCAAAAGGATATAAAGTTAATATTTTAGATAATTTCCTTTATGGAACGGATTCTATAAAAGAAATTGAATCAAATCCTAATCTTAAGATTATTGAAGGAGATACAAGGCATATAGAAGATGTAACTTTAGCAGCAAAAGATGCTGATGCTGTTGTTCATTTAGCAGAACTTGTAGGGGATCCAGCCTGCGATTTAAATCCATCTACAACACAAGAAATAAATTATTTAGCAACAAGAATTATTGCAGATGTCTGCAAATATTTTCAAATAAATCGTTTAATTTATTCCTCTTCTTGTAGTGTATATGGAGAATCAAAAGGAGATGGTTTGCTATCTGAAGAATCTTCCTTAAACCCTGTTTCTTTATACGCAAAAATGAAAATAGCTTCTGAAAAAGCTTTGAAAGAAAAGCAAGATACCAATTTCCTACCAACAATTCTAAGATTTGCTACAGTTTTTGGTTCTTCATATAGACCTCGTTTCGATTTAGTGGTCAATTTGCTAACAGCAAAAGCAGTAAAAGATGGCAAAATAACAATATTTGGAGGGGATCAATGGAGACCAAATGTTCATGTAACCGATATTGCAGAAGCAATACTATCAGTTTTAGAAGCCCCCATAGAGGTGGTTGGTGGGCAGATTTTTAACATAGGATCAGAAGAAAACAATTATACTATCAACCAAATAGGAGAATTAATAAAAAAAGAAGTTCCATCAGCTGAGTTAATTATAGAAGAAAAAGAAATAGATAAAAGAGATTATAAAGTTGATTTCAGTAAACTAAGAAAAACTTTAAACATTGAATTAAAGAAAACAGTAAAAGATGGCATATTAGAAATAAAAAAATATATGGAAAAAAACAGCAATATAGATTATACAGATAAAAAATATAGTAATATCAAATTTTTAAAAGAACATAATAATTTAATTTGATTGTACAAATATCTTTTGCTCTGAGAATTTTTTTGTAAAAAGAGATACAAAGATTATGATTAAAGAAACAATAACTAAAAACAAATTTATATGGAGTAATTACACTAGAATATTAAACTTAGCAGATTCTATCTTGCTTTTTTTTAAAAAAAATGTATGGAATAAAATAGATAAAGAAGTAGATAGTTCACAAGCATATATTAATTTGGGTGGTGGTAGATTTATTAGGAGACATTGGAAAGTATTAGATTATAAGAGTAAACATTATAATTATGATGATAATTATATAGATATATCATTTGATTTTAATATGTTAAAAAATAATAATAAATTACCATTTGCAGATAATTCAGTTGATATTTTTTATTGTTCGCATGTAGTTGAACATCTAGATGATGAAACTGTAAAAAGAATGTTAAAAGAATGTTATAGGACATTAAAGCAAGGTGGTGGAATAAGAATAACATGCCCAGATATGGACAAAGCTTATGCGGGATACAAAAATAATAATTGTGATTATTTCATTGATTATAATGAGAATGAATCATTATCTCAAAAGTTTTTAAATTATTTTGCAACACCATTAAAAGATAGTTATTCTGAAAAATTTGTGAATAAATTATTTAGAAGTAGGTCTAAAGTTGAATTTTTAAATTATTTTACAAAAAAAATAAAATTTGATTATGATAATATTGGTAACCATATTAATTGGCATAATACAAAGAAATTAACTAAATATTTTCAAGAAGCAGGTTTTAAAAAAATAATACATTCAAAAGCACAGCATAGCACTTTTAAGCAGATGAGGCACAACTCTTTATTTAGTCGTGGTCGTTTTGATGCAATCGACAAAAAAAAGTCTCTTTTTATAGAAGCAATTAAAACTAGTAAATAAAAAAATTTAAACAGTCACATATTGTCCTCCATTTTTCCACTGAGTCCCTTGGTCTTAACTATAATGGCTGTCCGATAATTCTTTAGAATATCTTTTATCAATCCTGTAACTCTTTCACTCGCTTTTCCATCAACAACCCCTAAAAGATTTTTAATATATTTCTTTCTTTTTTTCTTAAAAAACAATTCATCTTTCATTGCCTTTTCAATAGCATTTTTGACATCACATTTATAATCCAAATGAATTGTCAAATTTTCTTTTTCAATCCAACCAGTCATGAAATCATTATCTAGTAAATTTACTGTCACAATAGGTCTATCAATAATCATCGCTTCAATTGCCGAAGTAGAGCCCATGTTAACAAAAACATCACATTCCTTTATTAATTTATAGAATTCATCTCTACTTATATTTGTTTCAAAAACTTTGGCATTTTTGAATCCTATTTTGTTGAAAATATCTACATATTTTTCAATATGGAGTTCTCTAGGATGTGGTTTTAATTTTGCTTTTACATTTTTTACATTTTTTATTTGACTTAATACTTGTTCCATTATTCTTAAGTATTTCTTTTTTGAAAGGTGAGAATCTTCTATAAAAGGGCATGTAACTACTAATATTTTTTTTTCTTTCTTCTTTTTTTCTTTCTTCTTTTTTTCTTTCTTCTTTTTTTCTTTCTTCTTTTTTTCTTTCTTCTTTTTTTCTTTCTTATATTTTATTATTTCGTCGAATATTATTGGTCCAACTATGAGTATACTTTCTTCTTTAACCCCTATTTTTATAAACTTTTTTTTATCAGCTTCCCCAAAAACAGCAAATAAACATTTTGGTAGAATTATGTTTGGGAATGTGCCCATCTCCATACAAGATTGCACGATAATTGAATTAATTCCCATATTATTAGCAGCGGCCATTGCACATTTTTCGATTAACCCATGATGAGAAGTAACAACCAACACTTTATTTTTTCTTTGATAAAAGATACTTTTAAAAGTATAATAATATGTCAATAAAATCTCTAAAAATTGTTTTGAGAACAAAAAATTCAAGTCTGTTTTTATAAAATCAAAAACACAAACATCTTTTACAGAAAATAATTCTTTTTTCTTATCTAAATCAAGGTTTTTCCATTTTTTATTTAATCTAGATGCTTCAATATTGGCTTTTTTTATAATTTTTTTGTTTACAAAATCATAAAAAGTTTCTGAAAATTTTATATTGCCCTTTAAGAAAGATTGAGTTATCTCTTCGCAAATCAATATACTATGCTTTAAATTTTCTTTTCTTAAGTTTTCTAATATTTTATTGATTCTATAAATGGATTCAATTTTATTATTCTTTGTTTTTATATGCTTTTTATAAGTTATAAGAACAACATCCTTGTTGTTTATCTTAATTTTATTAGACGTCAACCAATTTATTTTTAATTTATGATTATAATATAAGTATCTTTTAATTATCTGACTAATTATTGTTTTATAAATGGGTTTATTCTTATTTCTTTTTTTAACAAAATCCTCTATATCATCCCCTCTAACAAATGGTTTTGGTAATTCAAATAGAATTAGACGAGGATACAAAAACCACCAAAGTGAAATTCCTTCTATATTAAACTCATCTTCAAATTTTGTATTTTTGGTGATAAATTTTTTATCCCATAATGCAACTTCCTTTTTTATGCTGTATGATTCGTCTTTCATAATATTCAATTTTTAATTTGAGAAGTTACATCTTTATATATCTTCTCATATTCTCTTACAAATAAATCCTTTGAAAAATGTTTATTTGCTGTTTTTAAACAATTTTTTTGATATTTGTCATAATCCTTTTTTAATTTTGATATACTTTTAATAATATCATTTTTGTTAGGGTCAAAAGTTATACCACATTTTTCCTTTATAATCAAATCTTTAATTCCTGTAATATTACTTACTAAAACTGGCTTACCTGATGCCATACTCTCAATAATTGTATTTGGTATTGGCTTAAATTCATGATATATTAGAGGAGTTGCAATTGTTGCATCTGCCATTGCATAGATTTTGTTCATGTCTTTTATGGTTTTATTAATTATTTTTACATTCTTGATTTTTAACTTCTTAATTTTTGAAATTAATTTTTTGTAACCTATTTTTCTCCAAAGAAAAATAAAATCTACTTGATTTTCAAGCTCTTTTGCAACCCCTAGTAATAAATTAGTTCCAGTAGATTTAAACATGTTTAGTTTTGGAGGTGAACTTGCAAACAGTATAGTAAACTTATTATTTTTTGTCTTTTTATATGAAAATTTACTTAATTCAATACCGGGAAAAATTCTTACAATTTTATTTGGATCTACACCTATTGATATTAAGTAATCTTTGTCTTTGTAACTTTCAACAACAATCTTATCAATTTTTTTATAATAATTTTTTCTTTTTTTTATCTTATTAAAAGAGGCAGATAGTGCAGCAGTTAATATTATCGGTTTTTTCTCTAATAATGTCAAATAAGGCAAATCACCCAATGAAGTGTATATATGAGATATATCATACCTCTTGCTTAATATTGGAATAATTATCAACCCTATTGGTATATACTTATTGTAATAAGAAACATAATTTTTATTAAACAAGAATTTAAAAGGTCTGATCGATAAGTCATGGATTGTTACTCTTGAGAATTCTTTTTGTTTTCTAAAATATTCATATAATGTTTTTATCTCTTTCGAAACAGCTTCATTTTTAGGCCTGTAGCCTTGAACCCAATAAATTATTTTTTTTGGCATAGAACAACCCACCCCAAAGGATTTTTACTTTTAAAACCTTCAAAAAATTCAATTAATCTTTCACCAACCCTTTCAACTCTTAATAAAACAGATAATTTAGAAATAAAAATATTAATGTAAAAATGATTAATACTCTCTTTTAATCTTAAAACTTTAAATCCATTTTCTTCCAATTCTTTAATCAGATCTTTCTTTTTATAGAGTTTATCATAAATTTCATATTTGTCTTCTCCAACAATCTTTCTAATAGTTTTCGCTTTATATTTATTAATAGCTTCAAAAATAAACAACCCATCATCCCTTAATGATTTTCTAACCTCTGAATATATCTTTTCTCTTTCTTTTTTATGAAGATGAAATAAAAATCTAAAACTCATGACCAAATCAAATTTCTTTTTAAATCTTAAATTGAACACATCCCCTTCCTTTAATCTCCATTTATCATTCCCATGTAGTTTTAACCTCTTTTTAGCTAATTCTAACATAGATCTACTACTATCTATTGCATAGCCTTGTTCAATATCTCTAATCTCAACAGTAACTCTCGCAGGTCCTGGTGCAATCTCTAATACATTTTTTAAATTGTAATCTTTTATTACTTTCTTTACAAAATTAACTTGCTGCTTATGTTCAACCAATCCTATAGGAATCTTAAATCTAGTTTCAATATACTCATCCACTAATTTTTTATCCTTATAATAATCCCTTATATTTTTCTTCCCTTCAACTTTTGACATTTTCAAAAACCATTTTAACAGTATTTAATATAAAATCAACTTCTTCTTCACTTAAATTAGCCCTAAAAGGCAGATTAACAATCTCTTTTGCGGCAATTGATGAATTAATAAACTTTTCTTTTATCTTAGATGACGTATAAGCTTGGGTATAAGGTACAACATAATCAAAATCAAAACCCTTCCCTATACACAACCCCTCTTTTTCTAATCTTTTTATAAATTCTTTTCTATTTTTAACTCTTATTGTATAATGCGAATAACTTGAACACCGAATAATGGGAGCTCTAATCATTCCTTTAACATTTTCTAATTCTTTGTCATAGGTTTTAGCAAGAATTCTTCTCTTATCAATCATTTTCTTCAATTTTTTTAATTGAGCAAGCCCAATTCTTGCTTGTATATTCATATATCTTGATAAAAAATTTTTAGGCATTTCAATTTTTTTCAAATCCCAATTACTTATAAGTTTTCTATATTTTTTGTTTGAATAATATAATTTATATGTAATTCCATAAACAAATCTATTAAATAAGATATAACTAAACAAAAACATTCCATATTTCTTTATGCATTTTACTATTCCATTTTTTTTGGAATACTTATCTTTAAATTCTTTTAATTTTTCATAAACATCTATTCTGTTAGTTGTTACAATACATCCATCAAATGTACACATCTGCTTTGCAATATTAAAACTAAAAAAAGCAGCATCACTATACTTTCCAACATCTTTAGTAAAAAGTGCAAGAGCAGCATCCTCTATAATAAAAACACCATTTCCAACAATCTTTCTGATATTCTTAATGTTAGTAGGATAACCATACATATGTGTAGGGATAATTGCTCCTGTTTTAGAAGATATCCTAAACTTACTTAAATCCATATTATAATCTTTTAAAGAAATATCTACAAATTTGGGAACATTTCCACTAGCAACAACAGCATTTGGAGCAACAATACAAGTATAAGCAGGAACAACAACCTCTTTATTTACAATGTCTTGTGATTTAAGCAATGCATAAATCCCTGTTCTTCCATAAGCAAAAGAAAGAGCATATCTACAGCCAATAAGTTTAGCAAATTCTTCTTCAAATTTTTTTACATGGTTTTTCTTAAAACTAAAAACAGCTTTAATTTCATCTAAATCAAAATAAGGTTTTGTTTTTGAAATCATTTGTCCTCATAAATTTATTACTTTTTGGTAGCTTTATTATTTAAATGTTATGTTCTTATATGAGAAGATAATATTTTCTCAAGTTTTTTAGTAATAACATCATAACTAGTATTTTCATGAGCCCATTTATAACCTTTTTTCCCCAAACTTCTCATAACAAGAGGATTATCAAAAAGATAAATAATCTTCTCAGCAAATTTCGCTACACTATAAGGCCTAACTAAAAAACCATTCTTTCCATTTTGTATTGTATATTTATGTGAGGTTGTATCAAAAGCAATATATGGTTTTTCCATTGCAAGAGCTTCTGCACAAAGCTGGCCCTCCCATTTTGAGGCACTAAGATAAATATCACACATACCATAGTAATCAACAAGGTCTTTTTCAGGAACAAGTCCTGCTAAGATAGTATATTTGTCAGAGATTGATTTCAAATAATTAAGGTATTTTTCATTCCAAAAACTCCCCCCTACAATAAGATATGTATCATGGTGTTTCTGTCTTACAATTTCTAAAACTTTGATTAACAAATCAATACCTTTATACGGTGTAACCCTCCCTAAAGTAAAAATAATTTTTGCATTAGCTGGAATTTTAAGCTTTTTTCTAATTTTTTTACAATTGTTTTTATTAATGTTTTGCATGGAAAATCTTTTTAAATCAACACCATGCATTGGTAATATTTCAGCATTTTTGTTTTTATTCCATTTTTTAATGAATTCATTTGGAACTAAAGATTTTGTAACTCCTATTTTAGGAATAATCTTTTCAGTGAAACGTAAATACTTATGGTATAATTTCTCAGTTATGCCTTTAACCATCCAGCTAGGGGGAGCTCCCCAAAAATAAGCAACATGTGGTTTTTTATAAATCAAACTTCCTAATGAAACCAACAAATTCATAGGATAGATATGAGTCATTACAATATCATATTTTTTAACGCTTCTTATTGTTCTTAAAGCAACAATAGGATTATAACTAGTAAAAACAGATTTTTTTCTTGATTTAGAAA